>ERZ791737.114-NODE-114-length-103650-cov-19.562189_pt1 | contig 103650 bp, 114 predicted proteins | sample MGYA00510042_ERZ791737 | MGnify/ENA primary metagenome ERZ791737 (study PRJEB30046, sample SAMN00791965) | human gut metagenome | study: EMG produced TPA metagenomics assembly of the A metagenome-wide association study of gut microbiota in type 2... | reverse complement strand
TCATGTTCAACCAAAAGGTGGAACGGACGGAAAACAAAGCTGCATGGACGTATTCTCCTTTGAGGTACTGGCCGAATAACCCTGCGGACAAACTGAGTTTCTTCGCTTATGCACCTTATGTAGACGAAACAGCTGAAGGCGGAAGTAACCCTGCCTTTCTTGATAAAACAGTAGCGAAAGGATTTCCGACGCTAACTTATACTGTGGCATCGGTAGAAGCCGACCAAAAAGACCTGCTTGTCTCCATTCCATTGATGAATCAGACTTATCAAGGAACAAGCGGCAGTATAGGCTTCACTATGAAGCACACCTTGAGCAGAGTGAAGTTCAGTATTAAAAGTGAAGTTGGTATTACAGTGACTGCCCTGACAGTGAACAACGCTCCGGCGACGGCAAAACTTACGTTTGCAGAGAGTGGTTTCAGTTGGGGGAGTTATACAGGCACGAAAACTTGTACGGCAACTCTTGCCAATGGTGGCATATATGTAGCAGCCAATGCTGCCGATGCCCAAACATTGGCAACCTTCTTCCTCTTTCCCGACCAAGCATCCGCCACATTCTCCATCACTTATGTACAAGACGGTTCTCCTTCCATGACAATCACCAAAAGCGATGTTGCTTTTCCTACTGTATGGACGCAAGGAGGAGGCGTGAACTACCAACTCAATATAAAGAAAGACGGAAAGATGACCGCTACAGTGGCTCAGGAGTGGACTTCCGGGACGGGAGGCGACATATCGGGAACAGAAAAGGGTATTGGCCTCGCTTCTGACTGGATCGCTTTTGCCACACTTTGGAATGCTAACGGGTTACCTACCTTGGCCGACGGAACTCCCGATTATTCACTTTACGAGGATTACGGTTGGTATGAAACAGACGGAGCAAACCGGGTTTTCACTATCAAGCTGACTGCTCCATTCATGCTGACCGGTGTCACCTCAGGTGACCTTTATGTACCTGTGGGTACGGACGCTCACCCGCTTACCCTTCCCATCGACGGGCAAGGATGGGAAATCGGCATTGACTTACGCGACAATTCCCAACGTATCGAAGGAACATATTCGGGTATCGTGGGCTATACGCAGGCTGGCATCAGCAACCTGCGTGTAAAGACTATCCCTAGTAATAGTGCTTCCACGGGAAGCAGTATCGAGTCGGCAAACGCCACGTATGCCGGAGTATTGGCAGGCAAAGTAGACGGAAACATTTTGAACTGCTCAGTGGAACTTATCAAAACAACGGTGGTTAACTCTAATACTTCTGCTACAGATGTCATGTATCTGGGCGGACTGGTGGGCTATTGCAGTGGAGACATCCTGAATTCCGCCGTTTTCGAAGGTTCGGATCCGGGTTCGGCTTCCGTAGTCAGTTTCAGTCAAGCGTCGGCAGGAAGCAGTATCGGCGGACTGGTAGGGGGCTTGGCGTCGGGCAAAATCGTGAACAACTGCTATGTGCAGCTTTCCGGACTGAGCAATCAAGCCGGTAGTAACACACCTACTGCCGGTTGGCTGGCTGGCAACAAGATGGGAGTCAATTTCAGTACCTGCCACTATAATTCGGGAGGTACTGCCGCAGGTTGTACGCCGTACGATTCATCTGCAGGAATTTCAACGTTTACTGACTTCACCGGACTATGTACGCTATTGAATGCAGAAGCGGAGAAGCACACGGGATGGGCACTTTGGAAAGAAGTTACAAATACAGTGGACAATACTGTAGAACAGGTTGTATTGAATTTATACAGATAATATTTAGGATTTGAAATATGAAAAGATCTCAGATATTTATAGCATTGCTGCTTTTGCTTCCTGCTTCCTGCACGGACGATGCGGAACACGACGAACAGAACAGCCGGGACTTCCGGATAACAGCCTCTATTGAGGATAACGGTATCGCGTCTCGTGTAGCGGACCGAAATGATCGGACTTCTTTCACCGAAAACGATGAGATTTTTATCGGGTGGGATGGAAGTGCTTCTTATAAATACCTCTGTTCGGGAGTGAACAATGTATTCGTCCCGAACGCTACCGATGCCGACCGGGGATTATGGTCTGATTTGCTACATAATACTTCCACGACGGTAGAGGTATATGCCTGGTATGGAACCATGAGCAGCAGCCTCCCTGCAGTGGATGCAACCATCTCCATTCCTCAAGACCAAACCTCAGAGAGCAAACTGTTATCCGCCATCTGCATGGCGGCGCGTAAGTCGGTATCTCCTACGACTAACGCGCTGGATTTCTCTTTTCATCATCTCACCGCACGCCTTTTTCTCTCTGTGGATATTGTAGACGATGCAGTGACGCAGACCGACGTAATGGATGCAGCGGCACAAATCAGCCACATCTATGCAGATGGAACGATAACGACGGATGTCTCCGGTGAATATCAATTGAGTGTCATTTCGGACGACAAGGCAGGTAAGCAGAGTATTCGCATGAAACGATCATGGTCGGATCAGGAGATCTATCATCTGGATTTCGAGTGCTTGTTACCACCCCAAACGCTGGGTGCAGGTCAGAACATCATTATTACTCTGGCTAATGGAAAGGAGTATGTTTGCAAGATAAGCAATGAGATAACTTTGCAGGCGGGACAGAAAATGACACTTTCTGCTGAATTAAAAGCAAGTGGAGATGCCTCTTTCAAGCCAAAACTGACAACAATACCCAATGCGACAAACAGTGCCTTTTCGGGTAATCGCTTGATTTGCGCCATTAAGGATGCCAGTGGAGAGTATCGTTACCGTGTGTATGACAAGCAACCGGATGGTTCGTGGGGAGAGGGAGTATTGGTATATGAGGACGAAGCGGGAACAATAGAGTTTCCGACACAAACATATAGTAACATTCTGAAAAGAGATGGTGCAATCGAGATGTCTGGAGACTACGTCGTACTGGGTACCAATGCCGACAACAATTCTCTCTATTTCATAAAGAAAAGCAAGAAGACCGGGAAATGGTATTGTGCAAACGGAAGGCTTCAGGGACGTGGATATGGCGTCTGCATCAGTGAGGATTTCTTGGTTGGTGGAAATCACGTATCCAGTGCACCTAATGCCGGTCGCTCTTATATTTATCCGATTGATGAAAATGGTGAATTAGGCCCCGTGCAAGATACACCTAAAGGTATAGGAGCTTATAAATGTTCTATTTACGGAGGTGTATTAGCTACTAATACAGGCGTTTATAGATATAATGCGGACAAGGGAGAATGGGAGTCTTTGCCCGGTGCTAGTGCTAGTGATGTATATGGAAACACCCGACGTGTGGCCACTGACGGAAAGAGAGTAATTCTCCAAAATGGAAGCACACAATCCGATGTATATATTTATAATGTGGAAACAGGAAAGAAAGAAGAATGGGAAGGAGCAACTGCAAAAGCGCATCAGAGCAAACCGATAGCCATTTACGGAAACTACGCACTGGCAGGCAGAACCGATGGGATAGATATCTGTTACAGAGATCCGATTACCGAGAAGTGGAGTATCATCAATCCGGATGGAGGATTTCTGGAGATGATGAAACATTGGGATCCAAGCATCACAATAACAACGATTAGTGGAGAAAATCTTTCCATGAAAGGTCCCCGGGCCATGATTGTCGATGCTATATCATCCCAAAGTTTCTTTATTGAAAATATTGATAAGATGGTAGACGATTATCTGGCAGATCCGTATTAAAATGTATTTCTCTTTTTTTATTAATAACTTAAATGTTTTTTATCATGCAAAGAAAGATTAAAACAATCGTGAAAATGGTATGTGCGAGTGAGGACGATTCAAAAAAAAAGACACCCGCGATGTAATAGCTTGCGGTTATCGTTGGACGGAAGCCTTGCGCATTGTCCGCTCTTGTCATCCCGAAGTCACCATCATCTTACCCAAAGAGAAGATACAAGTCCGTGCAGGCGATGATGTGCGTGCGCTTATCGCGCCTTACGTCGCCATTATTCGTCGTGCGCTCGATGAGGGCAAGGTAGGTAAGTGGCACGGCACCTCTTCCGATTGCTGCGTCAAGCAAGTACACCGCATCCTCAACCACTACTTCCATTTCTACCCCGGCAGTATCACCGAACCCGAACTCCATGTGATGATCGAAGATATGCTGTATGTGCATAAGGTGAGATAAAAAAGAGGAATGCTTCATGTGCATGAGGCGTGATAGGGGAGAAGATCCCCTGTCATTCAGAGCATAGCTGTGTGTAGAGATTTGTATAACTAATAGTAAATGGAAAAAGAAAAAACACATCATCTGTTCAAGATGAACGCATCGTGCGTTTCATGCGAATGCATCATCTGTTGGGGCGAAGTGCATCATGCGTTTCTTAAAATTCAATCGTCCGCCCCATAGATATACGAAGTATATCTTATCTTCTTACTTAATTATGTTGTGTCCGCCAAGTGGCGCAAAGCCTGGCGCAAGACGCTTGCATGCTGTTGGCATTCAACGTGTATGAGTGGCGCAAAGGGTGGCGCAGGAGTGGCGCAAAAAAACTGAATTTTACCACATCTTATCTGTTTCTTTCTCTACATCTATATCCGCAGGCAGCTCTCCGATTACCATGTCCCGTACCTCTTTTGAGATTTTACGGGTGCGTCGGGAGGTGGTTGGAGTAGTTGCTGTATTCAGATTCAATAATCCGTTGAGATGCTTTTTCACCTCTTCCAGTAACGAGGTATTGTCGATGCTCAGTATAGCATGTGCCAAGCGGGCTTTATCTGCTTCTAATTGTAAGGATGTCATAATTCAATCTCCTATATATTTATAAATACGACCTATGCAAAGTTATGAAAAAGATTCAAATGCGGAACTTTAGATAGTCTTTTTTTCTCACAAAAAGCACTTCTTCTTCTGTCAATTGTTAACCAACGTTATCATACCCGCGACAAATTGTTCCATTTGTAGTATTAATCGTTCAAAATAGTCTTTTTTTGGCAAAAAAAGCTATACAAGAGAACAACCAGAGCGATTTTGTTTATACATTTGCAAAGTTGTCTATGTAACTATTGGGATGAACAAACCATCGCTGACAAACGTTAATAAGTACGATCACTTATACGCGACTTACGATATACAATTTGAAATAATTAAGGAAAACAGAATAAAAAAGATTGCTTATGTCACAAATCATTGGACATATCTCACAGGTAATCGGACCTGTCGTAGACGTCTATTTCGAAGGTACGGACGCAGAATTAATGTTGCCCAGTATTCACGACGCACTGGAAATAAAGAGGCCGAACGGAAAGAGGCTGATTGTAGAAGTACAGCAGCATATCGGTGAAAACACTGTGCGAACCGTTGCCATGGATAGCACGGACGGCCTGCAAAGAGGAATGAAAGTATATCCCCTGGGTGGACCTATCACCATGCCGGTGGGCGAACAGATCAAAGGCCGCCTGATGAACGTAGTAGGCGACTCCATCGACGGCATGAAGGAACTGGACCGTACCGGTGCTTACCCCATACACCGCGACCCCCCGAAGTTTGAAGATTTAACGACCGTACAAGAGGTGCTCTTTACGGGTATCAAGGTTATCGACTTGCTGGAACCATACAGCAAGGGCGGTAAGATTGGTCTGTTTGGCGGCGCCGGTGTAGGAAAGACGGTGCTCATCCAGGAACTTATCAACAACATCGCCAAGAAGCAGCATGGCTTCTCTGTGTTTGCCGGAGTAGGAGAGCGTACCCGCGAAGGTAACGACCTGCTGAGGGAAATGATTGAATCCGGCGTTATCCGCTACGGCGAGGAATTCAGAAAGAGCATGGAGGAGGGACATTGGGACCTTTCCAAGATAGACTATGACGAAGTGGCCAAGTCTCAGGTATCTCTGATATTCGGCCAGATGAACGAGCCTCCCGGTGCACGTCAGTCGGTGGCGCTGTCCGGACTGACTGTGGCAGAGTCGTTCCGCGATATGGGTTCGGAAACGGGCGGATCGCGCGACATCCTGTTCTTTATCGACAATATCTTCCGCTTCACCCAGGCAGGTTCCGAGGTTTCGGCGCTGCTGGGACGTATGCCGTCCGCCGTAGGTTATCAGCCGACGCTGGCCACGGAGATGGGTGCCATGCAGGAACGTATTACCTCCACAAGAAACGGTTCCATCACCTCCGTGCAGGCTGTGTACGTGCCTGCCGATGACTTGACGGACCCTGCACCCGCCACTACCTTTACACACTTGGATGCCACCACGGTGCTGAGCCGTAAGATTACGGAGCTGGGCATCTATCCGGCGGTAGATCCGCTGGAATCGACTTCGCGCATTCTGGACCCGCACATTGTGGGCGAGGAGCACTACGAAGTGGCGCAGCGCGTGAAGCAGATTCTGCAACGCAACAAGGAATTGCAAGATATCATCTCCATCCTCGGTATGGAGGAACTCTCGGATGCCGACCGTACACTGGTGAACCGCGCCCGACGCGTGCAGCGCTTCCTGTCGCAGCCGTTTGCTGTTGCCGAGCAGTTTACGGGCGTTCCCGGTACGATGGTTTCCATAGAAGACACCATCAAAGGATTCAAGATGATTCTGGACGGCGAGGTGGATTATCTGCCCGAACCGGCTTTCCTGAATGTGGGGACGATTGAAGAGGCGATAGAGAAAGGAAAGGCATTGCTGGAACAAGCGAAGAAATAAACATTGAATGAATTGAAAAATAAAAGAAATGAAGGGATTACGATTAAATCTTGTATCGCCCGAGAAGGAGCTTTTTGACGGAGAAGTGGAGAGTGTGACGCTACCCGGTGTGATAGGCTCGTTCACCATTCTGCCGCAGCATGCGCCCATCGTGGCATCGTTGCAAGCAGGCGTGGTGACTTATGTGACCGAAGGCGGTGAGGAACATACGCACGAGATACATGGCGGTTTCATCGAAATGAACAGCAACAGCGTATCTGTCTGCGTAGACTGATCCCCCCGTTTAAATTGTTAACTTTTAATTTTTAATTATCATCGTGACCATAACCAAGCGAAATTACTTGTTGCAAACAGCAATCTTGACTTTGCTGGTAGGAGGAGTAGGTGGCTGGGTGTATTATTCGATTAATCCGCACCACTATTTCGGCGGCTATCCGCTGATTCCGCTTTTCTTCTTTATATTCGGCGCATTCATGATAAGTATGGTCGAGAGTTGCCGCCGGCGGATGCCGGGACGGATGTTGCAGATTTATCTGCTGATGCGCGTGATGAGGATGCTGGTGTCGATGATTGTAATGCTGACATATTGTGTGGCCGTGCGCCAGGAAGCCAAGTTGTTTCTGCTGACGTTTATAGCCAATTATCTGATATACTTGATTTATGATTCCTGGTTCTTCTTCACCTTTGAAGCAAACCGGAAACTGAAAAAGAAAAAAGAAAATGAAACAATTGCGTAACATACTGATAGGAACCCTGATGGCACTGGGAGTGTTGCTGCCTGCCACCGCGCAAGCCGATGTCATCCCCGACAATGTGACTCCTGCCGAGCAGAAGGAGAATACGGTGGACGTAAAGGAGATTGTATTCGGGCACATCGGCGACTCTTATGAGTGGCATATCACTACCTGGGGCAATACGCCGATTACCATTCCGCTGCCCATCATCGTCCACAGTTCTGCTACCGGCTGGCATGTATTTCTGTCCTCGCGCCTGGAAGAGAACGGCGGAAGTTACGAAGGCTTCTCCATCGCTCCCGAAGGCAGCAAGTACGAGGGCAAACTGGTGGAACATGATGCAGCGGGCAATGAAGTACGCCCGTTGGATATCTCCATCACAAAGGTGACGCTGGCCCTGCTCATCAACAGCCTGCTGCTGCTTGTCATTGTGTTGAGCGTGGCACATTGGTATCGCAAGCATCCGCAGGACAGTGCGGCACCCGGCGGCTTCGTGGGATTCATGGAAATGTTCATCATGATGGTGAACGATGATATCATAAAGAGCTGTGTGGGACCCAAATACCGCAAGTTTGCTCCCTATCTGCTGACGGCGTTCTTCTTTATCTTCATCAACAACCTGATGGGGCTGGTTCCGTTCTTTCCGGGTGGTGCCAACGTGACGGGAAACATCGCTATCACCATGGTGCTGGCTCTGTGTACGTTCGTGGCTGTCAACCTCTTCGGTACGAAGACCTATTGGAAGGACATCTTCTGGCCGGACGTGCCCTGGTGGCTGAAAGTGCCGGTGCCGATGATGCCGTTTATCGAGTTCTTCGGTATCTTTACGAAACCGTTCGCGCTGATGATCCGTCTTTTTGCCAATATGCTGGCAGGACACATGGCGATGCTGGTGCTGACGTGCCTGATCTTTATCTCGGCAAGCATGGGCCCCGCCCTGAACGGAACGCTGACCGTGGCTTCGGTGCTGTTCAACATCTTTATGAATGCACTGGAACTGCTGGTTGCCTTTATCCAGGCGTATGTATTCACCATGCTGTCGGCAGTGTTTATCGGTCTGGCGCAGGAAGAGCATAAGGGGAAGGTGGTGAAGTGATAGGGTGATAGAGTGATAGGATTGTTGACAATATATTAATAAAAAAATAACCATTTAAAAACTGAAAGTTATGTTACTATCTGTATTATTGCAAGCTGCTGCGGCAGGTGTGGGAGTTAGTAAGTTAGGAGCAGCCATAGGTGCTGGTCTGGCCGTTATTGGTGCCGGTGTAGGTATTGGAAAAATCGGTGGTTCTGCCATGGAAGCCATTGCCCGCCAGCCGGAAGCTTCGGGAGATATCCGTATGAACATGATTATCGCTGCCGCCCTGATTGAAGGCGTTGCTTTGTTGGCAGTCGTTGTCTGTCTGTTAGTTTTCTTCCTGTAAGTTGTAATTTATAATTAAAATTATGTCATTGTTATTACCCGATAGTGGTCTGCTGTTCTGGATGCTCCTTTCATTCGGCGTGGTGTTTGTAGTGCTGGCCAAGTACGGCTTTCCCGTCATCACGAAGATGGTGGAAGGCCGTAAGACCTACATCGACCAGTCCATGGAAGTGGCAAGAGAGGCAAACATCCAGCTCGCCAAACTGAAAGAGGAAGGCGAAGCACTGATTAATGCTGCCAACAAGGAGCAAGGACGCATCCTGCGGGAGGCGATGCACGAGCGTGACAAGATTATCGTCGAGGCACGCAAGCAGGCGGAAGCCGCCGCGCAGAAAGAGCTGGACGATGTGAAGAGACAGATACAGCAAGAGAAAGAAGAAGCCATCCGCGACATTCGTCGCCAGGTAGCAGTCTTGTCGGTAGATATTGCCGAGAAGGTAATCCGCAAGAACCTGGACGGGAAGCAGGAGCAGATGGCAATGATTGACCGGATGCTGGATGAAGTGCTGGCAGCAAGTAGGAATAATTAAAGCGGAAGCGGCAAACCGGGCTTCTGCCTTTAATTTTTAACTTAGAATTTAGAATATGGATATAGGAATTGTTTCAATGCGCTATGCGAAGGCACTGATGGAGTATGCCAAGAGCACGAATACAGAGGAGACTTTGTATCGGGAGTTTCGTATGCTGGCACGTAACATCAATAAGTATCCCGATCTGCGTGCAGCATTGGCGAATCCCATCCTGACGATACGTGAGAAGTTTACACTGATCTGTACCGCTGCCGTGGGCGACACCCCTGCCGGACGCGAGTTCACCCGCTTCATCACCCTGGTGCTGAAAAACCGGCGGGAGAATTTCCTCCAGTATATCTGCCTGAGCTTTCTGGACTTGTACCGGAAAGACAAGCACATCGGTGTAGGAAAGCTGATTACAGCCGTACCGGTGAGCAGGGAAGTGTGGGAACGTATCCGCGACAGTGCCGCTACTTTGCTACATGCCGGCATGGAGTTGCAGACCGAAGTAGATCCTTCCATCGAAGGTGGCTTCATCTTCGACATCAACGACTTCAGGCTGGATGCCAGCATCGCTACACAACTCAAGAAGGTGAAACAGCAGTTCATTGATAAGAATAGAAGAATTGTATAAAACGAATAAGTTATGTTGTCTGAAAATATAAAAGTAAGCGAAGTTTCCGATGTACTCCGCAGGCAGCTCGAAGGTATTGACGCACGGGTGCAGTTTGATGAAATAGGCACGGTGCTGCAAGTCAGCGACGGCGTGGCACGTATCTACGGACTGCGCAATGCCGAAGCAAATGAGTTGCTGGAGTTCGACAACGGTATCAAAGCCATCGTGATGAACCTGGAAGAGGACAATGTGGGTGCCGTGTTGCTGGGACCTACGGACAAAATCAAGGAAGGCTTCATCGTGAAACGTACCAAGCGCATCGCTTCCATCATGGTGGGCGAGGGTATGCTGGGACGTGTCATCGACCCGCTGGGCGAGCCCCTGGACGGCAAAGGACTGATAGGCGGCGAACTCTGCGAAATGCCGCTGGAACGCAAGGCACCGGGAGTTATCTACCGTCAGCCGGTGAACCAGCCGTTGCAGACGGGACTGAAAGCCGTGGACGCCATGATACCTATCGGCCGCGGACAGCGTGAGCTGATTATCGGTGACCGCCAGACGGGAAAGACTGCCATTGCCATCGATACCATCATCAACCAGCGTGCCAATTTCGAGGCAGGCGATCCGGTGTATTGTATCTATGTGGCTATCGGCCAGAAAGGTTCTACGGTTGCTTCCATCGTAAATACGCTGCGTCAGTACGGCGCTATGGATTATACCATCGTGGTGGCTGCCACGGCAGGCGACCCGGCTGCATTGCAGTATTACGCACCGTTTGCGGGGGCTGCCATCGGAGAGTATTTCCGTGATACCGGCCGACATGCGCTGGTGGTGTACGATGACTTGTCGAAGCAGGCGGTGGCCTATCGTGAAGTGTCGCTGATTCTTCGTCGTCCGTCGGGACGTGAGGCATATCCGGGTGATATCTTCTACCTGCACTCCCGTCTGCTGGAGCGTGCGGCAAAGATCATCAGCCAGGAAGAAGTGGCGCGCGAGATGAACGACTTGCCCGAGAGTCTGAAAGGCAAGGTGAAAGGCGGCGGTTCGCTGACGGCATTGCCGCTTATCGAGACGCAGGCCGGAGACGTATCGGCGTATATCCCTACGAACGTGATTTCTATTACGGACGGACAGATATTCCTTGATACGAATCTCTTTAATCAGGGTAACCGCCCGGCCATCGACGTAGGTATCTCCGTGAGCCGTGTAGGTGGTAACGCACAGATCAAGGCCATGAAGAAGGTGGCAGGTACGCTGAAGATAGACCAGGCGCAGTATCGTGAACTGGAAGCGTTTACCAAGTTCAGCGGTGATATGGACCCCGTGACGGCACTGACCATTGACAAGGGACAGAAGAACACGCGTCTGCTGGTACAGCCGCAATACAGCCCGATGCCGGTAGAGAAGCAGGTTGCTATCCTTTATTGCGGCACACACGGGTTGCTGAAGAATGTGCCTTTGGACAAGGTCAGGGATTTTGAACGTAGTTTCCTTGAATCTCTTGAAATGAATTATCGGATGGAGGTGCTCGATGTATTGAAGTCGGGCGTTATCAACGATGATGTCTGCAAGAAGATTGAGGAGACGGCAGAGGTAGTTGCAAGACAGTTTATGTAAATAGCAGGATATGGCTTCACTGAAAGAGGTAAAAAATAGAATTAGCTCCGTCAAGAGTACGCGTCAGATTACATCGGCGATGAAGATGGTGGCATCTGTCAAACTGCACAAGGCGCAGGGGCGGATTGAAAATATGCTGCCTTATCAACGGAAGCTGAATGAGATATTGACGAACTTCCTGCGTACGGATGCTTCGTTCGAGTCTCCCTATACGGAGACGCGGACGGTGGCGAGGGTGGCGATTGTGGTGTTCTCGTCCAACAGTTCGCTGTGCGGTGCCTTCAACTCGAACGTGGCGAAGATGCTGGAACGGGTGTTGGAGGATTACCGGTCGCTGGGTAAGGAGAATATACTGATTTATCCCGTGGGCAGGAAAGTGGAGGAAGCCGTCAAGAAGTTGGGATATGAGCCGCAAGGCAGTTATCAGACGATGGCGGACAAACCTTCGTATGTCGATGCGTATGCGCTGGCAGGGGAGTTGATGAAGGAGTTTGTGGAGAAACGTGTTGACCATGTGGAACTGATTTATCATCATTTCAAGTCAATGGGTTCGCAAGTGTTGCTTCGCGAGAATTATCTTCCTATCGATTTGGCGCATGTGGCGGAAGAGGCGGCGGAAGGAACTGAAGCAGGGGAAGCTGCACGGAGTTTCAACAATGATTATATTGTGGAACCGTCGGTAGGGGAACTGATAGCGGAGTTGCTACCCAAGGTGCTGAGTCAGAAGATATTTACAGTGCTCCTCGACTCCAATACCTCGGAACATGCCGCCCGCATGCTTGCCATGCAGACCGCAACGGACAATGCCAATGAACTGATTCAGGACTTGACGAAGCAGTACAACAAGAGCCGTCAGCAGGCAATTACAAATGAGTTGCTGGACATTATCGGCGGTAGCTTGAAGTAGTTATTTGCAAATAAGTATAATTATAGGACAAGGATAACGAAATAAGCGTTATCTTTGTCCTATTATCGTATATAATATGGAACAAAACACTGAATTGGCGCTTGCATGGCAATTTGTTGAAAACACAGGCACACATCTATTCTTGACCGGTAAGGCAGGTACCGGAAAAACAACTTTCCTGCGAAAACTGAAATCAGAGAGTCCCAAGCGGATGATTGTGCTTGCACCGACGGGCATAGCAGCAATCAATGCGGGCGGAATAACAATTCATTCATTCTTTCAACTACCCTTTGCCCCTTATGTACCGGAGAGTTCGTTCAGCACGGACGGCAAGGCAAGTTACCGGTTCCGGTACGGGAAGGAGAAGATCAATATTATACGCAGCATGGACTTGCTGGTGATTGATGAAATCAGTATGGTACGCGCTGATTTGCTGGATGCCGTAGATGCTGTGCTGAGACGTTTCCGTGACCGGAGCAAGCCCTTCGGCGGCGTGCAACTGCTGATGATTGGAGACCTTCAGCAACTTTCTCCCATAGCAAAGGACGATGACTGGCAGATGCTGAGCAAGTATTACGATACTCCTTATTTCTTTTCAAGCCAGGCACTGAAGCAGACGGAATACTGCACTATAGAACTGAAGAAAGTGTACCGGCAGAGTGACGGGGCTTTCCTTGAACTGCTGAACCGCATCCGCGAAAACCGTTGTGACGCGCAAGTGATGGAGGCATTGAACCGCCGTTATATCCCTAATTTTGAGCCTGAAAAAGAAGAAGGTTACATCCGTCTGGTAACCCATAACTACCAGGCGCAACGCATCAATGACCATGAGTTGGAACAGCTTCCGGGACGTTCGTACGCCTTCCGTGCTACGCTTGGCGGGAAGTTTCCCGAATATTCTTATCCTACGGACGAGGTGCTGGAATTGAAACGGGGTGCCCAGGTGATGTTCGTTAAGAATGATACTTCGGGAGAACATCGCTACTACAACGGTATGATCGGAGAGGTGACGGATGTCTCGGCAAGTGGCATCGAAGTGCGCAGTAAGGGAAGTGATGTCCGGTTTGCCCTGCAGGAGGAGGAATGGACGAATGCAAAATATGTATTGGACGAGGAAACGAAAGAAATTACGGAAGATATCGAGGGAACTTTCCGCCAGTACCCGTTGAAACTGGCTTGGGCTATTACGATCCATAAGAGCCAGGGGCTCACGTTTGAGCGTGCCATTATAGATGCCAGCGCCTCGTTTGCACACGGGCAGACGTACGTTGCACTGAGCCGTTGCAAGACATTGGAAGGAGTGGTGCTCAGTGCACCGCTTTCGGCTAGGGCGGTAATCAGTGACAGTGCGGTAGATACGTTTACGATGGAGGCGCGGAAGAGTGAGCCGGATGAGAAGCGGTTTCGTTCGTTACAGCAGACTTATTTCCTGGAACTATTGTCGGGCTTGTTCGATTTTCAACCGCTGGAGCAGGCGCTAAGGCGGTATGTACGATTGGTGGACGAGCATCTGTACAAGCTCTTCCCCAAGCAACTGGCGGCGTATAAAGAGGAAGTGGAACGTTTCCACGAGAAAGTGACGAAGGTGGCGCAGAAGTTCAGCCTGCAATATACCCGCTTGGTTGATGCTTCGGAGGATTATGCAACGGATGAGACGTTGCAGAAGCGTATTCATGCCGGGGCGGTTTATTTTCAGGATGAGTTGCAACCGCTGGATGCAATGATGGGGAATACGGTGGCTTCGGATAACAAAGAGTTGAAGAAGAAGTTGCGGGAGACGATGGAGGAGCTGATAGATATCTTCGATCTGAAGTCCGAACTGTTGAATTACGTCTGTCAGTGTGGATTTCATGTGACGGAGTATTTGAAGCAGAAGGCAATTCTGTCTATTGATAATTCGGTGTTTCAGAAAGGGAAGGGGAAGGAGAAAACTGCTACCGGAAAGGAAACATCGCAGAAGAAAGCACGGCAGGAAGGAGCAGAAGATGGTGCAGGAAAGAATACGCGTGAAAGAAAGGCGTCTGCCTTCGAGGTGCCATCGGACGTCTTGCATCCGGAACTATACAACCGGCTGGTGGCGTGGCGCAATGCGGAAGCTTCGCAGTTGGGATTGCCTGTGTATACGGTCATTCAGCAGAAAGCGATTTTGGGCATCAGTAATCTGTTGCCTTCGGACAAGGCGATGCTGGTGCGCATTCCGTATTTCGGTAAGAAAGGGGCGGAGAAGTATGGAGACGTGATTCTGGAAATGGTACGCAGCTATCGGAAAGAGAAGGGGCTGGCGGAGCCGGAATTATTGTAGCCTGAAGGCATAGTAAGATAAAACAAATATCGTGTTTGCAGGAAATTAACTTCGTGCAGACACGATATTTGTTTTTTGTACTACACGAAGTTAATTTGTTGCACGACACGATATTAATATTCTCTTTACGCGTAGAGAAGGGATGCTTCGCTTCGCTCTGCATGACGGAAGAAGTAAATGCTTCTTTTAGAGTTCAAACATCAGTCTTATTCCTTCGTCCAACGTATGCGGCCGATATCCTAACTCCTTCTTTGCCTTCTCGATACTCAGCCCGCTGAAACGGGGACGCGGAGTTTTTTCTCCCATTTCCTGAGTAGTGACGGGGCGGATAAGAGAACGGTTCAGACCTAATACGTCCGCTACGCGGTAGGCTATATCAGCAATCGTCAGGCAATCGCTTCCGCAGAGGTGGTAGATGCCGTTGTGCGGATGGTTTATCAGCTTTTCTACTCCTTGAGAGATATCTCCGACAAAGGTAGGGGTGCGCCACTGGTCGGAGACGACGAAGATTTCTTCGTTATTCCTCAACCGGTTGGCTACTAATTGGAGAACGTTGCCATGTTGTCCCGGAAGGGCGGCGCCGTAGACCACCACTACGCGCACAATGGCATAATCCCGGCAAATGGCAGCGATACGCTTTTCACCTTCTAGCTTGGTATAGCCGTAATAATTGACGGGAGCAGGAACGTCTTCTTCCGTGTATGGCCGGTCGGTGTCGCCACTGAACACGAAGTCTGTGGAAAGATGGATAAGGCGGCTGTTGTGCGCTTTGCAGCAGTTTGCCAAGTGCTCTACGGCAGTGATGTTGATGGCGTCTGCCTCGTCGTGATGCGTTTCGCAATAATCGGGAACGGAGAGAGCGGAGGTGTTGATAACAACGTCGGGACATACTTCTTTGAATAGCTCTTCCAATGCAGCACTGTCGCAAATATCCGTACGGATGAAGCGGTAATCTCCCGAATGGGGACAAATGTCATCGTGCAGGGAACAGCCCGTAACCTGATAGGACAGGTTGCGGGAGAGATCGTCGAGGATGCGGCGGCCGGTGAAACCGTTGGCGCCTATGATTAGTATTTTCTTTCTCATAATGTATTTCGTTTGTTTACCAGTTTGGCGTTCCTCTTCCTTGCTGCACCTCAATCCGTATGCCGAACGCACCGTTTGCCGATTTCATCTCGAATGCTCCTTTGAAATTATTCTTCTCCCAAGGCAGGGCCGAAGGATTGGGCACTTTCCATCCATCCTTGTCGTACTCTCCGTATGTATTAATCCGCATACCGTTCTTCAGCGTAAAGCTCCCCATCTGCAAGTTATCGGTAGAGCCCCAGAAACTGTTCAGACCGAAAGGATCCGAACTGAAGTACCGCGAATTGTTGAGAGAGAATATATTGGAGAGCCCTTGCGAATAAGTGACATTCGGATTCAACTGGAAGATGCGGTTGTAATCTTTGCTGGCATCGGGTATCTCCAAAGTGAACCGGGGCAGAGTGGGAGCAGACAGATTCATCAGCCCCATATCGAGCAGAAAGCCATCGTAGTTTTTCACGTCCGGCAAAGGACTTCCTTCCGACAGGGGAATGCCTTCGGGAGTTACACCTCCGGGTACAGACGTTGCCCGTACGCTATCGGTAGGTACCTCATTTTGGGCACCGACGGTGGAAATGCCTGCAAGCAAAGCAATGATACAGAAGAAGATTCGTTTCATACCTTGTTCTTATTTAAGTTGAACAAAGATACTTTTTTCCCTCTATTCCGTGAAATTTCTTTGCATTATTTCTATTTACTTACCAATATAGATACTTATTTGCCGAGGCGGATGACCGGATAAAGTAGTGGCACTGTGGTCCATTTCATCTTCGTAGGGTCGTATACACGCTCCATGCCGCCATGTATCTCGATGTGGTTGTTTATTTTATACTCCATCACTATGCCGTAATTGCTCTGAGGATACATCGGGTTCATATATCCGTGGAAGGAATTGCTTTTACCATAACCCGAGTATTGCCCGAAGGCACGCACGCGCAAATGGTCGTTGATGCGGTAGGCAAGCGAAGCATTCAGCCCTAAATCCCATTGAGTGCCCCTTGGAGCATCAAGCTTGGCATACCGGGCCCCTGATATGGAAGAAGGCGTAGCCATCGAGTAATTGGCGGCATATACCCCTCCGCTCAGTTCCCAATGCTCATCGGGACTGTAATAGGTGATTCCCGCTCCGGCTTGCATCATGGAACCCATTGCAGGATAGGTGGAGTGGTCGCCGTACATTGTCAGTATGACCCCGGGCGAGAGCAGAAAGTCGGCATAGCGCTGGAAGTCCGCATCAAACAGATCACTTTTGAAATGAATCTTCTCCATGTCAGTCCAGGGAAGAGGCTCGATGTATTCCTCCGGAGTGAAATGAAACTTTACGCTGTCCTGCTGATGCGTTTGCATCCCCTGTTCCGGTTGAATTTCGGAAGCTCCTCCCGTCCGCTTGGGCGGTGTGTGCTGCTTGGGGAAGGCAGGAACTTGCTCTTGCTTCACCGGAAGACGGTTCTTTATCGTGTCTGCCGGAAGCTCGTTCTGGGCATAGGCGCAGAGCGAAGAAAGAATGAATACAGATAATAATAATGTTCTCATAAATAGTAGTTTAGTTTGTTTTTAGTTTACTATCAGTTTATAGCCTATTCCGCGTACGTTGACGATGCGGATGCGGTCGTCCTGAGAGAGTTTGTGCCGCAGCTTGGTGATGAAGACGTGTAGGCTGCGGGAGTTGAAGAAGCTGTCGTCTCCCCAGAGGTCGAGCAGTACATTTTGGGTATTGACTACCTGGTTACGGTTTTCGCAGAGGCGTTTCAGTATTTCCGACTCGCGGTGGGAGAGCTCCATTTCGGTGTCGACGTGCGGCGAGGTGATGGTGCCGATGAAGGTGAGCCGTTGCGTGACGGAGTTGAAACGGTAGTCGCCTATCTCGAAGCTGGTGACTTCCCGTGGCGCCTCGCTCGTAAAGGAGAAAGCACGGCCCACGAGTGCCTTGATGCGGATCATGAGTTCCTGCATGCCGAAGGGCTTTTTCAGGTAGTCGTTAGCGCCCAGTTCAAAGCCTTCCACTACGTCGTTGATGGCAGAACGAGCAGTGAGGAACAAGACCGGGGTGCGCTTGTCTGTCTGACGGATGCGGCGCACCATCTCGAAGCCGTCCATGCGGGGCATCATCACGTCGGCCACCAGCACGTCGGGGCGGAGGTCGAAGAACAGGCGCAGGCCTTCTTCGCCGTCGGAGGCGGTGTGGATGATGAAGTCCCGACCTTCCAGCGTATCTTTGATAATCATGGCGAGGGTTTCTTCGTCCTCGACCAGTAGAACGGTTATCTTTTCCATTAGCTGTATATTGTTTTAAATTCCCATTTATATCCTTATTATAAATGTACTTCCTTTCCCCGGTTCGCTCTTCACGCTGACGCTGCCTCCGTGCTTCTCCGTCATCGTCTTCACGTAGAACAATCCCAGTCCATACCCTTTCACGTCGTGCAGATTGCCTGTAGGTACGCGATAGAACTTGTCGAAGATATGCTTCTGCTTCTCCGGGGCGATGCCGATGCCGTGGTCGCTGACGGAGACTTCGGTCTGCACGTCCTGCCCGGTACTGACGGTGCGGCAGCGGATGCTTACTTCCGCTTCCCTGTGCGAGTATTTGATGGCATTATCCATCAGGTTGCTGATGATATTGCTGAAGTGCGTGCGGTCGGCAAGTACGGTCAGGTCTTCCGGTTCGATGTCTACCGTGACGTGCACGGGCTTCTCGGCTTTCAGCTTGTGTTGCTCGATGAGCGGCTCCAGGACTTCTTGTACTGACAACTCCTCCGGGTGTAGGCGGAACGTCTTGCGACGCTCCATGCTCATGGAGAGAATCTGTTCCACCAGTCCGCTAAGGCGCTGAAGCTGCTCCTGGCAGATGCCCAGGTACTTATCCCGTTGCGCTTTCTCTTCGGCCTGGTCAAAGTTGAGCAGGGCGTCGTTGGCGGCGTATGCCACGGCGATGGGGGTTTTTAGCTCGTGGGTGATGTTATTGGTAAAGTCGCTCTTCATCTCCTCCAGCGTCTTCTGCTTCAGGATGGTACGGATCAGGAACCAGAAGGAGAAGGAGAGTATAATCAGTATGACGAACGACGTGGCAAGGATGCCCGACATTTGCCGTAACACCAGCGAGTCTACGGGATCCATCAACAGGCGGTAACTCTGATTGGTGTTGAGGTCGAAAGAGTAATTGTATGCTATGGCTTTGGGACCGGGGATGTATCCGGGGGTAGTTATCACTTCCAGCGTATCTAAAAACACAAATGTAGAGTCCGGGCTGCTGCCTTTGTGCAGATGTATCAATCGGTGGGGCAGGGTGATGCCGCGTTCTTGCAGCAGCACGGTCAGCAGACTGTCGTAAAGGGCTACATCGGGGTCGGTAAGGATGTCCAGACCGGAATGCAGTCCGCGTTGGAGGTAGGTGGCAAGTTCCAGCATGTTGTTCTGGTTGCGCAGAATCACTTCCAGGCCTCCTTGTGCAGTCAATGCAGCCCTTGGGGTATCAGTTACGGCTTCTTCCATACTCTGTCGGGCGCTCTTCCGGACGCTGACCTCTACGCGGGTAGAGTCGTTGGGATAACTTATGGAGACGCTGTCGGGCTTGGGCATCAGCTTGCTTTGCAGGGTAGAGTGTCCCAGGGAATCTTCGTAGTTGACGGTGGTGCTGCTGCGTACAAACGATTTTCCGTCATCATCATATCCGGCTGATACGCTTACTTCTCCATGCTCTGCATGTTCTTTCCGCATTTTCTCGATGCGCATCATCATTTCGTTATAGTCGCTCATGCGCAGAGCTTCGTTGATGCTCCGCACCATCTCGTCGTGCATGGTGCGGTAAAGTCCCGTGATCCAGTAGGCTTGGTAGGCAAAGATGCCGGCCAGGGAGACGATGACAAGTATGGCAATATATTTAAACGGCAGTTTCATAGTTGTTTCAGGGAGTATTTCGTTAGGGCAAAGATAAGACTTATATTGTGAGCATCATCATGCGGTAAGACTAAATAACACTTCCGATAACACTGGATAACACTCGGTAAGCCGGTGATAACACAAGGTCTCGCCGATTCTGCCGTACTTTGCAGACGAAGATAGTTCTTGAATCTGAAAAGCAAGTATAACACATAAATAAGAAAAGAAATATGAAACGAATTTTACTACTATCTATTGCTTGTTGTGCTCTGAGCGTGGCTCTGTCGGCACAAGAGAAAACCGGCAGTACAACTTCTTCTGACGATGACCGCATCCTCAGTGCCGACAGTCTTATCACGGCAGATGCCCGCCTGGACAGCCTCTACCAAACTTTGCCGGAGGTAATGGTTACCGGAGAACGCCCCATCGTGAAAGCCGCACAAGGCAAACTGGTGTACGACCTGCCCCGGCTTATTCAGAACCTTCCCGTAGACAATGCCTACGATGCCGTGAAAGAACTCCCCGGCGTGATAGAAATGGACGGTAATCTGCAACTGGCAGGACAAAGCGTCACCGTCATTCTAGACGGCAAGGTGACTACGCTCAGCGCCGACCAGCTTAATGCCCTGCTCCGAAGCATTCCCGCCAGTCGCATTGAGAATGCGGAAGTGATGTACAACGCCCCGGCACGCTATCAGGTGCGCGGTGCGCTCATCAATATCACGCTGAAACAATCGATAGGCGGCCCAAGCACCCTGCAGGGCGAAGTCTACGGCAAGTATCGCCAAAGCCACAACGAGGGCTTTGAGGAACGCGCCAGCTTGGTGTACAGCAAAAATAAATTCTCTACTGATTTTCTTTACTCGCACAGCCACGGCCGGGGGTACTCTACCACCGACAAAGAGGCTCTGCACTCTCTGGCAGACGGCTCGGTGCACCCCATGACTATAGATGAGGTGCACCAAGGCCGCTCCCATACCCATAACTTCCGTGTGGGAGCAGATTATAACATTGCCAAAGACCATCAGTTGAGCTTTGTTTATAACGGCAAGTACGTCACTTCTCATAACAACACGAGTATTGCCGGCACGCAAGTTTCCACCACCCGCAGCAACAGCACCGACTGGCTGCATAACGGTCGCCTGGATTACCGCACGCCTTTCGGGCTGAAAGCCGGTGCCGAGTTGACCTATTACCGTTCTCCCTCCGACCAGTTGCTGCACAGCCACCTGCAGGACAAAGAACTGGACTTCTATACCGAAGATTGCCAACGCATCAACCGCTGGAAGTTCTTCCTCGCCCAGGAACACGACTTGGGGCAGGGCTGGGGACTGAACTACGGTGCCATCTATACCACCAGCGTCGATAATAGCTACCAATACTACTATGATCCCGCAACTGGCGGACAGCTCGAATCTTCCGGTTCCATCAGCAATATGAAGTCTCGTCGCCGCGAACAGACGTTGAACTTCTACGCCGGCTTCAACAAGAGCTTCGGCGACAAGCTGTCGCTGGATGCTTCTCTGGCCGTGGAGCATTACAAGACGGTGGTATGGAATCAGTGGGACTGGTATCCTACCATCAACTTGAATTACAACCCTGCACCCGGCCACATGCTGCAACTGGCCTTGAGCAGCGACAAGGATTATCCCGATTATTGGGCTGTGCAAGACGCTATCTCTTATATCGGCGGAGAATATTCCGAACTGCATGGCAATCCATTCCTGAAACCGGCACAAGACTACCAGCTTCAGTTGACCTATATTTTGAAGAGTAAATACATCTTCAGTGCCTGGTTCAATCATACCAAAGATTACTCGGTACAGACCCTTTACCAGTCTTCGGAGCGGCTTGTAGAGATATACAAGGAACTGAATTTTGATTATAAGCAACAAGCAGGAATACAAGCATCTATTCCATTTAAAGTGAAGAATTGGTTGAACTCCCGTCTGACCCTTATCGGTCTGTGGCATCACGAGAAAGACAAAGACTTCTGGGACATTCCTTTCGACCGCAAGCAGTGCTACGGCATCGCCCAGATGAACAATACTTTTACTCTCTCTACAAAGCCCGATTTGAAGCTGACGCTTACCGGTTTTGTACATAGCAAAGCCATTCAGGGCATCTACGACCTGCCTACATCGGGTAATGTAAACGTTGCTTTGCGCTACGGTTTCGCCAAAAACAAAGCCATCCTCAACCTCTATTGCAACGATATCTTCGAGACGGGACAGATCTCTCCGCGCATCCGCTTCAAGACGCAGAATGTGACGAACCATTACTCTTGCTTCCGTGAGTTCGGTGTATCGCTGACGTATAAGTTCGGCGGGTATAAGGAGAAACAACGGGAGGCGGTGGATACGTCGCGGTTTAAATAAGATAAATAGTATGAGAAAAAATATTCTGGTTTTTTGGGCGGTGTTAGTATATTGTATGCCGTTTGTATGGTCGCAAACATTGCCTCTTGACACCATTCCTTTTGAGATCGGTGCAGACAATCGTATCTATGTAACCTGCTTTGTCAATGAGCGTTCTACACCTCTGCGCTTCTTGTTCGATACCGGAGCTACCGATGTGGTTATTAATTCAAATTCCCCACGGGTAGATTCATTGGTTGTTTTTTCAAACCAGGTAGAGAACTACAGTGCCAATTCCGTTGAAATGTTGCAAGTGACTGATACTACACAGACTGTTCGATTAGGAAGGAGTACCGTTTCCCATCTTATGCTGGTATCTATTCCTTATCCGCCTGAGGCTTGGGATGGAGTGCTGGGGCTCAGTTTCTTTCGTTCGTTCATCGTGCGGATTGATTATGGAAGCCGGTGTATTTACCTTTACCGTCCGGAAGGATATATTCCCCCGGTTCATGCCGTCCGTCTGCCTATAACCTATCGGCTGGATGTTCCTACTGTGCTTGTGGAGGTCAATGTGAATGGGACATCGTATCAAGTACAATTGGAGGTAGATACCGGATCGGATCGTGCACTCGATTTGAACACTCCTTTCGTAGAGCAGCATCACTTGCGTGGCAAGCAAAAGCCCTTTGCTATTTCGCGTATTACGGGTACTATGGATGATAATGGAGTGCTTGAGAATGTATTCTTTGATTTTGTTTCTTTAGGTTGCATTACGTTGCCACGCATTCCCGGAGCTCTTTCTACTATTAAGGAAGGAGCACAAGCCAGCATGGAAATGGATGGGGTAATGGGAAATAACCTGCTGCAACGCTTTAATCAGACGTATGATTTCAAAAACGGATATCTTTATTTGGAGGTTAATAACCGTCTGTACAAGCCGTTTTATGATTTCTTGGTGAAGTAAGATAACCTTATGGCTTAAATAGACGGAAACAGTAGTGTAAACATACTTCCTGTTCCGGGTTGCGAACTGACAGTGATATTGCCGCTATGTTGGTGCATGATTTGCCGGGATATTGTGAGCCCGATGCCCGAACCGGAGGGCTTGGTGGTGAAAAAGGGGACGAAGATACGTTCCAGTACATCCGGTTCGATTCCAGTTCCATCGTCCGCAACCCGCAAGTAAGGGTGGTTGGCAGGAGTAATGCCTGCGGAAAGAGTGATATATTTCGCCTCGTTTTCGCGGGCATTCTTTATGAGGTTGATAAGGATTTGCTCAATCTGGCTCTTGTCTGCAATGATACGCAGGGAGGCTTTGGGGAGCGAGAGGTGCAGGTCGTTCTGCTCGTTCTGCATGAATTGCAGGACATCTTGCAGGATGTCTTGGGCAGTGTGCAGCTTTAGGATGGGCTGGGGCAGATGGGATACTTCGCGATAGTTGCCGACGAAATGTACCAGTCCGTTGCCGCGGCGACTGATGGTTTGGAGCATCTGACGCATTTCATTTTTGGTTTCTTCATTGCCTTCCAGTTCTTCGATTTGCTTGGACAGTAGTTCGGTAAGGGAGATGACGGGGGTGATGGAATTCATAATCTCGTGGGTCAGTACGCGGATGAGCTTCTGCCACGCTTCCGTTTCCTGACTGTCAAGGGCGGAGTGGATGTTCTTCATGCTGGCTATGATGAGTCGTCGGCCTTCGATGGCGAACTCCATGCCGGAGAGAGCCAGCTGAATGGCCTCTTCTGCACGGTCTATTTGGAGTACGGAGAGGTCGCCGGCTTTCAGTTTGTACAGTCTTTCGGGCAGTTCGGAGTGGAAGAGGCGGAGGTCTTCGATGTGCCTGGGGGCTTTGAGGGCAATGTCTTCTGTATGGGAACTGATTAGTCGCTTTGCTGCTTCGTTCATCCACTCGATGGCTCCGTCGGGAGTATAGACGAGGATTGAGATGTCGATATGATTGGCAAGAGCCTGGAAGTATTGCAGACGGCTTTCTTTCTTTTGCAGGTTGCTGCGATAGTGGTCCAGGGCATCTTGCATTTCTGTTAGTAGTTCCGGTGGGAGGGAGTGGTGGTTTTCTTTTCCTTGTATTGGGGAGGAGAGGAATTCGGAATAGTGTACGGCCCAGATGAATTGTGCCATGGCACGGGCGGAACGGAGAATATAGCGGTAGATGGAACAGGCAACGGTCAGCGTCAGGAAGATAGCGACGCATAGATTGATGTAGAAACCGTGCAGGGCAAGCCAGGCAGTGGCGAAGCAACACGATAGCAGGGCGATAGTTAGCCAAAAAGGGGCTTTTAGCCAGGTTTGTTTTTTCATACAAAGCCTTATTTATAATTTAAACTTCTCAATCCTTCTATAAAGTGATGTTCTCGTTATTCCCAACATTTCTGCTGCTAACGTGATATTACCACCACAGATGCGGAGTACTTCGTTGATGTTCTCCCGTTCCACCCGTTCCAGGTTATATCTCTCTTTCTCGGAAACCACACCTTGCGGCTGTCGGTTCTGTAAGTTGAAATCTTCTGCTGCCAGCAGTGTGCCGTTAGAGAGAATGACGGCACGTTCGATGGCATGCTCCAACTCCCGCACATTGCCCGGCCAACGATAAAGCTGCATCTGCTTTCGCGCCTCTTTCGATATGCTGCGTAGGTCTTTCTTATATTTCTTTTTGTAGCGTTGCAGAAAGAAATCGGCAAGCAGGAACAAATCGTTCCCCCGTTCGCGCAGGGGAGGAATGCGGATCTCAATCGTGTTGATGCGGTATAACAAATCCTGGCGGAATTGTCCGTTGTCAATAGCAGCATATAAATCTGTATTCGTAGCGCAGATCAATCGTACATCTACCGGGTAAGAAGTTGTAGAACCCAGCCGGGAACTTCTTCGCTGCTCAATGACAGAAAGTAACTTAGCTTGTAGCGGCAAGTTTAAGTTGCCTATTTCGTTCAGAAACAGAGTGCCTCCCGAAGCTACTTCAACCCGTCCCGGTTTACTTCTATGCGCATCGGTGAAAGCTCCTTTCTCGTAGCCGAAAAGCTCGCTCTCGAATAGAGTTTCGGGGATGCTGCCCAAGTCAATCGGCACATATACTTCCTTCTTTCGGGGAGATTGTTCATAAACGTACCGGGCTATCAGGTCTTTTCCAGTTCCGTTTTCTCCCAATAGCAGGAGGTTGGCATCCGTTTCGGAGAACTTTCGTATCGTACTGAAGATGGCCTGCATAGCTGCCGATTCTCCGATAACCTTTGTCGGTTCGGCAGGTGCGGAGAGTGTTTCGGCTTGTTCTTTCAATGTCTCTTGTTGTTTCTTCAGTTTATCCTTCTGCATCTTCAGGTTTTCCACTTCCGCACGGCTGAAACTGAGTTGTATGGCGGATGATACGGTAGCCAGTAACTTCTCATTCTGCCACGGTTTCGGTATAAAGTCCGTAGCTCCTTGTTTGATGGCTTGCACCGCCTTTTCTGTATCGGCATAGGCGGTGATGAAGATAACCACTGCTTTTGCATCCAACTTCAGAATCTCTTCCAGCCAATGAAAGCCTTCCTTTCCGCTGACTGCATCGCGTCGGAAGTTCATATCCAGCAGAATCACATCGAAATGGTTGCGGGAGATAAGGGGTAACAGTTCCCGCGGATCAGAAAGGACCGTGATGCTTTCTGCCAATGAGCGCAACAGCATTTTCAGGGTGAAGAGGATATCTTCGTTGTCATCTACAATCAGTATTCTGCCTCGTTTCATAATTTTCGGTATCAGGGCATTTATAAGTTTTTCGGTTCCTGACATGGGCAAAGATAAGGAAAGTTTTTGAAAGGAAAGTGTACGGAAGCGTGCATTTGGTGTACGATACCGTGCATTTTTGTGTAGCTTTATTTGATTTAAAACATTGATAAATAATGGAATAAAGTTTTGGTATGGTTCTTGCGAAACTTTCGTAGAATGACTAAAAATAGATACTATGATAAAGCATTACATCAAAGTGGCGCTTCGTCTTATTAAGCGGAGTATACTTTTCTCTTCCATCAATATGCTGGGGTTTGTATTCGGTATGGCGGCGGCACTCCTTATTTATCTGTGGGTGGTGCACGAACTGACCTATGATGACTGTTTCTCTGATGTAGACCGCATTTATCGGGCTATTGAAGTGAGGAAGGAAGCGAGCGGAGAAATAAAAGAAGCTCCGGCATCTATACGTTCGCTTGCAAAGGTTCTGAAAAAAGATTTTCCACAAGTAGAAGATGCCACTTCTATCTTGTATGCAGGAAACTACTTCATGGAAGCAGAAAACGATAAAAAAGTAAACGTAGATAAGGCCTATGTAGATACTACTTTTTTCCAAGTGTTTTCATTTCCCGTAATAGAAGGTGATCTTGCTTGTATCAGCGACAATATGAACAATATCGTCCTGGCAGAGCCGGTAGCACGGAAGCTTTTTGGCAATGCCTCGGCTGTGGGAAAGAAGCTTTCCGAATCTATGTTTAAAGATTTCAAAACAGTATATACGGTTGTGGCCGTTGTGAAGATTCCGACAAAGAGCCATATTCGCTTTGATGTAGCTGTCCCTATTGATGGCTATATGTATGGAGCGCACGGTTGGAGTTGGGATGCCCCTTGCCGTGATGGATTACATGTATATTTAAAAATGAAATCGGGTGATAATGGCAAAATGTATCGACAAGAACAGGAAAACATGAGCCGCGCTCTTCGTTATTTCGGAGAGAAACATGCCTTGCTGCGTTTCCAGCCGGTCAGTGATATCTATCTGCATACTACTTTCCCCGATCCGAATGTAAAGAACCATGGCAATATGGCAACTATTTATCTGTTTATAGCTCTGGCCTTATTGGTTATTTTCATGGGTGCCTTTAACTTTACAACACTTTCTACGGCACGTGCATCTTTGCGCTACAAAGAAATAGGAGTGCGGAAGGTGACGGGAGCTAAAAGGAAAACACTGATCAGGCAGTTCCTTTTAGAAAGTCTGGTACAAGCATTCATTTCCTTGGTATTAGCTCTGGCGTTGACGGAACTGATGCTACCGCTGTTCAACCGGTTTATGGGTGTTGACATATCTCTAAGTCTGCATTGGAGTGTTATATTTTATATCTTGTTCGGTATTGTCGGAGTGGGATGCTTGGCGGGCAGTTATCCGGCGTTCTATCTTTCTTCCATTAATCCACTGCTTGCTTTCAAAGGCGGACAGAAGACAGGTCGGAAAGGAGGGCTTATCAAGGGACTGGTATGTGTACAGTTTATCATAGCCCTTGTGCTGATGTTAATGACTTCTATTGTATTCAAGCAACTTCATTATATGCAGAACAAGGATCTGGGACTTGATAAAGAAAACGTAGTATCGGTCTATACTAATCTATGGTACAATGTTGCGGAGTTTAAGCAGGAATTATTAAGGAATCCGAGTGTGAGGAGTGTTTCAATGGGAGCACCGATTGAAAGTTTTGAAGAAAACACAGAGAACAGAAATGGTACGTTGGCTCGTTGGACGGATGTAGACGGTAGGGAAGACTCCCTGAAGATAGTCGTGCTTTATGCAGATGCCGATTTTGTGAAAACCTTCAATCTGAACTTGTTGAAAGGCGAATTGATGGATGCTGATTTTGATCACTATTGGGGGAATACCACCCCTTCTGTCATCATCAATGAGGCTGCCTGGAAAGCTATGAAAGTAGCTGATCCTATCGGGATGGAGTTGCAGATATTCTACTGGGCCAAATTGCGTATAGTGGGAGTTGTGAATAATTTCAATTTTCAGTCTTTACGCGAGGAAATTAAACCTGCAGTGCTATACTATACACCAGAGAGCTTGCAGTATCTGCACATTAAGATAGCTCCCGAACATCGGCAGGAAACACTGAAGTTCATACAGGATAAATATGAAGAAATGGCTGCCCGTGATGACCTTATCGTCAAAGGGTTCCGTTATCAATTCTTCTCCGATGCCTTGAATAAAAATTACGCCAAAGAGCAACAACAAAGTCGCATGTTATTGTTTTTCACTATACTTGCTATTGTCATTGCCATGATGGGAGTATTTGGTTTGGTTGCCCTCTCTACGGAGCAGCGGACCAAGGAAATCGGCATCCGCAAAGTGAACGGTGCGCATTCCGACCGTATTGTACGGATGTTCTGCCGCGAATACCTAAAGTGGGTAGGGATTGCTTTCGTCATAGCCTGCCCTATGGGATATTTGCTCATGAGCCGTTGGCTGAGTGAGTTTGCCTATCAGACGGGCATCAGCTGGTGGCTGTTCCTGCTGGCCGGAATTATTATTGCAGGTATCACCTTGCTGACGGTTATCGGACAGACGTGGAGGAAAGCATCGCAGAACCCGGTGAAGTCATTAAGATTTGAATAATAATCATCCTTAAAATAGTAACAGACATGATAAAGACAATCAGCCTAAGCAAAATATTCCGCACCGAAAGCGTGCAAACCACCGCCTTGAACGAAGTAAGCCTTGAAATCAACGAAGGAGAGTTTGTAGCTATCATGGGACCTTCCGGTTGCGGAAAGTCCACATTACTGAATATGTTGGGACTGCTCGACAATCCTACCTCCGGCGAACTTTGGTTCCTGGATCAGGAAGTTTCCCGTTATTCTGAAAACAACCGGACGGACTTGCGTAACGGCAATATTGGTTTCGTCTTTCAAAGTTTCAACCTGATAGATGAACTGACCGTTTTTGAAAACGTAGAGCTTCCTTTATTGTATGCCGGTGTCTCCACTCGCGAACGTGTGGAACGTGTGAATCGGGCTTTAGAACGGATGCAGATTGCTCATCGCACGGAGCATTATCCGCAGCAACTTTCGGGTGGTCAGCAGCAGCGTGTCGCCATTGCCCGTGCCATCGTCACCAATCCCCGCATTATCCTTGCCGATGAACCTACAGGTAATCTGGATTCGACAAACGGTAACGAAGTAATGTCTTTGCTGAAAGAATTGAATCAGGATGGCACTACTGTTGTAATGGTTACTCACTCGGAAGAGAATGCCCGCGAAGCAGGGCGAATCGTCCGGATGATGGACGGGTGCATACTGACGGAAAGGTACCGCAGTTGAACAATAAAACGATCGAGGTTAAACTATATTAGTCAAACATTTGACTAATTAAAGAATTTCTTTTACCTTTGCGCCCGTTTTTAAGGTAAAAAGAAGATTTATGCAAAAAGAAGGTGCAGAGTTTAGAGAACTACAACTGCAAATATTCCGTACGCGTATGGCGTTTCGTCGTTGTATGCAGCGTACGTTGAAGAAGAAGGAGGCGGGTATCACGTTTGAAATGTTGCAAGTGCTGAGTTGCTTATGGCGTGAGCAAGGCATTACGCAACAAGTGCTTGCCGAACGCACGGCAAAAGACAAAGCTTGCTTGACCAACCTGATGGGAAATCTGGAAAAGAAGGGATACGTCTGCCGGAAAGAAGGTTCGCAAGACCGTCGTAGCAAACTTGTGTTTCTTACTCCCGAAGGAGAACAGTTCTGGAAAGACCTGCTCCCGGTATTAGATGAAGTCTATACACAAGTAGGGCATATTATCGGATTGGATAACATCGAGACGATGTTATCAGGATTAAAAAATGTACACGATGTATTGGAAAGTTTATAAGCCCTCGGCACTTGGATTGCTGGGGGCCTTGTTTTGTGTGTCTTCGATGCAGGCACAAACGACACAAGCCGATTCTCTCTTCCTGACGGTAGACCAACTGTTTGACCGCGGGGTGCGCAACAGCTTGCTGCTGCAAGCAGATGCCTTGAAAGAGAAAGCTGCCGGAGAACGGACACAGACCGCCCGCTCGGCACAACTCCCGGATTTGCAGGTAGGATTGAAAGGCGGATACGTGGGCCAACCGACCGTTTTCCAACATGGCTTGACGGATGCTGTCCATCCTGATGTGCCCGACTGGTCACAGAACTATGCCATCGACTTTGCACAACCCCTGTATCAGGGAGGGAAGATACATTCCGGCATCCGGAAAGCAGACCTGGAACAAGAACTCGCCTCCTTGCAGACACAGACCGACCAGGCGGAAGTCAAACTGGGACTGATGGAACAATATCTGAATCTATTCAGCCTGTACCGCAAATATGAAGTCCTGACGCGGAACATTGAGGAATCGGAACGCCGTTTGCACGACATTATCCGGATGAAGCAGGAAGGACTGATTACCAACAACGACGTGTTGCGCAGCGAAATGCAGCTGACCAACGACCGCTTGTCGTTGCAAGAGACGGAGAACAGCATTGCATTAGTATCCCAGCATCTGAACATCCTTTTGGGACAAGAAGAAAATCTGCTGCTGATACCGGACACGGCCTTGTTATTTCGATCCGTAGCCCTCGAAACTTACGAGGATTATGTGACTGAAGCCTTTGCCAACGCACCGGGCCTGAAGCAGCTGCGCAAGCAAACCGAACTTGCACAGAACGATGTCCGGCTGACCCGTGCCGTTTCCCTGCCCAGCGTGTCGCTGTATGCATCGAATACCCTGGCGCGCCCTCTTTCGCGTACCTTGGAAGATATGTACAACAATAACTGGAATGTCGGCATGGCCGTTTCCGTCCCCTTGTCTTCTTTCTATAAGAACAACCACAAACTGAAAGAAAGTAAACTGGCTGTTACCCTCCGCCGGAATGCGGAAGAGCAAAAAATGCAGACCATCCGCGTGAATGTGCGTACGGCATACTTGCGCCATCAGGAAGCATTGCGGCAAGTGGAAGCCTTGAAACTCTCCGTCCGCCAGGCGGAGGAGAACTACCGCATCATGCAGAACCGTTACCTCAGCCAGTTGGTCATACTGACCGATTTGCTGGACGCCAACTCCGTGCGGTTGAATGTAGAACTGCAACTGACAACAGCCCGTACACGTGTTATTTATACTTATTATCAACTTCAGAAGGCATGCGGCCGTCTCTGATTAAATACAGTTTATCATTATGAGTGAATGGAAAGCGAAACAAAAGAAACTGCGGCAACACCGGTTGCGTAATATCATTCTGAACGCAACTTGCATCATCCTGGCAGGGTCGGGACTTTGGTTCACCGCCAATTACTTCTGGCGTTATATCAACTATGAAATTACGAACGATGCTTTTGTCGACCAGTACGTCGCCCCGTTGAACATCCGTGTCTCGGGTTATATCCAGGATGTGCGTTTCATGGAACACCAATATGTGCACCAAGGAGATACGCTGCTGATACTGGATAACCGCGAGTATCAGATCAAAGTAAAAGAAGCGGAAGCTGCCTTGATGGATGCAGTCGGTTCGAAAGACGTGATTCACTCCGGCATACAGACTTCCCAAATGAATGTCACTGTGCAGGATGCCAATATCGTAGAGGCAAAAGCGAAGCTCTGGCAGCTGGAACAGGACTACCACCGTTTTGAGCGCCTGCTGAAAGAAGAGTCGGTGTCCGAGCAGCAATACGAGCAGGCAAAGGCTGCCTACGAAGCAGCGGAAGCACGCTATCGGGCATTGGTAGGGCAGAAAAACGCCGCCATGTCGCAATACACCGAAGCCAGCAAAAAGACCACTGTAGCCCAAGCGAACATCCTTCGCCGCGAAGCCGATCTGGACCTGGCAAACCTTAATCTCTCGTATACCGTACTGACAGCTCCTTATGACGGCTACATGGGTCGTCGCACTCTGGAACCGGGACAGTTTGTACAAGCCGGACAAACCATTTCGTACCTGACCCGCGATCAAGGCAAATGGATTACCGCCAACTATAAGGAAACACAGATAGCGCATATCTTCATCGGTCAGGAAGTGTTCATAAAGGTAGATGCTTTGCCCGGCAAGACCTTCAAAGGCAAAGTAACTGCCATTTCAGAAGCTACCGGCTCTAAATACTCCTTGGTCCCAACAGACAATTCGGCAGGAAACTTCGTGAAAGTGCAACAGCGCATCCCCGTGCGTATCGACTTGGAGGAAGTCTCTTCCCAGGATATGCAGAACCTCCGTGCAGGTATGATGGTTGAAACCGAAGCATTGCGCCCATGAGAACAATGGCGGAGTTGGAACTACCCGTCCGTAACTGGGTGCCGGATTGGCTGGGGTTGGTATGTCTTTTTCTCATCATCCTCCCGGTGACCATGCTGAACGGCTCTTATACCGGCAGTATGCTGGAAGTATCGAGCACACTGGGCACAAACAAAGAGGACATCACAATGGGATATTATGCCGCTTCGGCAGGTATGGCGATAGCCTATCCCATCGCTCCCAAGATACTGGGGGCATTCTCTTCCAAGTTCCTGCTGCTGCAGAATATGCTGATCCAGTTCTTTCTGAGCTGGATATGTGCCCACTCCCAGCAGGTGGATATACTGATTGTGAGCAGTTTCTTCATCGGCTTCCTGAAAGGTTTCCTGATGCTGTGGTTCATTCGCCGGGCACAAAAGATATTCAGCCGGGACAATGTGCGCAGTGAGTTCTATTCCTATTTCTATCCGCTGGTGTACGGGGGAGGGCAGTTGTCCATGATAATCACGGCAGAGCTGGCTTATTACTACAACTGGAAGTACATGTATTACTTCATGATGCTGCTTATCCTGCTGGCTATCCTGGCAGTGATTATCTGTTTCCGCCACGACCGTTCGTTGAAGAAGATATCGGTAAGTGAGTTGCATCTGCGCGAGATGATGGTTATCTCCGCAGGATTGCTGATGCTGATGTATGTCATCAATTACGGGAAGGTGCTCGACTGGATGTCGTCGCCCCGTATCTGCTTGTACATTGTGGTGGCTCCTATGCTGATAGCCCTCTTCGTATGGATACAATATCACTCCAAGACACCGTATGTCACATTGGCGCCACTCTATCATTTCAAGACGCTTTTGGGCTATTTCTATATGATACTGGTTATGTTTTTCAGTACGTCCACTACGCTGATGACCAACTATATGTCCACCATTCTGCATGTAGATTCCACGCGCACGTATTCTATCTATATTTATCTGCTGCCGGGGTATGTATTGGGGGCATTCGTCTGTTTCTGGTGGTTTCGCTGGCAGCATTGGCGTTTCCGTTTCCTGATAGCCGGAGGGATGGCTTGCTTTGCAGTCTTCTTCGGCATCCTTTATTTCACCGTTTCGCCGGACAGTACGTACGAGATGCTGTTCTTCCCGATATTTCTGCGAGGCTTCGGCATGTTGGTGCTGATTATAGCCTTTGCATTGTTTGCGGTGGAAAACCTGCAGCCGAAGGCTTTCTTATCTAACGCCTTTTTTCTGATCATCTTCCGTTCGGTATTGGCACCCGTCATGGCAACTTCCTTTTATAGTAACCTGCTCTACAACTTGCAGCAGAAGTATATGCACTCCCTGGCAGAGAATTTCACACTGGTCGATCCATTGGCAGCTTCCAAGTATGCCACGGCATTGAGCAGCAACCTGGCAAAAGGGCATGGATATGCTGAGGGGGCACAGATGGCCACCATGAGCCTGTACTCTACGTTGCAACAACAGAGTTTGTTATTGGCGCTGAAAGAAATCCTGGGATATCTGTTTGTCATAGCGATAGTGATTGCCGTCGTGTCCCGTTTTATCCCTTTTCATAAGACGGTGCGCATTAAATTTGCGAAGGCGGGTGACGATACGGTATAGTACGACAGTTCAGAGATTATATCTTAATGCGGGCAGGATGTATAAGTATTCAGAGTAATTTTGTACTTTTGCAACTTTCAAAAAGGTAAAGTTGTTATTTAAAGAAAAAAGACTCTGTATGAAATCGGATATTGAAATAGCCCGCAGCATAGAGCTGAAGAAGATAAAGCAGGTGGCCGAGAGTGTAGGCATCCCGCGTGAGGAAGTAGAGAACTACGGACGCTATATTGCGAAAATCCCCACACACCTGATTGATGAAGAAAAAGTAAAGAAGAGCAATCTGATACTTGTAACTGCCATTACTGCCACCAAGGCGGGCATCGGAAAGACTACCGTGTCCATTGGCCTGGCATTGGGACTGAACAAGATAGGCAAGAAGGCAATCGTTGCTTTGCGTGAACCGTCGCTGGGGCCGTGCTTCGGAATGAAAGGCGGTGCGGCCGGAGGAGGATATGCCCAGGTACTCCCGATGGAAAAAATCAACCTGCACTTTACGGGAGATTTCCACGCCATAACTTCGGCACATAATATGATTTCCGCCTTGCTCGACAATTATCTCTACCAACATCAGGCGGACGGTTTCGGATTGAAAGAAATCATCTGGCGCCGCGTGCTCGACGTGAACGACCGTTCCTTGCGCAGCATTGTCACCGGCTTGGGGCCGAGTACAAACGGTGTTACCGAAGAGTCTGGTTTCGATATTACTCCGGCTTCCGAAATAATGGCCATTCTTTGCCTGGCAAAAGACCTTGAAGACCTCCGCCGCCGTATCGAGAATATAATTCTTGGTTTCCGTTTTGATGGTACTCCTTTTACAGTGAAGGAGTTAGGAGTAGCAGGAGCCATTACTGTTTTGCTGAAAGATGCCATTCATCCGAACCTTGTGCAGACTACCGAAGGCACTGCGGCTTTTGTTCATGGAGGGCCGTTCGCAAACATTGCACATGGTTGCAACTCGATTCTTGCCACGAAGATGGCGATGACATTCGGCGACTATGTAGTGACGGAGGCCGGTTTCGGTGCCGACTTGGGTGCAGAGAAGTTCTACAACATCAAATGCCGTAAAAGCGGTTTGCAACCTAAATTGACTGTTATCGTAGCTACTGCACAAGGGTTGAAAATGCATGGAGGTGTCAGTCTCGACCGTATCAAAGAACCTAATATGGAAGGATTGAAAGAAGGCTTTGGCAATCTTGACAAGCATATACGGAATCTGCGTTCATTTGGTCAGGAAGTAATTGTTGCGTTCAATCGTTTTGCCAGTGACACGGATGAAGAGGTAGAAGCTATCCGCCGGCATTGTGAAGAAAAGCTGGGCATAGGATTTGCTATCAATAATGCTTTTATGGAAGGAGGAGAGGGAGCGGTAGACCTTGCCAACCTGGTGGTAGATACCATTGAAAACAAGCCGTCGGCTCCTCTGAACTATACATACAATGAAGATGACAGCGTAGAACGGAAGATTGAAAAGATAGCTTGCAACCTGTATGGGGCAAGTGTGGTGACGTATAGTCTTCATTCGCGCAAAGTAATAAAGCTGATTGAGAAAATGGGAATCAGCCATTACCCCGTGTGCATCGCCAAAACGCAGTATTCTTTCTCTGCCGATCCGAAGATATACGGTGCCGTCAATAACTTTGAGTTCCATATCAAGGACATTGTTGTCAACAACGGTGCGGAAATGATTGTAGCCATTGCCGGTGAGATCCTCCGTATGCCGGGCTTGCCGAAGCAACCGCAGGCCGAGCATATTGATATTGTAGATGGCAACATCGAAGGTTTGAGTTGATATATAGAAAAACAGATGGTCTGTTTGAGGTAAACAGACCATCTGTCAGTATCATATAGACCATCTGTTTCAGCTGAACAGATGGTCTGTTTTTTTAGTATGCAAACAATGGATACTTCTTCATTGTCTCATTCACGCGTGCGCGGACGTCAGCAATTACTTGTTCGTTTTCAACGTTGGAGAGCACTGTTTCAATCATTTCAGCGATTTCCAGCATCAGGTCTTCCTTGGCACCACGGGTAGTGATGGCGGGAGTACCCAGACGGATACCGGAAGTCTGGAAAGCAGAACGGCTGTCGAACGGAACCATGTTTTTGTTTACGGTGATGTCGGCAGAAACCAATGCCTTTTCGGCAACTTTACCCGTCAAGTCGGGATATTTGCTGCGCAGGTCTACCAGCATGGAGTGATTGTCCGTACCACCGGAAACGATGGTGAAACCACGGTCTACCAATGCTTGTGCCAGTACGGCTGCATTCTTCTTTACTTGCTTGGCATATTCTTTCCATTCGGGTTGCAGAATCTCACCGAAAGCAACTGCTTTGGCTGCAATGACATGCTCCAGCGGACCGCCTTGAACACCGGGGAATACGGCAGAGTCGAGCAACTGAGACATCATCTTGATTTCGCCCTTCGGAGTTTTCTTGCCCCACGGGTTGGGGAAGTCCTTACCCATCATGATGACACCACCGCGAGGACCGCGCAACGTCTTGTGCGTAGTAGAAGTCACGATGTGAGCATATTTCACGGGGTTATCCAGTTCGCCGGCAGCAATCAGTCCGGCGGGATGAGCCATGTCTATCATCAGGATAGCGCCTACCTTGTCTGCAATTTCGCGCATGCGCTTGTAGTCCCATTCGCGGGAATAAGCAGAACCGCCGCCGATAATCATTTTCGGCTTTTCACGCAAAGCAACTTCTTCCATTTGGTCGTAGTCCACGCGTCCGGTTTCCTGATTCAGATTGTATTCGCAAGGAGTATAAAGGATGCCGGAAGTGTTGACCAAAGAGCCATGAGAAAGGTGACCGCCGTGAGCAAGGTTCAGTCCCATGAATTTGTCGCCTGCATTCAGAACGGCAAGGAATACGGCAGCGTTGGCCTGTGCACCGGAGTGCGGCTGTACGTTGGCCCATTCTGCGCCGAAAATCTGTTTCAGACGGTCGATAGCGATTTGTTCGCTTTGGTCTACTACCTCGCAACCACCATAGTAACGCTTGCCGGGATATCCTTCAGCATACTTGTTGGTGAGGCAGGAACCCATAGCCTGCATAACTTGGTCACTTACAAAGTTCTCTGATGCAATCAGTTCAATACCTTTGAGCTGACGTTGATGTTCTTTTTCGATGATGTCGAAAATTAAATCGTCTCTTTTCATTCTGCTTATTTGGATAAGTTTGATAAATCTATATTCTCTTATTAAGCGTACAAATTTACGTGAAATAAATGAATAAATTGAAGGAAAAGACAGAAATTTACTGTCAAAAAAGTATTCCGAAAGAAAAACTGAGTACGTTGTCTTTGCGGTGGAAACGGATTTCGTTGGCGGTTTCTTCCGCAGCATCGTTGCTTGCGGGGATTTCGTAGGTTACGCTCTTGGAGATGTTGTGCAGCCCTATGTCGTAGCGGAAATCGAAGAATACGCGTGAAATGGTGACTGCGACTCCTGCCGTGAAACTAAGGTTTAAGGGGCGTAGTCTTTCCCGAATGCCCCATTGGTCAAAGTTTTCAAAATTAACTTCACTTTTTTTGTCCCATATATAGCGCACCTTGGGACCACCGAAAACTGCAAGGCTGTAGGGGCCTTCTTTTATGAAATTATATCCGTAGATTACCGGAATATCAATACTATGAATGGAAGATGTGATGGAGGCTTCTTCGGGGATGGTTCCGGCAGGAACATCATCGGGCAGTGGCTTTTCGAAGGTGATGTTGCAGCGGTTAATGTTGTACGAAATCTCCGGTTGAAGGAAATGACGGTCAAAATTTATCCGCATAAAGAGAGAACCGAAATAACCGATTTTATAATTGTTCTGCACCTGGTCAATAGCCACATCATTGACGCTGAACTGGGAAACGAGGAAGAGGGAAGAGGTGAAACCTATTTTTACACCGAAGTTCACCGGATGTTCGTTGGTGCGCTTGGGTGGTTCTTCATCGGCCGTGCCGGGCACAACGGGAGTCTGTCCCCACATCGTTGCGGAGAGAGCCTGCAGGCATAAACAGATAAAGAATATTTTCGGTTTCATCTTTTTCAAATACTTCACTGGTTACTTATTTCCCTTTTTCTCTACCGACCATCCGAACTTGCCTATCTTCTCGCCCAGTTCATAGTATCCGCCGTGTACATATACCAACGGATTGCTTTCTGCCAGTTCCAGTTTGCCGGTCTCCTGATTCAGGTTGCGGGTATCGGCGCGTACGTTCACTACGTCGGCAATGAACATATCGTGCGAGCCAAGTGCCACTATCTCTTTTACCCGACACTCGATACAGAGCGGTGACTCTTCAATAAGCGGTGCGCTGACAATGGTGCTTTTGCCGGGAGTGAGGTGCATCTCCTCGAATTTATTGTAATCCTTGCCGGAACGTACGCCACACCAGTCCGTGGCACGCGCCATGTCTTTCGTGGTCAGGTTGATGACGAACTCCATGTTCCGCTTGATGATATCGTAGGAGTGCCGTTCGGGGCGTACGGATATATAGCACATGGGCGGGTTCGTGCAAATCGTTCCCGTCCATGCTATTGTCAGTATGTTATATTCTTCCGGAGTGCTTCCGCAGCTCACCAATACGGCAGGCAGCGGATAGATCATCGTTCCGGGTTTCCAGTCTTCTTTCACTTCAGATTATTTCTATTTCGTCCCTTTTTTGTTCCTTCTCGCAATAATGGCATCTGATTACGCAATGCTCCTTATCTACCACGTGGAATAGCGTCGGCATCGGTTCGTTGTTCGTGATGCACTTCGGATTGGCACATTTCACGATACCGCGCAGCTCTTCGGGCAGACTGACTTCGCGCTTTTCCACTACTTCGTAATCGCGGATAATGTTCAGCTTTACATTGGGAGCCACTACGGCTATACGGTTTATCTCGTCATCGCAGAAGAACTTATCGGCGATTTTGATAATGCCTTTCGTTCCCAGCTTCTTGCTTTTGAGGTTGAAACCGATGGTGATATTGTTATTCATGTGCTCCAGGCTGAGCAGGGAAACTACCGTAAATAGCTTCTCGGAAGGGATATGGTCGATGACAGTGCCGTTTTCTAAAGCGGCCACTTGCAGTTCTTGTTTCTTTTCGTTCATCTTTGACATTTACAATTTAGCAATTTACAATGTGCAATTTATTACATTCACAATTTAGCAACTTACAATGTACAATCTCCTTATATACCGCATGGCAAATTGTACCTTGTACATTGTCAAATTGTAAATTTCTTCACTTCCTCCAGCGTGATGCCCAGTACATCGCAAAGAATGGCCTCGCGGGCATACAGTCCGTTTTGTGCCTGCTGGAAGTAATATGCCTTGGGACTGTCGTCCACATCGTAGGCTATTTCGTTGACGCGGGGCAGGGGGTGCAGGATGCGCAGGTTGGGGCGGGTGTGCTCCAGCATTTTGTTGCGCAGGATATACACGTTCTTCACCCGCTCGTACTCCATGAGGTCGGTGAAGCGTTCGCGTTGTACACGGGTCATGTAGAGGATATCTGCATCGGCAATGGTTTCTTCGGTGAAGTCAGTGTGCTCCACGTACTTGATGTTATGCTCGCGGCAGTATATTTTATACTCTTCGGGCATTTTCAGTTCATCGGGGGCGATGAAGTGGAAAGTGGGGTTGAAGTGGCGCATGGCCATCAGCAGGGAGTGGACGGTACGTCCGTATTTCAGGTCACCCACCAGGAAGATATTCAGGTTTTCCAGTGTGCCTTGGGTCTTGTAGATGGAGTAGAGGTCGAGCATCGTCTGCGAGGGATGCTGGTTGGCTCCGTCTCCGGCATTGACGATGGGGACGGTGGTGACTTCGCTGGCATACCGTGCAGCTCCTTCGAGGTGATGGCGCATCACAATGATGTCGGCATAATTGCTCACCATCTTGATGGTGTCTTTCAGCGTTTCGCCTTTGGAGGAGCTGGTGGCTTTGGGATCGGAGAATCCGATGACGCGAGCTCCGAGGCGGTTGGCTGCTGTTTCAAAACTGAGGCGGGTACGGGTGGAAGGCTCGAAAAATAGGGTGGCGACTACTTTCCCGTCCAAAAGATGCCGATTGGGATGCGCTTCAAACTCTTTAGCCATTTCGAGCATGTAGAGGATTTTTTCTCTGCTGTGTTCGGCAATGGTGACTAAACTTCTGTTTTCCATATCGTTGAATTCATTTATACTTTTCGAGAGTGTAAAGTTACGGAAAATCTACGGGCTATGGAAATCTCAGGGGAACTTTTTGCAAGAAAAAACGTCGGTTTCTGAAATGCCACACTTCGCCGTTTGAAGTGTGGTATTTGGGACGATGAAGTGTGAATATGCGTTTTCCTATACATAAAATGCCCCAAAACGTGCAAAAAAACACTTGAAAAGAGCGAGTTTTCTACTATATTTCCCTACCTTTGCCCTATTATTTAATTTTGATTTTTAGGAACCAAACATGATAAAGAAAATCGTCAAAATCCTTTGGATTTTCATTGCACTGATTGCATTGGTGTGTGTCTTTATATTCTTCTCTATTGCTAAAGGCTGGATAGGCTATATGCCCCCGGTAGAAGACCTGGAAAACCCGAATTACAAGTTTGCCACAGAAGTGCTTTCCGATGACGGGAAGGTACTCGGTACGTATTCTTATAGTAAAGAGAACCGTGTTTTTGTAGGCTATAATGATTTGTCGCCCCACATCATCAATGCTTTGATTGCTACGGAAGACGTGCGCTTTGCCGAACATTCGGGCATTGACGCCATAGCATTGTTTCGTGCGCTGGTGAAGCGTGGTGTCCTGATGCAGAAGAATGCCGGTGGTGGTAGTACCATCACCCAGCAGCTTTCCAAACAGCTCTATTCGCCCAGTGCCGACAATATAATGGAACGTCTTTTTCAGAAACCCATCGAATGGGTGATTGCCGTGAAGCTGGAACGCTACTATACCAAAGAGGAAATCCTCACGATGTATCTCAATAAGTTCGACTTCCTGAACAATGCGGTAGGTGTAAAAACAGCCGCTTTCACCTATTTCGGTTGCGAACCGAAGGATTTGAAGATAGAAGAAGCCGCTACGCTGGTAGGCATGTGCAAGAATCCGTCGCTCTATAATCCGGTTCGCTACAATGAGCGTTCACGCGGACGCCGCAACGTTGTGCTCGATCAGATGCGCAAAGCCGGTTATATCACGGAAGCAGAACGCGACTCTCTGCAGGCGCTGCCCCTGAAACTGAAATACAACCGTGTAGACCATAAAGAGGGATTGGCAACTTATTTCCGCGAATACCTGCGCGGTGTGCTCACTGCCAAGAAACCCGACAAAGCCGATTATCGCGGTTGGCAAATGCAGAAATTCTACGAAGATTCGCTCGACTGGGAGAACAATCCGCTGTTTGGCTGGTGCGAAAAGAACACCAAGAAAGACGGTACCAAATACAATCTTTATACCGACGGATTGAAAATTTATACAACCCTCGACTCGCGTATGCAGAAGTATGCCGAAGATGCCGTGACCGAACATCTGAAAGAACTTCAAGGCTACTTCTTCAAAGAGAAAAAAGGCGCCAAGAAGGCTCCATACACATTCAGACTGACCCAGGAGCAAGTAGATGAGATTTTAGGACGTGCCATGAGGCTGTCCGACCGTTACCGCATCATGAAGAAAAACGGTGCATCCGAGGCGGAGATAAAGAAGGCTTTCGATACGCCGGAAGAAATGTCCGTGTTCAGCTGGGAGGGAGAGAAAGATACCATCATGACCCCGATGGACTCCATACGTTACTACAAATTCTTCCTTCGTGCCGGCTTCATGTCCATGGATCCGCGCAGCGGTTATGTGAAGGCTTATGTAGGTGGACCTAATTATCACTATTTCCAATACGACATGGCAATGGTAGGTCGTCGCCAGGTAGGTTCTACCATCAAGCCATTCCTATATACGCTGGCTATGGAGAACGGCTTCTCGCCCTGCGACGAAGTGCGCCATGTGGAATATACGTTGATTGACGAAAACGGAAAACCGTGGACTCCGCGTAATGCCAATAAGAAACGCTATGGTGAAATGCTGACCGTGAAGTGGGGATTGGCAAACTCGGATAACTGGATAACCGCTTATCTGATGAGTAAACTGAACCCATATAACCTCAAGCGCCTGATACATACTTTCGGCGTGCGCAATCGTGAAATTGTTCCTTCCGTTTCGCTCTGTCTGGGACCGTGCGAAATTTCCGTCGGCGAGATGGTGAGTGCTTATACGGCATTCCCTAACAAGGGGATCCGGGTTGCTCCTCTGTTCGTGACGCGTATAGAAGATAACAGTGGCAATATACTGGCAACCTTCTCACCGGAAATGCAGGAAGTTATCAGCGTGTCCAGTGCCTATAAAATGCTGGTTATGCTGCGTGCCGTTGTCAACGAAGGTACCGGAGGGCGTGTACGCCGTCTGGGTGTAAAGGCCGATATGGGTGGCAAGACGGGAACAACGAACTATAATGCCGATGGCTGGTTTATGGGCTTCACTCCGTCGCTTGTATCCGGTTGCTGGGTGGGCGGCGAAGACCGTGACATCCATTTCGATACGATGTTGCATGGGCAGGGTGCTTCTATGGCATTGCCCATTTGGACTAAATATATGGTAAAAGTGCTTGGTGACAAGTCTTTGGGATATGATGAGAATGAGACATTCCAGTTGCCCGAAGGTTATGACCCCTGCAAGGATACTGTAGAAGGAGAGCCACGCACCGAAGAACCGATAGGGGGATTGGATGAATTGTTTAACTAATGGAGAATGGTTCATTAAAGGAATGATTTATACAATCAGCATTGGCAGTAACGAGCACCAGAAAGATAATCTGGCACTGGCACGCAAGCGCTTGGCCGAACTTTTCCCGGGAATCCGTTTTTCGAAGGAAGAGGAGACGAAACCTTTGTTCTTTCGCCGCCCGAATCTGTTTTCCAATCAAGTGGCACGCTTTGCTTCCAACTGTCCGACGGGAGAAGTCACTTCCCGGCTGAAAGCTATTGAGCAGGAAGCAGGAAGGATGCCCGAAGAGAAAATGCAGGAGATTGTCCGGCTGGATATTGATCTATTGTCCTGCGATGCGGTGGTTTACAAACCGGAGGATTTGAAAAGAGACTATATTCTTCGCGGTTTGGAGGAACTGGAATCGAAGCAATCTTAATTTGTAATCAGTAATTTGTAACTATAATGAAGTTTTTAGGAATTATTCCTGCCCGTTACGCATCTACGCGTTTCCCTGCCAAACCCTTGGCTATGCTGGGCGGAAAGACAGTGATACAGCGGGTATACGAACAAGTGGCAGGCGTCTTGGATGATGCCTATGTAGCCACTGACGACGAACGTATTGAAGCTGCAGTGAAAGCCTTCGGAGGAAAAGTGGTGATGACCTCCGTAGATCATAAAAGCGGCACCGACCGGTGCTATGAGGCATGCACTAAGATTGGCGGACAGTTTGACGTCGTTGTGAATATCCAGGGAGACGAACCTTTTATCCAACCTTCACAGTTGCAAACCGTCAAGACTTGTTTTGATGACCCCACTACTCAAATAGCGACTTTGGTAAAGCCTTTCACTGCCGATAATGGTTTTGAAGCATTAGAAAATGTGAATTCTCCCAAAGTGGTATTGAACAAGAATATGAATGCACTTTATTTCAGCCGTTCCATTATTCCTTACCAACGCAATGCGGAGAAAGCGGAGTGGCTGAAGAATCATACCTATTACAAGCACATCGGCCTGTATGCCTATCGGGTAGAGGTACTGAAAGAGATAACGTCTCTTTCCCAATCTTCTTTGGAGCTGGCCGAGTCGTTGGAACAGTTGCGGTGGCTGGAAAATGGATATACAATAAAGGCCGGCATTACCGAAGTGGAAACCATCGGCATCGATACGCCGCAGGATTTGGAACGGGCAGAAGAGTTTTTAAAGAGAAACCAATGTTAGACCGAAGTAATCAACCCCAAATCCTGGAGCCGGAGCATCTGGCCATACAAAAGCCCGAACGGATGGTACTGCCTAACGGCGTCCCTCTGAATGTGCTTAATGCCGGTGAAAGTGAAGTAGTCCGCGTGGACCTTTTGATGGAAGGCGGACGCTGGCATCAGACACAGGTCTTGCAGGCATTGTTTACAAACCGGATGCTGCGCGAGGGAACCCGGCGCTATACGGCTGCCGAGATAGCAGAGAAACTGGATTATTACGGAGCCTGGCTGGAACTGTCCAGTGCGTCGGAGTATGCTTACGTCACGCTGTATTCCTTGAATAAATATCTACCCGAAACATTGGATGTGCTGGAATCCATTATTAAGGAACCGGTATTTCCGGAGAAAGAACTGGGCGTGATTGTCGAAAATAATATCCAGCAATTCCAGGTCAATTCCTCCAAAGTCGATTTCCTGGCACATCGCGGACTGGTAAAGTCCTTGTATGGCGAGCAGCATCCTTGCGGCCGGTTGGTGCAGGAAGAAGATTATTATCGTGTCAATCCTGCTGTGCTGAGTGAGTTTTATACCCGTTACTATCATTCCAAAAATTGCAGCATTTATCTTTCGGGCAAAGTCAATGATGACTGCCTGCGCCGGATAGAAAGGCTCTTTGGGAACGAACCTTTCGGTACAGACTTCCGTAAGCCGGAGAAGATAGAATATACACCTGTTTCTTCCTCTGAAAAACGCATATTCATAGAGCGTCCGGATGCGTTGCAAAGTGCGGTGCGCATGGGGATGCTTTCTTTAGACCGCAATCATCCCGATTATTTGAAGATGCGTGTGTTGGTGACTTTGTTCGGCGGGTATTTCGGCAGTCGCCTGATGTCCAATATCCGCGAAGAAAAGGGATATACTTATGGCATCTCGGCAGGTATCATGCCCTATCCGGGAAAGGGAGTGCTGGTTATCAGTGCCGAAACTGCCAATGAATTTGTGGAGCCTTTAATTGCCGAGGTCTACCATGAAATAGACCGCCTGCAAAATGACCTGGTTTCCGACGAGGAACTTTATATGGTAAAGAATTATATGCTGGGCGATATGTGCCGTAGTTACGAATCCGCCTTCTCATCGGCCGATGCATGGATTTTCGTGCAGACTTCCGACTTGCAGGACACGCATTTTGCAGAAGCTATGGAGGCTGTGAAGACCGTTACTCCGCAGGAGATCCGTGAACTTGCGGAACGTCATTTTTGCAAAGAGACATTAAAAGAAGTCGTGTCCGGCAAAAAAATGTCATAAAAAGCGTAACATCCCACCTGGTTTTAGCAGATAAATCGTATCTTTGTGCATACGATGTAAGGGGAAGTGTAACAATTTGCATCCCAAATACGTCCTTTTTATCAGGGTGAAGCTTTTGTGAACCTCTAAATATGATGCCGGTGTCCGGCCATTCTTTAATTTAAAATGTAAACTATTAAATTCCAATGAAATATCTATATACTGCACTCATTCTGGTCTTCTTGTGCCAAGGCGGAGCTACCGCTCAGGAAAAGAAAGGTGGCTTTTTCGACAAAGTGAAGAATACGTTCTCTTCAGAGATTAAAATCGGTACATACACCTTTAAAGACGGAGCTGTGTACACCGGCGAAATGAAAGGACGCAAACCGAACGGTAAAGGCAAGACCGTTTTTAAGAACGGAGACGTCTATGAGGGTGAGTATGTAAAAGGCAAGCGTGAAGGATTTGGTACTTATATGTTCCCCGACGGCGAGAAGTACGAAGGACAATGGTTCCAGGATCAGCAACACGGAAAAGGTATTTATTACTTCATGAACAATAACCGCTACGACGGTATGTGGTTTCAGGATTACCAGCAAGGTAAAGGTACGATGTACTATTATAACGGCGATACCTACGAAGGCGACTGGGTGAGCGACAAGCGCGAAGGCCAGGGAACTTATACCTGGAAGAACGGTTCCAAATATGTCGGCTCGTGGAAAAATGACAAGAAAGATGGTGAAGGCGTACTGACCTGGAATGACGGTTCAAAGTACGACGGACAGTGGAAAAACGACGTCCGCGACGGCAAAGGTACTTACGAATATGCCAACGGTGATAAATATGTGGGCGATTGGGTAGAAGACATGCAACATGGCAAGGGTATCTACTTCTTCCATACCGGCGACCGTTACGAAGGTTCGTATGTACAAGGCGAGCGCACCGGCGAAGGCATTTACTACCATGCAAGCGGCAACAAGTATGTGGGAAGTTTCAAGGATGGCAAACAAGAAGGACATGGTACTTTTACCTGGGCTAACGGTGCTGTCTACGAAGGTGATTGGAAAGACAACCAACGTGATGGACGCGGTACTTACAAATGGAATGTAGGTGACTCTTACGAAGGCGAATGGAAAGACAATAAATTCAACGGGCAAGGCACTCTGATCCTGACGGACGGAACCAAATACAAAGGTGGCTTTGTGAATGGCTTGGAAGAAGGTAACGGTGTGCAGGAAGATAAGAACGGCAACCGCTACGAAGGTTTCTTCAAGCAAGGAAAGAAACACGGGCCTTTTGTGGAGACGGACAAAAACGGAAAAGTGATACGGAAAGGAACCTACAAGATGGGGAGACTGGAAGTTAATTAAAAAGTTGGGAATAAAAAATAAAAATGAAAGGCTGCGCGGTTCAAACGAACATTGCGCAGCCTTTCATTTTTCATCCTTCGTTTTTTACTTTAGATGATATATTGTGAACTGATGGATTCGTTGTTCATCACTCTCTTGATGGTTTCGGCAAACATATCGGCGATGCTCAGTTGTTTAACCTTGGCACATTTCTTGGAGTAGGGGATACTGTCCGTGAAGACCATTTCCGTCAGGGATGATTCCTGTACGCGGAAAGAAGCAGGGTCGGACATCACACAGTGGCTGGCGATGGCACGAACGGATTTGGCTCCTCCTTCCATCATGATGTTGGCAGCTTTGGTGATGGTGCCGGCTGTATCTACGATATCGTCAATCAATACTACATTCTTATCTTTTACGTCACCGATGATTTGCATGGTTGCAACGACATTGGCTTTTTCGCGCGTCTTGTTGCACAACACCAGAGGCACACCGAGGTACTTGGAGAATGTGCTGGCACGTTTTGAACCGCCCACGTCCGGAGTAGCAATTACGAGATCTTCCAGCTTCAGCGATTCGATATAAGGAAGGAATACGGCTGATGCATACAAGTGGTCTACCGGAATATCGAAGAAACCTTGAATCTGGTCTGCGTGGAGATCCATCGTAATCAGACGGTCGATACCTGCAACAGAGAGCAGATCGGCCACTAACTTGGCGCCGATGGATACACGGGGTTTGTCCTTTCTGTCCTGACGTGCCCAACCGAAGTAGGGAATAACAGCTACGATGCTTTTTGCCGATGCTCTTTTTGCAGCATCAACCATCAGCAGGAGCTCCATCAAATTGTCAGAATTAGGGAAGGTTGATTGAACCAGGAATACATGCGAGCCACGGATAGACTCTTCATAGGAAACTGCAAACTCACCGTCGGCAAAATGGGTGATGTTCATCTTTCCCAGAGGGCAGTCAAGGCTAGCGCAGATTTTCTCTGCAAGGTATCTCGAGTTTGTTCCGGAGAATACCATAAAGGGTGCTTTTTCGCTCATTTGTGTAATAGATGTTACCTATTTGTTAATTTGCCTGCAAAGGTATGAATTTCCCGTTACATAAGACAAGAGTTATTGTATAAAAATTATTTTTCTTTCTCGAATTTATTTGTAGCTTTGCTCTATGAAACGACTTTCTTCGATAATGCTTGCAGGTTTGTTGTATCTTTGTACAGCGATGGTTTCGTGCGTGGGCACGGCTCCCACGAAGGAAGTACGCCTTATAGACTCGCTCAACCAGGCTGCCTATACTTATCGTTATAAAGACCTCGACTCGTCTTGTCATGCTGCTTCAAGGGCTTACCGCGAAGTGAGCCTTTACAAGCAAGGCAAGGCGGAAGCTTGCAATAATCTGGGCTTTTGCGCTTTCATGCGCATGGATTTTGAGCAGGCGGAGAAGTATCATCTGGAAGTTTACGACCTGACCAAAAACGAGCTGGAACTTCTGATTGCCGACATCGGTTTGATGAAGATTTATCAGCGGACTGCCTTGAACAAGGAGTTTTATGACTATCGTAACAGTGCCCTGCGCCGCATGAAGCGAATCGCAGAGGACAACAATCTCTTTGTAGACAAACACGAGCGGTTGCGTCTGAATTATGCGCGCTCGGAATTCTATATTGTTTCTGCCGTCTATTATTATTATCTCCAGCAACGTCCGGAAGCTGTGGCGTCCATCAATGAAGTACCCGAAAATGAGGAACTGCTGGCGGACACCAACCAGTTGCTGTATTACCATTATATCAAAGGTTCTGCCGCTTTGTGCGAAGGCGAGACGCCGGACGAACAGCGGCTGCGTGAGTTTGATGAACTGTATACTACCTGGCGCCTGGCATCGCGGAAAGGTTATCTTTACTTTGAAGGGAATGGCGTGCAGGGACTTGCCAACCTGATGGCCTCGCCAGATAATTACGAGTTTTTCCAAGACCGCCGTTCGCATGCATTGACACGCTTCGGGGTGCCGGTGGACTCCTTGCTGCCGATGCGGTTGGGGCAGCTGGCTTTGCAGAAATTCCGCCAGTACAACGACTTGTATCAGATAGCAGGAGCCTACGTGTCCATCGGCAAATACCTGAATGCACACGGTAAATATACGGAAGCCCTGGATACATTGACGCTGGCCCTGGAGTGCGTGAATGACCATCACCGCCGCTTTTATGATTGCCACGACAGCCTGGACTGGTTGAAGGCGTTCGACCGTAGAGATACCATCTGTGCCGAAAAAGCATGGATAGAACATAAACTGAAGACCGTACCCGAGTGGATATCCCGCATCCGCGAGCAGCTGAGTGTGACGTATGCCGGGCTCGAAATGAAGGAGAAGTCTGACTATAACCGTAATATCTATCTGGATATTCTGGAAGATACACGCCAGGATAAGGAACTGGAAAGCCGCTATCAGGCGTTGGAAAAAGAATCGAGGCAATTGAACGCCCTTCTTTCGCTGGTTATCGTGGGATTTGTCCTGGTGTTCGTTTTCTTCTGGTTCTTCAACAAGCGTTCCAAAACACGGAGCAAGCTGCATCTTCAGCGTTTGCAACTTATGCTGGATATCTGCCAGAAGATTACGGCATCCATTCCCACAGATGCACAGACGGAAGAAGAAATCATAGATGCCATTCAGACCGCCGTTTGTCCGGAACTGGAAAAGCTATTCGGAGTGAAAGACATACGCATTGAAGGCAGCCAAGTGATCTTTCCGCATAAGATGGGTAAAGAAGAGCAGGCAATGCTGCGTGTGATAACTCCCTACATCCAGTGGGCGCTCGACAATGGTATGACATCCATTTCCCTGGGCGATGAACGCCGGAGGCTGGAAAAGCAGCGTTACATCTACGAACAGCATATAGCCGGAAATAAACGACAGAATCTGATAAAGAAGGCATGCATGTCCATCGTGAATGGCATTCACCCTTATATAGACCGTATTATTAATGAGGTGCACAAGCTCACTCAAAAAGGATTCATAGAGGACGAACGCATCAAACGGGAGAAGTACCAGTACATTGACGAGTTAGTTACAACCATCAACGAATATAACGATATTCTGGCCCTGTGGATCAAGATGAAGCAAGGTACATTGAGCCTGAATATCGAAGGCTTTGAGCTGAATGAGCTCTTTGAACTGATAAGGAAAGGAAACCGTGCTTTTGAAATGAAGCACCAACGTCTGGAAGTGCAGCCTACGGATGCCTGGGTAAAGGCTGACAAGGCTCTCACCTTGTTTATGATAAATACGTTGGCAGAGAATGCCCGCAAATATACTCCTCAGGGCGGCACGGTGAAAGTGTATGCGCGTCGGGCGGAGAATTATGTAGAGATCTCGGTAGAGGACAATGGTTGCGGATTATCTGCCGAAGACGTGGCGCGCATTGTGGGTGAGAAGGTGTATGACTCGAAAGCAATCGGCATGAACGATGCTCCCGACAAGGAAGAACTGAGAAAGAATAAGGGTAGCGGCTTCGGATTGATGAATTGCAAAGGGATTATCGAAAAATACCGTAAGACGAACGACTTGTTCAAAGTATGCTTGTTCGATGTGGAGAGCACATTGGGAGAGGGGAGCCGGTTTTACTTCCGTTTGCCGGCCGGAGTCCGCAAGACTTTGTCGGTATTGCTTCTTGTGCTGTCTTTGGGAGTATCATCGTGCCAGAATAGGGCAGAAAGTGCTGCACCGGAAAGCATGGAGCAGGATTCTTTGGTATTGGCTGCACAGGATGAGTACGAAGTGTTGCTTGACCATGCATCCGATTATGCCAACGAGGCCTATTATTGCAATGTGGACGGAGAGTACGAAATGGCGTTGCAGTACGTTGACTCGGCAATGCATTGCCTGAACGAACACTATAAGCAGTATGCATCTTCTCCGCAGCGCTACATGACCTTGACGGGCGAAGGCGCACCAGCGGAACTGGACTGGTGGAACGAAATGTTCAACTCCGACTTCCATGTAATATTGGATATAAGGAATGAAGCGGCAGTTTCTTTCCTTGCACTGAAACAGTGGGATGCTTATAGTTACAATAACGCGGCTTATACCACTATGTATAAATTGTTGGGAGAAGACCAGTCTTTGGAAGACTATTGCCGGCAACTGGAACGCTCCACCAATAACAAAATGGTGGGTATTCTGCTGGCCGTTATCCTGCTGTTTGTGCTGTGGCTGGGGTATTACATCCTCAACTTCCGCAAACGCCTGGTCGACCGCTGGAATTTGGAGCAGGTACTCGAAATCAATGGAAGGGTATTTAAGGCATCCTTGCTGCCCGTCACGGAGACGGAAGAAATGTTGCAACGCGAAGAAGATACCCTGAAAGAAATTCCGTTGCAGATTGTAAACTCGGCTTTCGATGCCGTGAACGAGTTGTTGAGCATCGACCGGCTGAGCATCGCAGTTTATAATGAAGCGACCCATCGCCTGGAATATACATCCAATCCGGCAGAGGACACTACAGCCGAAGAAGAAATGCCCTGGAAGGTTTTCATGAAGCGTTGCTTTGAACAACAGACGTATCTGACTGAAAAGGGAATGCAAGCATTGCCGCTCATTGTAGATGCCGGGAGTGCCTGCCGCTGCATCGGTGTGCTGTGCCTGGAACGCCGGGAGGGAACGGAGCAGGAGACCGACCATCTGCTGCTGGAATTGATTGCGCGATATGTGGCTATTGTCATCTTCAATGCAGTGGTGAAGCTTGCCACAAAATACCGGGATATCGAAACTGCCCAGGATGAAGCCCGACGCGCTTCGTGGGAAGACAGCCTGCTGCATGTGCAGAATATGGTGCTGGATAACTGCCTTTCCACCATCAAGCATGAAACGATTTATTATCCGAATAAAATCAAGCAACTGATAGGGAAACTTCGTTCCGGACAACCGACAGAGGATGAAGAACGCGAGACTGTGGCTGCCATCAGTGAACTGATAGAGTATTATAAAGGTATATTTACGATACTCAGTTCGTGCGCTTCCCGTCAACTGGAAGAAGTAACTTTCCGCCGGACGGTGATAGCTGTGCCGCAACTGATGGCTGCTGCCGAGAAGTATTTTCGTAAAGCAAGCAAGGGGAGCAAATTGCGAATAGACCTCCATGTGGCGGTGCAGGACGAACGGGTGGTGGGTGATTGGAATCAATTGCGTTTCCTACTGGAGAACCTAATAGACGAAGCCCTTTCCGCTCCTTTGGATGGAGACCTTTATCTGACGGCAATAGAGGAGGATGAATTTGTACGCTTTTTATTTACAGATATGCGCAGGGAGAAAACCCGTGAAGAGTTGAACCAATTGTTCTATCCCAATCTGGCACGTATGACGGCCGGCGAGAAGGGCGAGTTGCGTGGTACGGAGTATCTGGTTTGCAAGCAGATTATTCGCGACCACGACGAGTACGCCGGACGCCGGGGATGCCGCATCAATGCCGAAGCGGGTAAAGAAGGAGGTTTCACTGTGTATTTCACACTACCGAAAAAATAGAATATGGAAGACAAGAAATTTAAAGTTATCATCGTTGAGGATGTTAAGTTGGAACTGAAAGGTACGGAAGAAATCTTCCGTCACGAAATTCCCAATGCAGAAGTCATAGGCACTGCCATGACCGAACAAGAGTTCTGGACATTGATTGAGGCGGGTGTTCCCGATCTCGTCCTGCTCGATTTAGGGTTGGGAGGTTCCACCACTATCGGCGTAGATATCTGCCGGAATATCTTCAAACGTTATCCGGGAGTACATGTACTGATATTTACCGGAGAGATTCTGAATGAGAAATTATGGGTCGATGTACTCGAAGCCGGAGCAGACGGCATTATTCTGAAGACCGGTGAGCTGCTTACCAAGACGGATGTACAGGCCGTGATGGATGGCAAAAAGCTGGTTTTCAATTATCCGATCCTGGAGAAGATAGTAGAGCGCTTTAAAAAATCGGTTTTGAATGATGCCAAACGCCAGGAAGCTGTCATCAGCTACGACATCGACGAATATGACGAACGTTTCCTGCGTCATCTGGCATTGGGGTACACCAAGGAGATGATTGCCAATCTGAAGGGTATGCCGTTCGGAGTGAAATCGTTGGAGAAGCGACAGAATGACCTGGTAGGGCGTCTTTTTCCACCCAGCGAACGAGTGGGGGTGAATGCCACGCGCCTGGCAGTGCGCGCACTGGAACTTCGCATCCTGGACATTGACAACCTGGAACCGGACGACGAATAAGTTTTATTTTAAATTCGACCTATGAGGAATAAATGGCGCATGCCACATCCCGCAACGATGTTCTTCCTGCTGACGCTGGCAGTCATCCTTTTGTCCTGGATATTCGATGTCTATGGCCTGAAGGTGGTGTTGCCACAGACGGGAGAGGAGATACGCGTGCAGAGCTTGCTGAGTCCGGAAGGCATCCGCTGGCTGTTGCGTCATGTCATAACCAACTTCACTGGGTTTGCTCCGCTGGGATTGGTGATTGTGGCGATGTTCGGCATCGGGGTGGCGCAGCATTCGGGTTTCATTGATGCCTGCATCCGTAGAGGGGTGCGGCGGCAACGTGATCCCTGGCGCATTATTCTTTGGGTGATTGTGTTAGGGTTGTTGTCCAATGTAGTGGGAGATGCAGGGTACATCATCTTGCTGCCTATAGCTGCAACGCTGTTCCAGTCCGTCGGACTGCATCCCGTAGGAGGCATCATTGCGGCGTATATCTCCGTGTCCTGCGGATATAGCGCCAATATCTTCCTGAGTACCCTGGATGCCATGCTTTCTGCAACGACGCAAGAGGCGGCCGATATGGTAAATATAGCTCCCGGACAAACGGGACCGTTGTGCAATTATTATTTTCTGTTCGCTTCGGCTTTTCTGCTTGCATTCATTATTTATTATATCACCCGTAAGAGCTTGTTGCCGCGGCTGGGCACGTATGAAGGCGATATCTGTTTTAATGGCTACAAGCAATTGTCGCGCAAGGAGCGGAGGGCGATGATAAGTGCGGTCACTGTGGGTTTGCTGTATGCGGCAATTATATTATGGGCTACTTTTTCTTCATGGGGAATATTGCGGAGTGTCAATGGCGGTCTGATCCGTTCTCCGTTCATTGTCGGCATCCTGTTCCTGATTTCTTTGGGTATAGGGCTGATGGGGATGGTGTATGGATTTGCTTCCGGTCGCTACCGTACGGACGGTGATGTGATTGAGGGGCTGACTCAGCCTATGAAACTACTTGGCGTTTATTTCGTGATAGCTTTCTTTGCTTCGCAGATGTTTGCCTGCTTTGAGTATTCCCATCTGGATAAATGCATTGCCATTATGGGAGCGGATTTGCTCTCTTCCGTTCGTTTGGGCAGCCTGTGGATATTGATTCTATTCATCTTATTCACGGCTCTGGTCAATCTCATCATGGTGTCTGCTACGGCAAAGTGGACTTTTATGGCTTTCATCTTTGTGCCGGTATTGGCCGGTATGGGCATTTCTCCGGATATGGCGCAATGCGCTTTCCGTATCGGCGACAGTGCCACAAATGCCATCACGCCTTTTATGTTCTACATGCCGCTGGTGCTGACTTATATGCAGCAATACGACAAGCAGTCCACGTACGGCTCCCTGCTTAAATACACGTGGAGGTACTCGCTGGCCATTCTCCTGGCTTGGACGGCATTGTTCGTACTTTGGTATATCAGCGGCTTGCCATTGGGACTATAGCACTACTACTTCAACATCATAGCCGATAAAAAGGCCGCTTTCAATGACACCGGTGATTGATTTCAGCTCCCGTTCTAAATCGGGAGCGATATCTCTGAAACGGACATCAAGAATGAAATTACCATTCTCTGTGAAGATGGGGCCATCTTTTCCACCGGCAAGGCGCAAGGTTATTTCGGAAGCACCCAATTGGCGTATTTCGTTTTCTACAAGATTGAGGGCACCGGGGAAAACTTCTACCGGTATGGGGAAATTGCATCCTAATTTGTTGACTATTTTACTTTTATCGATAACAATGTAGCTTTTGCCACTGCTTTTAATCAGAAGTTTTTCCTTAAACATTGCTCCTCCGCGTCCTTTTATCAGGTTGTGCTGAGGATCTACTTCATCGGCTCCGTCAAACGTCCAATCCGGCTGCTTGCTCCAAAGGGTGGTTTGCGGTATGCCAAGTTGTACGCATGTCATGGAAATCTCTGTAGAAGCCGGAATGACTTCTATGTGCAGAGCCTCTTTGCGAATCCGTTCGGCCAATGCCAATAAAGTAAGATAGACGGTAGATCCGGAGCCTGCCCCGATGATATCGCCTTCTTTGGCCAATTGTGCCATTTCATGGGCAACAAGTTCCTTGCTTACTCTGTTTGTAATCGGGGCCGACCACTGCAGATGCTTTATCAACTGATTATCCCATTTCATGCCTCTTGGATTTATTCGTTGTTATCTTCTTCATCATCAGTCAGGTTGTTAAGCTCTACTTCGAGATCGACCAACTCTTTTTCCCAAATCTTCCGGACTTGCTCCGGTGTATCTTTCGGAGCTTCTTTGATGCGTTTCTGAGCTAATGAAACCTCATGCTCCAATTGTGAACGTCTACTCATACTCTTTATTTTTATTGTTTATAGTAAAACAAGTATTCAGTTGTAAATGTTCTGGAAAATTTATATAGAAAAGATGGATCTTAATCATTCTTCCTCAATGGTAAAGGGGATTTTCTCTATAAGCAACAAATATTTTAGATATAAAAATTTGCAGTATTCGTAAAAAAGCGTACCTTTGCACCGCAATTAAGGATGGTTCCGTAGCTCAGCTGGATAGAGCAACGCCCTTCTAAGGCGTGGGTCTTGCGTTCGAATCGCAACGGAATCACAAAGTAAAACCGTAGATGTTTGTTTGTCAAATGTTTACGGTTTTCTTGTTTCTGGAATAGTCCGCATTTTGTCCGCATTCATATTTTGAGAAGGAAAAGCTGGGGAATGATGCCCAACTTACATTATAGGTTTTGTTCCCTCGCTGATTTTAGGCGTTGGGACATATCCTGCTTCCTATTTTCTTCTTAATCTCTGAGATATTTCTATTTATTGAATATTACCTCAAATCCTTTAACTCATAGAAATTTCCATCTATATGTATTGTCGTTCCGACAGTCTCAAAAGAGATTTGCTCTCTCACCATACCTCCAAGCGAATTCTTAGCTCCGTAATCAAGTTCCCAATTTACAGTATATTCCCCATCTTTTGTATATTTTTCACTGTATATTTTAAATGAATCAGGGTCTTTTAGTATATGGTTGAAGTAGGCTTTATATGTTGTTCTTCCTTCAGATACCGCTTTGTCGCAAGCTGTAAACAGCATTATTGGCAGAATTGCTACCAGTATAAATAAAAACTTCTTCATAATCTTAAATATTTAGTTTGTTCTTTAACTCGTTGAATAAATCGGAGGTTTCCATGTCTGACCAAGCATATCTCCTGTATCTACTTCGGTCGAATCCTTGCATCTTTTCATATACAAAAAGATAAAACTTGTCGCATAAGACAATCACCGAAGATTCAAGTAATCTGGCATAGGAACGAGCTTGTAGAAATGCCTCTTCTATTTCTTGATTGTTCTTCATATAGAGTTTTGCTTCAATCAAGACATTTGCTTTTATATCATCTTCTTTCCCGTTATAGTGAAGAATGTAATCAGGGAATATTCTATGCCCTCTTCCTGCTTTTAAAGAAAGTTGTCGAATGAAATCTTTATTCTCATGCAATCCCATAGCATTTAGCAATGGTTCTAACAACAGCTTTTCTACATCATGCTCAAGCTCTATATTTACGTTTTGGGGTAGGGTAGGAGCATATAATTTGGGCAAGGCTTCTGTGTCAAATCCTTTATCTTCTATCATGCGAATAAGTTCTGAATAATCCTCGCTACTCATCGGCCATCCGTTTACACCCTGGAACTTTTTTCTAATAAGCGGATGCTTAGAAAAATATTCATCAGCCTGAAGTTCTTTTAAGGTAATATGCGGTATTTCTATTTTCCCACTTATGTAGGTGTTACTATAATAGTGAAAAAATGGGTCTACCACACCATCTGTTTGCGCTATCCAAATGCAAGTAATTGCGCTAATAGGGAATGTTTCGTAATGAACGAGAATATCTCCTTTTCTTGTTTCTGGATTGGCTTGCCAAAATGAGCTGTTTAAACTCTGCTCTTCTGGTGATATAAGCCCACCTATAAACCAAGATTGTGCAGGTTTGGGGATGTTTGTTATTTCTTTTGAAGTGTAATTATGCGCAAAGTCATATAAGAAAGCGCATAACTCAGCAGGAGACAGATTGTTTTCTATTCTGAACTGATAGAATACTTCACATAGTTGCCAGTAATACACACACCTTGCTCTATAGTCAGATTTCTTAGGCATAGACGGTAATTCTATCTCAAATGTGTCAGCTATCTTGTTTAAATCAAACTGCCTGCATACAAATAAATTTGGGAAGAAATATTCTGGTGCATAATAATATAGCAAAAAGGAAATGACGGAGTTTGCTTGCAGCATTAACTGATAATCTCCGTGATTAATATAAGACTCTCCTTCGACTTTGATGCCTAAGGTAATAAGGTTATTGTATAGTGCTTTTGCCTCTTGGGCATTATTAGGATTTCTGTATTCCGATATTCCATAACAGAATATAGCTTCACAAGCTTCTTTAAAATCGGATTCGCTTATAAATTTCGCAAATGCAGAATTGTATTTAACGAACAAATCATATTCTGACATATTCTCTGCTGCATCTGCAAACTCCTTTATGACTTTTTGTCCGTCAGGGAGTTGCTTATATAAATTCCATGTGTATTGTTCGAACTTCATAGAATTACCAACCTTTGTCTGTTAGTATTTTGATAACTTTCCAGACAGAGACAATCATATTTTTAGGAAGCTCTTCATCTGCTACATTAGGATTGTGAGAGTGGCACCAAACATACTCTTTAGGGTTCTCTTCATACTTATTAATCTCTTTTGTTATCCTACGGCCGTCAGATAGCTCAATTACGAATATGTTCCCATACCCGAAATACTCTTTCCAATTGGAAACCTCACGAATTTGCAACAGACTTCCGGGCGGAATTGTAGGTATCATACTGTTTCCTGATTGATATATGGCTCTGTCATCATCTTGGGCATTGACAAATGGAACATACCCTTCAACGAACTGTGGTTCACTTACTATGTCATTTCTTGAATGTACACCTCCTACGCTATCAACATGAATGACTGGGACAAGCTTGTAATTAACATCGTTAGGAATAGATTCTTCTTGAGATAAGATACATCTTTGTGTTGGAGAAAAATCCACAAGCATTTCCTTTTCTCCAGTAAGAAGCCACTCTATATTAAAAATGTTGTACGTATTGCAGAATCTTTTAAGAAAAGACTCTGTTAAGTATTTGACATTTCCATTAAGCGCATTACTTATAGTTACTTGATTGTTATATCCCATCTGTTCTGCAATATCTTTTTGCGTAGATTTCTGGGAGACTCTTTCTGTTGAAATCAAATATGCTATTGCTTTCTTAAGTCGCTCTAATCTAACAGAAGTAATTGCTTTTTTTAGTTCTTCCCTATTTATCATAACTGTATGTTGTTTATCCTAATATAATTAGTATTTATGCGCAAATGAAATAATGAATATTTTTATTGTTGTGCTGGCTATCTCATGATTGAGCCTTACTACTCATATAATAATGAGTAAATAAAGTAATCGTTAAACAATGTTATATACTAAATATTTTAGGATGTAAAAGTGTATAGTACTAAAAAAGTTAGTATATTTGCATCGTCAAACAGTGATAACGTAATCACTTTTGCAAAGAACGTCATTTTTGAGATTATAAACAATAGTATAAACATATTAAATCACACGATTATGAGCACGAATTTTAAGAATCAGATGAAAGAGGTCATGAGTTTAGCATGGTCTTTCGTAAAGAGAAACGGTTTTTCTATGAGCGAAGCCTTGAAAGTAGCCTGGGCAAACATGAAGTTGAAGGCTCAAATGAAGAGCCGGATTGTGAAGTTCTACTTTAAGAAAGTGGACGGCTCTGTACGCGAAGCATACGGTACGCTGAACGAGAAGTTAATGCCGGCTATCACTGGCACCGATAAGAGAGCGAAGAACGACACTGTTCAATGCTACTATGATACTGAGCGCGGTAAGTTTAGAAGCTACAAGAAAGCTAACCTTTTAAATATCGCATAGCCATGAAAGAAATAGAGAAGAAACTGGATGATCTCTACGCTGAACTTGACAGCGTGCAGCACATGAGCGAAGAAGCAGTATGCTTGACGTACAACGTTGATCGAAAGCAAGAATATATCCAGCTAATAATCGAAGAGATTGACAGCCTCGAAGACCAACTCGAAGAACTTGAGGCTTATGAAGATCGAGAAACAAATTACAGGCGAACGGCAGATATGCCATGCCTGTGTTGGTAACTCACGATTATAAACGCACGACTTGCCCGTGCAGACGTAGAGAATATTCTACACGGGCGCAATTGATTAGCTCTTTGACGTATTGGTAAAATAGAGGTTGCAAGTTATCCTCTGCTGAAAACGGACGACGTGAATAGGCATAACTTGACAACGATGTATGCTGTGGTAAAGGTCAAACCAGCATCGTTGCAAAAATAAACAGTTAGACTTTGGTCGGCAAATCAAGGCATTTGCTTTAATATATGGCCCCTCACGTCACGATACGTGAAAGAATCCGTAAAAGGTATCGGGGGCACAAACTAATACTTATTCTTATGGATAAAGACGAATATATGAAGTTCTTGGAAGATACAGTAAAAGAGCTTATATCGGATTTGGAAGCCGCTACTGACTGTTTAGCAGCTTTATCAATTCGAAGAAAAAGAGAAATGGATGACCTTATGCGCCATATTGATGATGCAATAAGTAACTCTAAGATTACCCTTAATAAAGTAGAGGGGGTGCTGCCGTGAAAGTAATCATGTTTGCTCTATCACTACTCGTGTTTGTTTGCGCGGTAGTCATGCTGTGTGGCGCCATCGTCAAGGATAGCCCAATGTATTTCACTGGCATCATCTTTATGTTTTTGATTTGCGGGCTATCCCTGGTTTCCGTCAGAGTGACGTATGGAGAATTGAAAGAAGAAAAGTAATAATGTTCAAAACAAATTAGATATGAAGCAAGAAGTAAAATATGAGGTTATACCCTACGAGGTTACTGAGAGGGACAGAGGAAAGTTTTCTGTTACCAAATGCCCTTATATAGCAGGAAAGTTTGTAGGCTCTTACTATTGTGCTTGTTTGTGTAGATACTCTTTATCTACCCCAAAATATCGTGAAATAAAATGTTCATACAAGTATCAAAATATTTAAAACTGATTTAGGTAATGATACAAATAAGAATTAGAGATTTGATAGGTGCCATAGCACTGTGTTTGCTTTTATCTCTACTCTTTATTGCCCGTGCTCAAAAAGAGTATATAAATGCTTTGTCACAATCGATAGCGGTAAAAGACAGTATTATAGAAAATTGCTTCACGAAGGAATTTCAGCAAGCAGACTCAATGTTTAACGAAAAATACGGATTATGATAACAATATCATGGAATTTCATTGTGTATGTACTGGTATTGGTATGTACATACGCATTCGCAGCAACAAGGGATAATATACCTGGCTGGTTTGGCTCTTCAAGGGATTGGGCGATAATCTTATGGATTATATTAGGGATTATATTTACCGCAATTTGGGGCGGTATATTTTGGTGGTAATATTCAAAACAAGAAAGTAACGAATGAAAGCAATAACAATAAAGCAACCGTGGGCATCCTTAATAGCCCATGGTATTAAGGACACTGAGAACCGGAGTTGGAAAACGAATTTCCGTGGACGTGTTCTCATTCATGCCGCTGGGTCTCATGGTAGAAAGTTCTCCATTGATTTGACTGACGAACAGACAAAAGCCGCATTTTCTACGATAGCTAAAGAAACTATGTTCGGCAATATGCCTTTTGGATCTATTATCGGCAGCGTTGAAATAGTGGACTGTGTGCAAAATCATCCTTCCATTTGGGCTGAAAAGGGTGTGTATAACTGGGTACTGGCTAATCCTATATTATTTAAAAATCCTATTCCTGCAAAAGGAAAATTGTCATTTTGGGAATATGATGGACTGTCATCGCAGGCGTTACAGGTTGTTGATGATGTGATTAAGAAACTTAAATCTAACGTATAACAAAGTAGAAAGGAACAAAAATATGATTGAAGCATTAAGTGAAGAAAAGCAATATCAGTATCTATCCACCCTAACGCATTACGCTGATATTGCAGATAGGCGGGCGCAAGAAAACGAATTTGAAGTGTTAGTATTGCGATTAATGAAAGAACTGGCAATCGTTCCATACAAAGATGGTAACCAATGGTGCGCCTTGTACGGCGAAGATTTACAGGCTGGAATTGCCGGATTTGGCAATACTCCATTTTTGGCGATGGCAGATTTAAGAGACCAATTAAATAAGGCGTAAACCAATATAGAAACGAGCCAATAACGGATGGACCGGTAGGAATCCGGCAATTAAATAGATGTTCACCCATCATGAGGCTCTTAACAAGTAGAATTATGAGTAAACAGTCAGAAAACAGAGAAAAGCAGGGTTTTCATAAGAAATGCCCATGCTGTAGCAATTGTCTTCACTTTACCAGTGAAATAGTTAAGGAACAATCTTTCATGCCAGGAAGTTATTGGGAGTGTGAAAAGAATCTCCGTTGTGGAATTGGTGGTTTTAAGGTTGGTAAATCCAATTGGTGTCAAGAGCATAAGTTTAAGAATGATAAGAAATGAGTAGCAAGTAATAGTAACTTAGAAACTGTTTTGTCGTGTTTTATTTTGTGTTTATACCGGGTGTACCGTTCGTGAGAATAGTGCACCTTTCTTATTTGGAGAAGTGGCGGAATTGGTAGACGCTTAGTTTCAGTAGTAAAAATGCACGGATAGCATCACGAGTTGGGTAATCATGCTATTAACGCCCGACACACGTACAATCGGAAGCTGAAACGAAAAGACTGATTGCAACAGATCCCGGTTCGAGTCCGGGCTTCTCCACAAATCATTAATTAAATTTTAAATCTTATGGCAACAATCAGAGAAACAATTTTGAAAGTAAAGCCGGGTAAGCAGAAGATTATCCCGCTATCAGAGGTAGATGTGACTGGCTATCGGCAGCAGGCTCACGTGATAAGCAAGGAACTGAAAGATAAGGGAGTGCTTATTCCCAATGGCAAGCCGGCTTATACTATCTCCAAAAACAAGTACACGAACTCCATGTACATCATCAACAACATGGAGAAGTAGGCTTTTAAACCACACGATTATGAATAGAGTATTTACAGAACTCACCCCCGAATGCGAGATTACAGCACGAATGTACGCACAAGGGTATGAGAAGAAAGAGATTGCCAATCTCAAATGTAGAGCTGTCAGTACGGTAAATAACCAACTGCAAAGGGCATTTGAGGTTTTGCATGTACGGAATGGGAGAGAGCTTGCAACTATGCTTTACGAGCGGATTAGTGGAGTGAAGTTCACGATGGATTTTGCACCGATTGTACGTTCAGCGGTTGCCTGCTGCTTACTGTGTGTCTTTTCTCTTTCACTTTACCACGAACAAAGTGACATGAGAAGGCCAAGAAGGACGAGAGTTGAACGAATAGAGAGAGTGAGGAGGATAGAATGAATATTGAAGATATCTTAAATAGTGGTGCCAATGTTACTTTGACTATAAAATCCACTGATTTGAAAGAATTTGCGGAGCACCTTGTGAAGAAGACTGTGAGAAGTATCAAGGATTCTTTCATCAAGTCGGAGGAAGATTATCTTACTATTAAAGAAGCGAGCCAAATTCTGCATACTGATAAGTCAACTTTATGGAGATGGCATAGAATCGGGTATTTGTGTAGACTGGAAATTGGTGGTAAGAGATTGTACAAGAAAAGCGATGTAGATGCTATTCTACAGAAAGAAAATAATTAACCCTTTAATTTTTACGATTATGAGTAATGAAAAAGAATTAGCTCTAAAAGAGCAGGAATCTTCGTTTGAAATTCAAGCGGCAGATTTGAGTACAAGTGACCTTCCGTCTTTGGAGGATGCACAAGAATTACCGATTGATTTGTGTGGTAACTATTGGACGCCGGAACATGCCGGTGAATTTAGGAAAATGTTTTTTGTTGAAATCAAGCCGCAAAGAGTGCTGAGTGCAACCAATCCGGATGAATTGATAGATTTGGATTGTGCGACATTCTTGGAAAAAACAGAGGATGGAACCGTGCAGACGGTGACAAATGGTTCTCGCAGACTGGTTGGTATTCTTGAGCAGTATATTGAAAATGGTTCTCTTAAAACAGGGACTCCATTAAAAATTACCTACATGGGAAAAAGAAAGAATAAGACCAATAATTTTCAGTCTGACAACTGGTCTGTAAAACCGCTTCGTATTAACCTGCCAGTTGTTCGGTAATGGAGGCATTTGACTTAGATGGATTCGCAGAAGGGGAAGAACTTAACCCTTCTGCTTATAATCCGGATGATTACCCAACAAAAGAAACTATTTTAGATTTCATTGCGCTAAACTGTAATAAAAAGCCAGTCAATATTGATTTGAAATCATTGAGTAGAAATGGTACAGTAAAGCGCGATCCGATGGAATTATATCTCCAAAGCAAATATATTTCCTCTTCGAATCTTAAAAATGCCCTTAAAACTCCACGCTCTTTTTATTATGACTATGAGAGAGTTTTTGAAGAGAAGGAAAAACCTTGTTTCCAATTAGGCACATTCGCGCACATGGCATTTCTTGAACCTCGTCTGTTTGATCTCGTGAGGGTGGAACCAAAGTATAGCCAGTCTTCCAAAGAAGGTGTGATTGGGATGATTAAGTTCTATGATGAACTTTTGTCAAAAGATAAGGACTACATTCCTGATGTTGAAGAAGAACATCCTTCTGAAAGGTGGAATTTCAACGATCTGAAATACTATCGAGACAGCAGGAAGCAGAAGTGCCTTGATTTGGGATATTCTTTCATAAGCGAAGAAACTGACATGATAATCAAAGCGCTGGAGAGAAATTATTATTGGTATGGCAGTGGCATTATTCAGCAGCTTTTGAAAGGTGCACTTTCGGAAGTCTCTTTTTATGGGACAGATGAGGAAACAGGGTTGAGCGTTAGGGTAAGGCCGGATTATTTCAATGTTGAAGAGAATATTGGTGTCAATGCTGTTATCTCTTTCAAGACCACACGAGCCGATGATCTCGGCAAGTTCTACTATGATTGTGCCAAGCTCAAATATGAGTTGTCAGAAGGTATGTATCAGGAAGTGATGAGCAGTGTTACAGGGCGAAACTTCAATGTAACGATAATGATTATGTTGCAGACGGTTGAGCCTTATGATATTGCTGTTCTTTTCTGGTCTCCCGATGATTTGGCAAATGGTAAGTATAAATATCACTATGCTCTTTCAATCGTAAAGGATTGCTTTGATAAGAAGTGGTTTCCTGGCTACGATGCCAAAGCGGAAGAAGGCGCTCGTGGTGTTATTGATATGCAGCTTCCTGATTGGAGTAAAAAACTTCTTCATCCGGTAGCTATTGAAGACTTTGAATAGAAACTTATGAAAACATTATTCGATGAGGATGCAAATTACAGTCAGAAGATTTATCGACGAGATCGTCATGGGCGGTTTGCATCAGAAGAACAAGCTAAATTTGAAAAGGCGTGCTCTGAAGCAAGCTATTATAAGCAGATGTATTTCGCATCCTTGTCGAGAATGAGAGGCTTTGCCCGTATCATAAGACAGAAAGATGAACTAATTTTAAAACTGAAAGATAGATGATTGACTTAAAAGATTATACACCGGAAGAAATTAAATTTAAGCTGCCGGTTACAGTGAAATTTCCAGAAGTGATTTTCGCAGATTGTGTCTGCATGGATGATGTGAAGAAAAAACTCTCAGAGAATTTTGTCACTGTTCAGGAAAAAGATGTAGTTGCTAACCGGGTAATGGATGAGTATGAAATATCTACCATTCGTGCAAATTATGGTGAGATAGCAGAAGAACAGATGCCGGAACTGGAAAGCCAGTTCGAAAGCTTGAAAGCAAAGTTCAATGCGGAGAAAAAAGACTTTGAGGCAAAGATTTCTGCTTTAAATACTCAATTCAAAGACCTCGTTAATTTGGCGAAGAAAGGTATTAAGGATTATCCTTTAAAGATGATTGATACTTTCCGTATTCCTGTGATGGGATATTACTTGTATTACTCATGGGTGAATGAGGCATTTCGCTTGGCTTTGGTGCAAGAGATTCCAAAGCATGAATATAACGACCTGTTTAATTCAGGAGAGATGAATCAGGAAGCATTTGTTGCTCTTGGGTATGAGTTGCCGGATATTGAAGTTAAAGACACCCGTAAGAATCTTCGCAAGTTTGGGAAAGGTGAAGATATAGTAGAGGTTTGGGAAGAAGACGGTCAAGACGTTTGGTTAGAACATTGGATTGAAGATTTCCTTGACGAAGATAATGGTGAAGTGGTTCCTATCCAGCGCCATGAATGGCATAGGGTAGCGATTGAAGAAAGCCCGTGGAGAAAGGAGGATGACAATGGCGAGACTGAAACACAAGAAGGGGAGGCCGTCGAAGTATCGGACGAGTCTGAAGAATAATCCCTATTGGGAAGAAGTAAAGCGTAAAGTTCGCATTCGTGACGGGCATCGCTGTCAAATGTGCGGCAAGACTTATAATTTGGAAGTTCATCACAAAGTCTACAAGATTGGAGGCGTTTCCATTGTAGGGCATGAACTTGAATGCTTGCATTGTTTGATGACGCTTTGTGAGGATTGCCATGCAAAAGTTCATGGTAAAAAATAGCTTTGTTAACCTGCCTGCTCGGTCTGTGAAGATATAGCGGGCAAACATGGGAGCGTAGCTCAGTGGATAGAGCGCCGTGTGTGGTGGAAGGTTGGGAGTTCGAGTCTCTCAAGTAGATTCTTAGCTTAACGGGAGAGCACCACAAGCGGAGGTCGGTGGTTCGAATCCACCCGTTTCCACAAGCCTTTGAATGGACGAAGCAGAAGTAGAAACAAACAGGCTTATATAGTTTACGGGCTGCCAAAATATACGGCTATACACGACGGAAAGACGCCGAAGAACTATATGAGTGTTTCTATGAAGTAGCGGAAGAGTTGTTGTTTAGCCCCGAAGAATCCGCTTCGGGGCTTTTATTTGACAATTATTTAAAATGTTGATATATGAGACAGATAAGTAAAAAACAAGCCCAGCGAAATAGTGAGGTAGCGAAAATAAAGAAAGCATTGTCTCCTTATTGTACTATTTGTGGTAAACCAATGTCCGATGCTGCCCATTTGGTTCCGAAATCGGAATATCCAGAACATTACACCAATCCTCTCAATATCGTCGGATTGTGCCGTGAATGTCATAACAAGTACGACAATAATTTGTCTTTTAGACAAAAGCAAAAGCGGCTGATTGAGCGTGTGAAGTCTTTTGATGAATGTGCGGCAAATAGATATTTTCACTTATGAATAGCTATCAACTAATATCCAAACTTCGAAAAGTTCGGGATGACACTTACCTTACTACCGCCTCGCAAGCCTTGTACCATGAGCTTGTTGCGATATGTAATGAAATGAAGTGGAAGGATGTGTTTTTTGTCCGTAGTAATGTTCTCTGCGGTAATTTAGATATGTCTGATAATACTTTGCGTAAATCCAGAAGTAGTTTAGCTGCTTCTGGTCTTATTTATTATGAAACAAGTAAAGACAAGCGTATAGGATGTTATTACTCATTCGTTAAGAAATTGAGTAACGACATTGTATCATCCGCAGAATCATCCGCAATATCATCCTTAAAAACTGCGGATGATATTGCGGATCATATTAAGGATGAAGATATAGATAACCGTGAAGGCCGATTTATCAATGATATTCCGGGATCATCCTCAATATCATCCGCAGAATCACCCGCAAAAATTGCGGATGATAAAAAAGATACATCCTCAATATCATCCGCAAATTTTGAGTATGAAACGGAAATTCCACCTATTATAGATATTAAAACTATAAACAAAGGAGAGAGTCTCGCGCATACGCACGAGAGTCCCCCACCCAAGAAGGCTAAGTCTTCTCGCAAAAAAGAGGGTGATGAGAAGCCTCTGGTATTCCCTTTCACCTCACTGCGTTTCATGTCCACTTGGGAGGCTCTTCGTAATACACCGAAGTGGAAGAAGAAAATGAACTTGGCCCTCCAGATGTCACTAAACAAACTCGGAAAGTTTGAAGAGGAGTTTGCCATTGAACTAATGGATCGTGCTATTGAATCAGATTGGACTGGGGTGGTATTTCCTGGCACTGAACAAAAATATAAAGAATGGCTAAATCGAAAACATGGAAACAATAGGAAACTTGTTAGCAAATCAGAAGAAGAATCCGCTGGTATCAAGTCAATTACCTTTGGCGGGTAAATCTATACAGCAACAATGGAGTAATGAGAAAATAAATGCTTATTGGAAACGTGAGTTTGTTGCATCCATAAAGTCTGTCTCACCAAGTTTTACAGTAGACGATAGCAACCGATTATTACTCAATGCTATTTATCGCTGGATGTGGAAAATGACTGGTACTCTTGACGTAACCAAAGGGATATTGCTTCATGGCCCTATTGGAGTCGGAAAATCCACATTGTTGAAAGGTATGCAACATTATGCTGCAAAGGTCGCCAGATATTGTATCTGTGATAAGAATACCTGTGATACTTTTCAATTTATAAGTGCTGCCGAGATTGCCTTACAATTTGCAGAAAAGGGCATAACCTGTTTGAATAGATATACGGATAGAGGGTGTATGCATCATCTTGCTATTGATGAGGTAGGACGGGAGCCTATGGAATCTAAATATTTTGGCACCGGCATCAATGTTATACAAACTGTTCTTCAACTCAGATATGAACAGAGGTATGATTTTTATACTCATATTACTACAAATCTAGATCCTAATACTGAGTTTTCTTCATATTACGAGTCTTACGTCACTGATCGAGTAAAAGAAATGTTCAACGTAATCAAAATGGAAGGAAAGAGTAGAAGATGAAAGACCTCAAACTTGTTGCGACTATCCTGTCCGTATTGGCAGCATACGTTGCTTTTTATTTTATCTGTTATTGGATAGCGGACTATTGTTTAAGAACTTATTTATAAAAACAAGAATTATGAGTAAGATATTGAAGCAAGGTGAGATCTATAAGTATCCCAAGGGTACCAAGGTTAGAATCAAAGATAATGTACAATGTCATCAGCAATACCATGATGGCGGTACTCTTATCTTTCAAGAACGGAAAGATGTACATAAGGGGGAATATCGTGTAGGTATTCAAGTAGAATTAGGAGTTTGTTTCGATTTTCACCCAGATGATTACGAATTGATTAAACTGAAACAAAAATGAGCCATGAGAATAAAATTAAAAAGTAAATACATCAAAATGGACTTTGACACCAAGGATATCAAGATGATATCTATTCCATCAAAGCCACATTATCACCAAGTAGATTTATGCTTGACCGATAAGGACGAAAAATCAATGAACGTATGTATTGCGTCACTCGATTTTTGTTCATCCAATAATTTCGAGGATGCACAGAAGCTCGGCGAAGAGATAGCTCGGAGATGGAATGAGTGTACTGATAAAAAGTAATTCAGAAAAAAGATGAATACAACAGCAGAAGAATATTTGGAAGAGCGAACAGAGTGGTTTGAAGCTGTTCAGGAAGATTTAATAGCCCCAAGCCATGCAAGAATTGCTATTGCAATGGCACGGTTGGCGATGAAGGAAAAAGCTATTGAATCTTATATCGAAAATTGCGAGTACAAATCAGATTGGTGTTGCGGTTGTGCGGAAGCTCGTGGAGCAATCCTTTCTGAACCGGATGTATGTATGGGTAGGGATTGCCCTTATGTTAAAGGATTTATTGAAAAACTTAATTCATAATTGAATAAAGATGAATAAATCAGAAGAATATATCGAGAATGAGAGCTTTGTGGTAGTCAATCCTGATTATCCAGTTATCTCAAAAGAAAATGCTCTTAAAGCCGTAGATATGGCACGTGAAGAAGGCGCCAACAATCTGATTGAACAGTCAGTATTCAATGGGCACATGAAATATCAACAGGGAATGGACTTCATGAAGCAAAAAGCTATTGAAGCGTATAAAAACGCTTGTCGCTTTGGTTCGTCCGGCTGTTGCCAGATTAAAAAAGATGCTGGTAAGTGTGACTGTGACGAGTTGAAAGATTTTATTAATGAATTAGCGTAAAACGATATAGAAACGAGCCAATAACGGATGGACCGGTAGGAATCCGGCAATTAAATAGATGTTCACCCATCATGAGGCTCTTAACAAGTAGATAAATGAAAAAATTAGAGCATATTTCCATCATTGATTTCTGTTATTGGAGGCTTGAAGAACTAAATAAAAAGCTATCTTATCCCCAATCGCCAATAGAAGCAGCAATTGATAACGCTTGTGGATATGACCGGATGAAGGAGCTGAAAGATGATGCGATATCTCTTGTAGAGCAAATTATTGAAAGCAAGAAAGCTATTGATGTTGATTATACTGGTGATAATGCATTTCTTGAAAAATTGAAAAGTAATTAACCCTTTAAAATGAAATACCAAAACATTCCAAGTATCTACCCCGGTCCAGCCCCGCCAGGCGAGGAAGGACTACATTAACCACTTCCGCCAGGAGAAGCCTTTAGAAGGTATATACTTCACTGGCTTCATTCGGGAAGTTTTGGAAAAACGATCTCGACGCAAGTCAAAGGACTATGCTGCCGTCTACGATGCTATTATCAAGCATATTGATAACTTCTCTGAAGAGTTTGATTGCGACATATTCACGAACTCTATTACTGCGGAGTTCTTGGATGATTTCATCATCTACCTGGAAGACCAGGGACTAAGGCATAACACAATTGTTGGGTATATCCAAAAGATTCAATCACTTGTTCGACGGGCCAGCCAGTATAACTATGCAGTAGATACGACCTACGATGAGATTGATTTACGGGAGGAGCCGACAAATGCGGTGTTTCTTTCGATGAATGAGATTACGCGTATCTACTATTACAAGTTTTTGAAGCAGGATAAGCGGAAAGCTAAGGAACGCATCCGGGACTTATTTGTTATCGGTTGCCTTACCGCCTTACGCTATTCTGATTATTCTACCCTTACAGCAGATAACTTACAGCAAGGCTATATTGTGAAGCGGACAAAGAAGACTAACGTTGATGTCAAGGTGCCGGCCCATGACTACGTATTGGAGATATTCGAGAAATATCATGGACTGATTCCAAGTGGCTTGTGCATTCAGTACTTCAACAAGTACCTGAAGGTAATAATGCGCGAAATCGGTCTGACGGATAAGATCACCTATTCATATACCCAGGGTGGGAAGCTAATCACTGTCACTCGTGAGAAGTGGGAATTAATTAGTAGTCATACAGCGAGAAGAAGCGCTGCAACCAATATGTATCTGACCGGTCGCATGAAGACCTTTGAGATTATGAAACTCACCGGGCACCGGTCCGAACAGAATTTCTTCCGCTACATACGTTTGACATCGGAAGATACGGCACGTGCCATATCTGGTGATAGTTTTTGGAGGAAATAATCAATAATTTAAAAACAATGAGAATAATAAAATTTAGAGGAAAGAGCCTTATAAATAACAGTTGGATAGATGGCTCTCTCGCATTAGAAGGAGAAAATGCCTATATAAGTTATGGTACAGTTGATTTCTCTGAAGTTGCTCCTACAACAGTGGAACAATTTACCGGACTACTTGATAAGGCTGGTAAGGAAATCTATGAAGGTGATATTATCGAATGCAACGGAGATATTTGTAAGGTCGTATATAGCGCACATTATGCCGGATTTGCACTTGATAAAAAAGGTTGGGCATATCTCCATTTCTTTGGAGAAGCATTTAGCAATTATGATTGCCTTGTTATTGGAAACATACACGATAATATTGAATTGTTGAAAGGAGGCGAACTATGAATTTGAACCACTTACGCGACTGCGCTTATAAGTGCGCTTGCGATCATGGATTCCATGATGAAGAATTAAGTAACGAACACTGTATCATGTTAGTGATTACTGAACTATCAGAATCCGTGGAAGCAGATAGAAAGAATCATTATTGTGAAACAGATAAGTGCAAGAGGCTACTTTCCTTAGGAAAAGAATTTGATTACGTATTCTGCAATTTCATTAAAGATACAGTAGAGGATGAGCTTGCTGATACTTGTATACGCCTATTTGATTTGGCCGGTCTGAGAAATCTCAATCTTAACAGGTTTGCCTTTGTTAATGTGGTTTCAAAGAAAAAGACCTTTACGGAAAACATCTATGCTATTGTAAAAGACATAATGAACTATAAATACTCATTGGAAGAGCAGGTTAATTATGCGATTACACAAGTGTTCTCCTTTGCAGATATACTTGGAATAGACTTGCTTTGGCATATCGAGAAAAAGATGGCGTACAATGAATTACGCCCTAAGTTACATGGAAAGAAATACTAAGTCATGAAAGTAGAAGATTTGCATATAGGAATGAAGGTAGTAGAATTGCTGCCTTCCCCACAGGGAATAAGAGAAACGATCCCAATGGATGTCGTAGCCATATTCAAAGACGGAGACATCTATCTCGACTTTGAAGGCAATGAGGGGGATGTTTGGGAAGCGAAAGCAAAGGATCTGAAACAAATAAATGTTAGAGAATGAGAGCAGTAGATAAGAAACTAAAGCGTAATAAACAAGCCCTTCCTGATGATCGTAAGAAAGTCGATACTTCTGTCAATGGAGACGCTGAACGTCTTGTGGAGGAGCACAGAAAGACTGAGAAGAAGTTATTCCCGTTGCGTATAGACCACCGGACTACTATCTATGTGACGAAAGACAAACTCACTTCTGAATATGTGGAGCAATATAAGAAACGGATGAGTATTCAGGATGAATCTTGCCTAAAAAGGCCGATGAAGGGATTATCTAAGAATAACCTGTATAACCTCTATATCACTCAAGGAAAGACACTCCAAGAAACTGCTGATGCTATAGGAGTATGTAGCAGAACTATTGCGTATCACTTGCAGAAATATGGAATTAATAAAAAGAAGAATGGAAAAGATAATTGATAACAACGTACATTATGACGCAATGAGAATGGCTTTGAAAGTGGAGTTCCTTGCAAATAGTGAGGAACTCTTTTTATATGTTGGTGCTCTCTATGCTGCTATGATGTGGGGTAGGGGGATTGATGAAAAGAGCAAGGCTACTGATGTTCCAGGGGAATAAAGAAAGGGAACCAAGCGCACGACCACCCAATTCCCCTTCATATGATGGAGAATCTCTTCTCCTCACACGATTATGATGCAAATATACTATTTACTTTTAAAATAATCGTGCTATGCAAAAAGAATTTTCAGCAGTTGTAGAGCTTAAATCTATCAGAGAACAGAAGTCGAGACTTTCAGAGAGAGAACAAGAACTATCAGAGCCTCTATTACATGACTATTCGCTTATTGAGGAGATATACTCTTGGTTCAAAGAAATGCTCTCCGGGTTATTGTTGCCTCCATGTGTGGATAGTCCAACACAGAGAAAGAAGTTCATCTTCATAATCCTTTTCCTGTATTCTCCCAGTACGCTGGCAGGCGGTAAGATGAAAGTAGGGTTGAGGGATAAGATAGCGGAAGTTACCGGATGTACCGGTTCTTTAATTTCTCACAATTGCGAAGATGTGACGTTTTTCTATCAGCAGTATAAATCCCATAGGCAGGATATAGACTATCTTTACACCGAAATTATTAATCGGTTAAAAATCAAAGGGCTAATCAAGTGAAAGCCGGAGTTTAGCGCTCCGGCTTATTTATTAATACTGATTTTATTTCGCTAGCTGCTTTTAAAGCATTATCTATATTTCGAAAAAGATTATAATCGGAAAGCGTGTTTTCGTTCCCATCATATACAATTGGCATTGGATGAATACTAATTATCGCATTTTTCTCTGTAAGAGTCAGATAGTAATAGGTTTCTCCTATTATTGGAATAAAATGTTGTGCCATATATTTATTCTCCTTTCTCTATTTTGATCTTCTTTCCACAGTGAGGGCAAGTGATAGTATGCTCCTCTTTTTCTTCTCCTATCAATTCAGTGATAGGCACATTGAGAACGCTGGCAATCTTTAGAAGATTATCCAAAGAAGGTGAAGACTTTCCGGTTACAATGTTGCTGACAGCCACCTTTGAGATACCAACTTGTTCAGCGAGCCACGCAGAAGTAACATTGCGTTCACTCATAAATTCTTTTATTCGTAAGTCCATAAACTATACTTTATTTTGATTACTCCGCAAAGTAATGTGAACTTTATCATATAACCTAATATTGATAAAGTTTTATTTATTAAATATTCTTAACTGATAAAGAAAACTATATCAAAAATGCTGCTTTTAATAAAGTTCTCTTTATCTTTGCATCATCAGAAACGAAGTAATAACAATTAAAAGATATACGATTATGAAAGAGCGAAACGGGCAATATCAATACGAAGTTGAAAACGTGCATATAAGCACAATACAAGTAGGTGATACCATTTTGGATGCTGATGGGTTGTTGAAGACTGTATGTCGTAACAATATAAGTATAGATCGATTTATGGGACGATCTTTATTCGGTGATACTTATTGCCTGGGTACTATCCCTGTGAAGAAGGTGAGGTTTGTATTGAGAGCTAAATGATAATTTACTTGTAAAAAGAAGTTTAACCGGCAGGGCGAAAGCCCTGCATGATATAGAAGATTATGACAAAAGAAGAAGTTTATAAATTGGCGACAGTTGAGAATCCTATTATCAACGATAATGGCAATAGAATAGAATTTGCCAATGGTGAGGTATATGCAAAGCAGTCAATCACTAATTTGTATTGCAAAGTAAAAATCTACTTTTAATCCGGTAGCCAAAAGACTACCATAACCCCTTTGAATCATGAAAGCGATAGTAGAAAATCCGTTAATGAATTGCGAAGAAATGAGCATGTTTGTATTTGTTCAAATTATCAATGAGATAACATCTTCTTCTTATGAAGATGAGTTGAAAGTGAACATGAATTGTTTGTGCGTAAGAGTCCCCTATTTAAGGCTTTATTTTGATTATGGATTCGAGATGAATTGTATGTGGGTGAAAGAACACGGCTATTCTGAAAGAATGATATTGGTTGAATTTTAATCCGGTAGCCTTCGGGCTACCACAATATACACGATTATGAAAGCAATTTCAACTCAACTACTAAATAGTGATATAATTAAAAAACTACCTGATAATTATGGCATAAATAAAACAGGTGGCGTGATTCGGATGGATCAATTTCTATCTTTTATTACCGTGAAGTTAAATAAAACAGATGGTCTTGGTAGCGACATGGGGTGGTCATACCGTAAAAACGACACGGGATCGCTAATTATGCAAGGTGGGTGGTATAAAGAAGTAGAGTGGCTTGATTGTATAAAATATGGCAAGAATCTTCAAAATCCTTATAATAATTTTGTTAACCTATTTGGTATATGGGACATCCTTAATGATAATGGTAGAACCTTCGTTTTGGACTATTACAAGAAAGATTTAGAAGAATTGATATTTGCAGAAGAACAGTCAATAGTATTCTATAATAGAAAAATATCTATTTGCGAGTCCAAGATTCAGCAGATAAATGAAATTATAAACTGTAAATAAATGATTATGGATAGAAAAGAAGAAATATATGCAGCGAACCCATATAGCTATAGTAGTTATATAGAATATGGCAAAAGACTTGGTTTTTTCGCCGGTGCTGAATGGGCAGACGCTCATCCTAAGAATCCGTGGATAAGCGTAAAGGACAGCTTGCCAGAATCCGATGATCTCATGATAACCGGATGCTGGTGCTCTGAGTATTTCAAATATATTCAGCGTGGGCTATACGACAAAAATAGTGGCGAATGGCGTGATGATTGCGGTAATGTAATTTGTGTTACTCATTATATGCCTATTGTAGAACCTAAATAGTAGTGATTATGAAAGTACCCAATAACACAAAAATTATTCTTGAAATGACGGCTTTTGATGCTCAATTCATTTTGCCTGCATTGGTAAAACAATATTATCAAAAAGCTACTTGGGGTATTACGAATCCCGGTGAATATCCACCTAATTATTGGTATGTACCCAAATCAAAAGAAGCAAAGCAATTATTATCTACAATAAAACATATTGAAAAACAATTAAAAGAACAAGGCTTATGGACTCAATAAACGTAAACGGTTGCAGCGTATGCCAACCCGGTAAAGAGAACTATTGTACCTACACTACCAAGTTAAGAGGTAAGAGAGTGAGAATGTACCAGTACGACTATCGTATTGAAAGTGGTGATCTGTTCGCTTGCTGTGCGCCTACTTTAGAGGCGTGCAGAGAGAAAAGAGACGCTTGGCTGAAAAGTCTTTCACAATAACACCATTGTGAAGAATGAAGATTGAAGATATTTCGTTATCTTTGGTTGCGGTAGTACCTTTGGGGTACTATCGCGGGTTAGAGCAGTGGTCAGCTCGTCACTTTGACTTGGTGAAGGTCAGCGGTTCGAATCCGTTACCCGCAACAATGATTATTAACTTTTAAAATACACACGATTATGGAAATTTTGACGCTTATCATTAAGCAAAAATTCTTTGATGAGATTATCAAAGGCACGAAAAAACAAGAGTTCAGAGAGATACGTCCGAATAGTCAAGCAAAATATTGCGAACTGGATAATGAAGGATTTTGCAAAGAAGTTGACGGTGTATTGCAGCCTCGCAAGTATGATGCAATTCGTTTCTTTGTTGGTTATAACAAAGACCGTGCTTCGGCTTTGGTTAAGGTTGAAGGTGCGAAGATTGAACTCTTTGAGGACGAAGATGGTAATCTCATTGAATATAAAGATAAAGGTGAAAGTTATTTAGCTGCACAGGTCGTTTATGACCTTGGTGAAATAATAGAGAAGAATGTTTAACTATTAATTAAAAAAGCTGAGTCAGACAAAGAACAGGTTTTGCAACCTCTAACTACAGAGGTGGTCGTAGAGGGCTAACGGTGCCCGGTACAGGTAGAACGTCAAACGGTGGTCGATTTATCACCCGTAGACAGCAGTATGGTAATATCCGCAGAGGATTAGGCATGAGTGGGGGATGACCTTACTTGAGAAGACATACAGTAATATAGACCTCATTCGAGTAAAATCGAGTGAGGCTATCTTGTTTTGTAGTCTCGGTAAAGATTCACTGGTTCTGCTTGATTTAATCTATCCGAAGTTTGACCGGATTGTTTGTGTGTTCATGTGCTTCGTTGAAGGCTTAGATCACATCGAAAGATGGATAGGTTGGGTAAAGGCAAAATATCCAAAGATTGAATTTGTACAAGTGCCTCACTGGAACTTGACATACATTCTTCGATCTGGTATGTATTGCGTGCCTAATCCGAAAGTAAAACTATTGAAGCTTGCCGATGTGGTGAAATCCATGCAACTGAAGTATGGTATCTATTACACCTTTCTCGGTATGAAGAAAGCGGACGGTATGAACCGTAGGTTGATGCTGAAAGGTTATGAGGTAAACGGATACGAAAATAAAGGTCTGTGTTATCCTTTGGCCGATTGGACGCAAAAGGATATTCTTGCCTACATGAAAATGCACCGGCTGCCCGAACCGGTACGATATTCATTGAAAGCCAGTTCAGGTGTTGGCTTCAATCTCGATTGTATGCTATGGATTCGTGCCAACTATCCACAGGACTTACAGAAGATTTATAAGGTATTTCCCATGAGTGAAAGAATTTTATTTGAGTATGACAATGGAACTAAGTAAATACATAAAGAGTGAATCGGTAGAACTTAACCGTTCTGCCATTCACTTTGCCGATTATAATCCAAGAAAACTTTCTGATGAATCACGTAAAACTTTAAAGCGTGGCATCAAGAAGTTCGGGTTAGTCGGTGGAATTGTCGTGAACAAGCGTACTGGATTGACCGTAGTCAGTGGACACCAGCGTTTATCCGTCATGGATGAATTGCAGAAATTTCCCGATAATGACTATCGCATCCGTGTTGATGTAATTGACGTGGACGAACAGCAGGAAAAGGAGTTGAACATTCTTATGAATAATCCAAATGCGCAAGGTACATGGGATTTCGATGCACTTGCCCAGATTGTTCCCGATATTGATTGGAAAGACGCAGGTTTGACCGATGCTGACCTGAATATGATTGGCGTTGACTATCTGTTGCAGACCGAAGAGGAAAGTTCTATTGCAGATGCTCTGTCTAATATGATGGCTCCGGTCACCGAACAGAAAGAAGCAGATAAAGCCGCCAAGCAATTAGAGCGTGCCGAAAAGGTAGCCCACATGAAGGAAGTCAAGCAACAAGTAAAAGAGAACGCACAGAAGACAGCTGAGGATATGGATGCCTATGTGATGTTGTCCTTTGATACCTACGAGGCGAAAGCTGCTTTCTGTGAAAGGTTCGGGTATGACGCAGATATGAAGTTTATAAAAGGAGAAGTTTTCGATGAACAAGTAGAAAGGATTGATTAAAATGAAAGCATCAGAAGAATTTGGAGAAACTATCGACACGATAGATAACTTATTAGGTGCATTGGAAATTCCTATGCCAGCCGAGTTTCATGTAAGCCAAATGAAACGTGAATTAAAAGAGGTTTCTGAAAAATTAAAGCGGATATACGTTGAGGAAGAAGGCGAAAATCCGTGGGATGAATAAATGATATGAGTAATAGTGAATCTCAAAATACAAAAGGTAAAGGAGGAAGAAAGCCTAAGTTTGATTACACAAGCGAGGACTTTCTTTCTCTCGTAGAGTCGTATGCCAAAAAGGGATTCACGGACAAGGAAATTGCTCATGCTATTGGACTGTGTCCTCAAACATTCTGTGAGAAGAAGAACGAATACCCCGAATTTAGCGAAGTACTATCACGCGCGCGTTGTGCAATTAACTCACTGGTGCGTGCCAAGTTCCTTGCTATGGCTTTGGGTGGTGTCAAGACAAAAAGCACCACTATCCGGAAAATCAAGGATAAGGAAGGAAACCTAACGGGTGAGGAAGAAGTTCAAACCGTAGAAGGTGAACTGGCTCCCAGCTTGCAAGCACAGTCTGTTTGGCTTTACCATTACGATGAAGAATGGAGGAAGATAGAGCGTAAGCAGGATGAAGATGCCGACATTCCCACAGACATAAACCACGGTATCAGTATTGATTCATGGATTAAAGATAAGCTGAAATGATAGTACCCCAAGAAATTTACCATCCATTATACGAAGATAAGGAGAAATTTATTATCCTTGTCACCGGAGGAAGAGGTAGCGGAAAAAGTTTCAATGCTTCCACCTTCATCGAACGTCTTACCTTTGAAATGACGGAAGCCGAGAAGATAGTCCACCAGATTCTCTATACCCGTTATACGATGGTTTCCGCAGGTATGTCTATCATTCCGGAAATGATGGAAAAGATAGAACTGGACGGAACAGAGAAGTATTTCCGAACCACCAAGACGGATATAGTCAATAAAATGACGAAAAGCCGTATCATGTTCCGGGGTATCAAAACTTCATCAGGTAATCAGACGGCAAAGCTGAAATCAATTCAGGGTATTACTACTTTCGTCTGCGATGAAGCGGAAGAGTGGACGAATGAAGAAGAGTTCGACAAGATAATGCTCTCTATCCGTAAGAAAGGGATTCAGAACCGGATTATCATCATAATGAACCCTTGCGACTCCAATCACTTCATTTACAAGAAATACATCGAGAATACTCATAAGCTTGTAGAGATTGACGGAGTACAGGTACAGATTTCCACTCATCCGAACGTGCTCCACATTCATACTACCTATTTCGACAACTTGGAGAACCTTTCTCCTGAGTTCCTGAAAGAGGTAGAGGATATGAAGTTGAATAGCCCCGAAAAGTACGCCCATGTGGTTATCGGGCGTTGGGCTGATGTTGCGGAAGGTGCGGTGTTCAAGAAGTGGGGTATCGTGAAAGAGTTTCCTTCTTATGCAAAGAAAGTGGCTCTTGCATCTGACTGGGGTTATACTAATGACCCATCAACCGGTATTCGTTGCGGTATTGTAGATAATCGGTTGTATGTAGATGAGCTATTCTATGAAACTGGAATGCTAACCAATGCCATTGCCGAGAAACTAAAGCCGTGGGGACTAAAAGTATATGGAGATAGTGCCGATCCCCGTTTGATACAAGAAATTAAGAATCGAGGTGTGAACATCTACCCGGTAGATAAGTTCCCCGGATCGATTAAAGCAGGTATAGATAAAATCCATGAAATGGAGTTGTATGTTACAGAACGTTCGTACCATATTATAGAGGAACTTCGGAAATATGTTTGGGATAAAGACAAAGACGGGCATTACATCAATGAACCGGTAGACGCTTGGAATCATTGTATCGATCCCATTAGGTACTATATTTTGGGACATATTCTCGGACGTATTTTGAAGCCGAAAGATTTAACTGGAATATTCACACATTAAAAATATAGCAGAGTCAAAAGTTTAGAAGAAATATTAGCATTACCCGACATCGGGCAGAAGATAAGCTACCTAAAGAAAGGAAGAAAGACCGAACTTCCTGACCGTTGCAAACTTTGGGACGATTGGAATCCTGAACGCCATGAAATCATGGTAGACAAAGAGAAGTACCCGGACAGAAAGGTGCTTGAAAAGGATGCGGAAAAAGTTTTCGATGAGAAGACTGGTAAGACTTGCGAGGTTGAAGCACAGTACAAAACTGAGCCGGTAAACCGTATCTCCATTCCATTGGAACAGGATATTGTTAACATTCAAACAGCTTTCACAGTAGGCACTGAGCCTTCAATAGACTGCACTCCAACGGATGATGATGAAAAGAAACTTCTGGATGCCGTTAAAGCCGTATTCAAGTCTAACAAAATCAAGTACCAAAACAAGAAGATAGTCCGTTCCTGGCTCTCCGAGCAAGAGGTTGCCGAATATTGGTATGTTGCCGATGATGATTCGTTCTGGAATAAGTTTTGGAAGAAAGTAAAGACTACCTTCGGAGGCAAGGTAAAACCTGCCAAGAAGTTGAAAAGCGTGTTATGGTCTCCATTCAGAGGCGATACACTCTACCCGTTCTTCAATGATGAAGGTGATATGATTGCTTTCTCCCGCGAGTATAAGAAGAAGCTCATGGATGATTCGGAAATTACCTGCTTTATGACTATTACCGATAAGATGGTCTACCAATGGGATTTGTCTAAGGGGTATGAGGAAAGATCTTCATTCGCTCATGGATTCCCTAAACTGCCGGTTATCTATGCTTACCGTCGCGAAACATTCTGTAAGAAGATTAAGACCTTCCGCGTGCGGTTGGAGAAACTTCTTTCAAACTATGCCGATTGTATCGACTATCATTTCTTCCCGATACTCCAACTTATTGGTGATGTGGAAGGCTTTATGGGAAAGGTTAAAGATAGGATGGTTAAACTTACAGGGCAGGGAGCAGGTGCTTCATATCTAACTTGGAACCAAGTGCCGGATACAATCAAATTTGAAGCTGAAACGCTTACCAACATGGCTTATGATATGTCAAATACTCCGCGCATCTCCTTTGAGACATTGAAAGGTGTGGGAAAAGCGTCCGGTACAGCTTTTCGTTTTATGTTCATGGGTGCCCACATGGCTGTCGAAAACCACGGTGAGGTTATCGGAGAGTTCTTGCAACGTAGGGTTAATTTCATTGTTTCCGCTTTAGGCTCAATCAATCCTTCTGAGTTCAACAAAGTTTCACAGACGATTGATATAGAAACCGATCTTGTTCCATATATGATTGATGATTTGGATGATAAGGTTTCTACGGCTGTCTCCGCAGTGGGTGGTGGCATTTGGTCAACACGTGAAGGTATCATGTTCGCGGGGAATGCTGATAGGGTAGAAGAAGAACTTGCTGAAATCAAGGAAGAGCAAGCTGCAAAGAATACTCAAACCAGAAATAAAGAACAGAAAATAGCTTCGTAGTCAGAAAAATTGCGGGGTTAATAATTTTAGTATAAGAAAAATAGAACATTATGGGAAAGAAGAAAGGTTCAAAGAAAAAAGGTAAAGGCTGTTAGGCTTCCTTTGGGATAGCGGTGATTCGACAGGGTTGCCGCTATTTTTTTTTGCTTAATATTCTAAATATTAGAAAAATGTTTTGATTTTCAGAAAATGAATATTACCTTTGCTTCAAATAAATATGTTATGAGAATAATATCATTTGCAGCTATAAGAAACTATGTTATAAAGCACGCTGATTCTGACGTGCCTCTACGTGACTGGTATAAAAAGACTGAAAAAGCAGATTGGTCATGTTTGGCTGACATTAAAAAAACATTCAACAGTGTGGATTATGTAGGCAATGACAGGTTTGTTTTTAATATCAAAGGTAACGATTACAGATTGGTTGCACTGGTATTGTTTGCCGCTAAAAAGGTATTTATCCGCTGGATTGGTACTCATAAAGAATATGATAATAAAGATTGTTCTAACGCTTAAAATATTAGAATATGGCAAAGATAAAAACAGAAAAACAGTACAAGGCGGCTTGCGCAAGAGTCGAAGAACTGCTAAAGGTTGTTGGCAATGATACTCCAATTGATGATAAAAATTATCTTGAATTGGACTTAATATCTGATTTAGTTGCTGATTATGAAGAAGAACATTATCCAATAGAAGCACCTTCCTTAGTTGATGTTATTAAACTTCGTATGTATGAACTTGGGCTTACTCAAACGAAGCTGTCGGAACTGTTGAATGTTAGTCCGTCACGTGTAAGTGAGTATCTCTCTGGGAAGTGTGAGCCGACCTTGAAGGTTGCTCGTGAGATGAGCCGGAAATTGAATATTGATGCTAATATAGTGCTGGGAGTATAAAACTTCTCTTTCCAAACTTATTTAGGCGTGATTCCTACCCGGTTTCACGCTTTTTTTATGCTATTTCTTCACAATCCCTTCTTAGTGAATTCTACACTATCCAATTATTTCCCTTCCACCTACTTACTTCCTACTTTTATACCACGAATTTCAAATAACAATTTAATTCATACAGTATGAATATTCAAGAACTTATTTTAGCAGGACTTCAAACCAAGTTTACTGGGGTGGATGCTGCTATTCTCACCCGGATCGCCACTAAAAAGGCAGAGGGTGTAACGGACGAAAGCCAAGTACAGACAATCGTGGATGGAGTAGGCTTTCCGGACGTGTTAAATTCCTATGGCGATTTCCGGGCCGGGGATGCTACCCGTACTTCAGTTCTGAACTACGAGAAGAAGCATAACCTTAAAGACGGTAAGCCAATCGAGAACCCTAACCCAAATCCTAACCCAAATCCGAAACCGGAAGAACAGCCCGACATTACAACCATCATTGCAAACGCGGTGAGTGCTGCTGTCAAGCCTCTTTCCGATGAGTTTACCCAGTTCAAGGCTGAGAAGTCACAGGCTACCCGTCAAGAGCAGATTTTGGCAAAGGCAAAGGAGTACGGAATTCCCGAAAATTACGCTAAGAGATGTGCCATCAAAGACGATGAAGACTTGGATGCTTATTTCAAGGATTTGAAGCAGGACTTTGCAAATGACGGTTTCAAAGGCGTAACCCCTCCCGAATCAGCAGAGCAAAAGATTGAGAAAGAGTCTGAATCTATTGCCAAGATGATTGACGAGGGAACAAAAACTATTGTTGAACAAAACAAGAATTAATTATGTCAGCAGGATTTAAGTATGATTTAGTTCCGCCTGTTGAGCAAGAGGAACGTTACGATGTCCAAACAGGCATCCGTAGACGCGGTCCGTACAAGCTCGACACAACGAACTTAGTGGTGGGAAGTTTCCTGCCAGTATTTACCCCGATTTATGCAGACTTGAAAAACAAGTTTTCATACGCGGTAATCAATGTGCAAGTTATCGAAGCCTATACCACCGGTGATACGGCTTTGTCTATCAAGATTGCCAAGAACTCTTTGGCTTATAAGGGAATGTTTGTCGGGAACGGCAAGAATGGCGCCGAAGTAGACTCTATCGACAAGTCAAACAAAGACTATGATGTCTTGACTATTAAAGCAGCTTTCGGTGAAAACATCGCTAAGGATGCAGTTCTTTTCGAGGCTACCGCAGTAGATGGCACGAAACAGAAGTATGTTTCAAACTCCGCTTTGTACAACCGTACCAAAGTGGAAGATGGTATCGTACTGGTGTCATTGCTTCGTACAGCCGCAGAGATTGAGCCTTCAAAGTTGGTTATGCCGTTCTCCGAGAATGACAAGGCTAATTTGAAGGGATGGTTTGAATTTAACGAGTAAGGAGGTAAGATATGTTTTTAACGATTCAAACATTATTCGATGATGCAAACATTGTTTCCGCGATCATCAGACGTGTAAACCAAACGCGTAAGGACACGATCTACTGGCAACAGTATCTTACTTTCCGTAGAGTGACCACCCGTGTATTCAAGGATTATATCGGTTCTGTAACTGGCGTGATGGCCGGTTCTATCAATTCCCGTTTTGGAGAGAAACCAATCCGCGAACGCAGGAACATCGGTTCCGGATATGGTGAAATCGCCTACTTGGGTGATGCTTACCAGATGTCTATTGACCGTCTTTCCGAGTTGCAGGATTTGATTGACAAGTTCAATGTTGCCAAACCTGCCGACCAAATGGCGGCTATGGAGGAGATTGTTAGCTTCTTGGCAGATGATTATCGTCAGATTACCCTTGCTGCTCACAAGCGCATGGATATCATTGTCGGTGCTCTGTTGATGCTTGGTGAAGCCACTGTTTATAATAAGGACGCTGCAATCACTTCCGGCCAGACCAACAACAAGTTGTTGGAGATTGCTCTTCCGTTCAACTTCATCAAACCTGCCAAAGCTGATGTTGTTGTTGACAGCAAGAATATGTTTATCTCTTATTTGAGAGAGAAACTGCATTCTTTGGCTCCTGATTATGGGGTTTACGCCAAGATGATTATGACACGTGCGACATTCAACAAGCACGTGATTGGTTCTTCTGAATTTGGCGAACAGTACAAGATGATTCTCGGCACTAACGAGATGAAGTTGAGTACCGGTTTGGTTTCTTCTGCTTTGGCTTCCGAAGTGTTCACCGGCATCGGTTTGCCTCGTATTGAAATCAAGGAAGATTACGTGAAAGACCAGACAGGTAAGAACGTACAGATTTATGCGGACAACCGTATTTCTCTGTTACCTTCTGACCAAATCGGTTATATGCGCCACCACACCCCGTATGAAGCTACAGACCCGGTACAAGGACGTACTTATACTCCGGCAGACGGTCAGATGCTTGTTTCCAACTACCGTGACAAGAACGGTCGTTACATGGAATATACGGCAGAGTGGATTCCGCAAATCAGTAACCCGGACTTGATTACCAATATCGACTTGAGCGATATTGCATCAATCCAATCAGCATAAGGAGGTGACTATGAAAGTAAAAGTTACAGAAGTCTTTCGTGACAAGTTCACTGGTACGTATTACGAACCGGGGCAAGTTCTCGAAATTGAGGATGAAGCCCGCGTTGCAGACTTGGAAAGTCGCAAGTTGGCTGAACGTGTTGTAGTTCCCGAAGAAAAGAAGGAGGTTAAAATCTCCCTCTTTGAAAAGGAGTTTGAGAAGAAAGAGTTGGTTGAAGCGTTGAAGTCTATCGGTGAAAAAGGTACTATGAACATGAAAGAGGAAACTCTTCTTGTGAATGTGGACGCTTTGGACGAAGAAAAGACTTTGGCTTTGAAAAAGGCTTTAGGTATTGAGGTATGACGACGGTAAACGACTACATAAAGGATTTGTTTGCAGGAATAAAGATAAACCTGAATAATGCGGCACTCTTAACGATTGCCCATTATTCGGGAATCTCAGGAGACGAGGAATACAGTGATGAGCAATTCAATAAAATCATATTTGGTATTTTGAAGTTTGCCCCATTTCTTGTAGCAAGTCCTCAATCTTATTCTGTGTCTGAAAACGGTCACTCGAAATCTGTAGCGTTTAATAAAGAAGGATTCTTGAATTTCTATGGAGCCATGTGTAAACAACTTGGTGTCAAGGATGAACTTAATATCAACAAACCTAAATTGACTTTTCTATAATGTTAGAAGATGCTCCACATATATTAGTCATTAGGACGGTTACTCCGCTTGAAAAAGATGAGTTTGGCAGACCAATACCCGGCACTGGTGGCGAATCGTGGGATGAATTAACTGAATGTTTCTGCCATGATAATTCCCAAACAAAGGAGGTTTCTATCAATGGTGTTCTTTGGGTGTATTCTTATCATGTAGTATATGAAGGGGAGAAGATAGCATTAGGTACGAAAGTCCGTTGCTTGGACAAGATTACCGGTAAAACAGTTGGAGAAGGCGAGGTTAAGAAAAATGCAGAGTGTTATATCGAGGACCTAAAAGGGAGGTGTGATATATGGATGTAGATGCAGATTTTTCGGATGTTGACAAGTTCTTTCAAGATGGAGAATGGGAAGTCGAGAAGAAAATGATTGATGTGGGCGATGAAGCTGTTAAATACGCGGAAGAACATGGCGATTATCAAGACCATACACTCACTTTGAGAACATCCAATGACTACGATGTTGATAAAGACGGGTTAACTCTGAAAAATGAAGCAGAATACGCCTCATTCGTGGAATCTAAAGGGTTTGATGTTTTAAGTGGTGCCGCTTTATTTGCGGAGAAACGACTAAAAGAAGAATTTGAAAATGATAACGACTGGTGATGTTTATTGTATTCTTCGTAAGATTTGTGAGCAATTTGGTATTGCAGAAATATATGACGGGTTAGATGAGCCGAAGGGAAAAATCAAATCCGAACGTATTGTGATACGGACAGGTTCGCAGAGTAATGGGAAGATATGGGAGAAATCATTCATCAATATCAATTTCTGTACTCCTTTGAATGTCGATGGAAGCGCAAACACCGTTAGACTTAATGAAATAGAACAGATAGTTAAACCAGTTTTCAAATATGGAGACGTAGTTAAATATAATGGCTCTACTTGTTCTTATGAGAATGGTGGTGATAACTGGATGTCAAGAGAAGCGGACACTGCTTTGAAGTGTCATTATGTGAATGTGAGAATTTTATTTCAAGTATTAAATGTAAAATAGAAGTATATGAAACCTTTTATTGGAATTAAAAAGATTTGGTACGGTGCGGTTATTACTGCTGCCGTTACTCCTACAACTCTGAAAACGTGGTTAGGAACCGCTACAGAAGTGAAAAACTCCCATCAGGACACTTGGGGTTACACAGAAGATGACCCGACCACGACTGATTACATCAATGAGTTGACTGGAAAGGTGTACTACAAGGATGTGACTGCCAAAGGTGCAAAAACTATGGCGTTCACTATGGGTGAGTATGCCTTTGAAGACAAGAAGGAACTGCAAGGCGGTGAGCTTGTAAAAGAAAGTAATACTGTCGTAGGTTGGCAGGAACCGGAGGTTGCGGAAATCATCAATAAGGCAGTTGTCGGAATGACTAAGACTGGTAACTATATCGTATTTACCAATGCCGCAGTAATCGGTAAGGGTAACTTCGTTGAGAAGAATATCGGTTTGGGTGTTTCTGCTGTCGCAATGGAGAACTCCGCCGAAGGTGTAGCCGGAGAATACTGGTTTGATGGTGAAAAAGTAGATGCTCCTACGGCATAATTAAGGTAAAAGTAACGTTTAAGGATGGCGGTGGGTGATTGCTCACCGCCTTTTTAGTTTAGATATGGAAAATAACGCATCAAAAATAGTAAGTGCAGCCGTTTTAGGGAAAGACTTTGAGACGGTATTTGTGAATGGGGAAGCCTATGTGATCCATCCACTGACAATTCACAAGATAGCAGGCGCAGGATATTATCTTTCTGATTTGAAAGAGTCGGCCACAGTTGTGGATGTGCTTCATTCTTTAAAAGATATTAGCGTAGCCTCCCATGCACTTTCATGGATTATACAAGGTGATGATAGTCTTTACGAAGAGCTATCTCATGGAGGATTTGATGAAGTGATAGAAGCATTGGAAATAGGTTTTTCAACAATTTCTGCTGAAAATTTTTACAAGCTGTCAGTTTTAGCCAAGAACGTAGCAAATCTGACAGCAAAGCAGAAGCGATAGGAAACAATTGCTTGCTTGGACAGATCGCATCGTTCATGGAAAATCTGCATCTGTCTTATGATGAAGTCGTGTACAAGATACCATATCGGAACATGGTTATCATGCAGAAAGACAGGCTCCATACAGTCTACGGAGATGTTATGGAGGAAGTCTCAGAAGAAGAGTTTTTTAAAACAAAGGGTAGAAATCCATTAAAATAATAATATATGCCAAAGCTCGTATTCCGCGTGGCTTCCGATTGGGAGGAAGTCGTAAAATTAAGAAATGAGATAGCCAAGTTAAAGCAGGAATTGAAAGGTATGGATAGTACGCAATCACCTGCTGCTTTCAAAACACTCAATACTCACCTTGCCGCATCCACTCAACGAATGGATGAGTTAGTAGCCGGTGCCGCTAAAGCTGGTGCGGAGATGGAGAACGGATTCAAGAGGAAAATTTTTGATGCTTCACAGTCTGTAAATGGGTTTACAGAGAAGATTATCGCTCAAAAAAATGCTATCGGAACTCTGCAAACAACAATTCGTAAAAATAAGGAGTTGTATAAAACGATAGTGTCAAGAGGCGGTGAAGATAAAGAATTACTAAATCATATCAGAGAGCAGGAAAAAGCTCTTGGAAAAGAGCGGGATGCGCTTTTTAAACTTACCCAACAGCAAGCTGAAGCACGGCTTTCTGTTAAGAAACTCCGCGATGAGTATTCCCTCTATAAGAATGAAGGCAAACAGGTGGTTGAGACGAATAACGGCATTGCTATTTCGTGGAAAAAGGCATTGGCTGTCATTGGCGGGGTGAGTGTTTTGAAAGCATTAGGATCTGAACTTATTCGCGTGCGTGGTGAGTTTCAATCCATGCAGACCGCTATGGAAACGATGGTAGGCAAGGATATAGCTGGGCTGCTCATGGCGCAAGTTAAAGAACTGGCTAAAATATCTCCATTGACTATGACGGATATGGTTGGTGCCGAAAAGATGATGCTTGGATTCAACATACAGGCAGAGGACACTATAAAGTATCTGAAAGCTTTGTCTGATATTTCAATGGGAGAATCTGGAAAGTTCAATTCGCTCACTTTGGCTTTCAGTCAAATGTCGGCTGCTGGTAAACTTATGGGGCAAGATTTCAATCAAATGATTAATGCCGGATTTAATCCGTTGCAAACCATTTCTGAAAAGACAGGTAAATCCATTGCTACGCTGAAAGATGAGATGTCAAAAGGTGCGATCTCCGCAGAAATGGTACAACAGGCATTTCTTGATGCTACTGCTGCTGGTGGGAAGTTCTATAATATGTCCGAAAACGCGTCAAAGACTATCAACGGTCAGATTTCCATGATGCAAGATGCTTTGGATAATGTCTTTAATGAACTTGGGACGAAAGGAGAGGGTGCTATCATGTCTGGCATCCAGATGACTACCTCCCTAATTGAAAACTATGAAATAGTAGGCAAAGTATTGGCAGGATTGGTCATAACTTATGGTACGTATCGTACGGCCGTGATGCTTTCTACTATTGCGACGAACGAACATACATTGGCAGAGATTGCTTTAACGAATGTCCGTGTCTTGGCGAGGAAGGCGCAACTGGCATTGAATGCTTCCATGCTTACCAATCCTTATGTACTGTTGGCTACTGCTGTAGTTGGATTAGGTGCTGCAATGTGGGCAATGTCTGATAGTACAACTGCTGCCGCACGTGCCCAAAAAGAATACAATGACATTAAAGACGCTGCATCAAAAAAAGAGCAAGAGCATAAGCAGAAAATAGAGAAACTTCTTACGGCTGCACGAGATGAAAGTCTGGCTACTCTCACTCGACAAAAATCGTTAGAAGAACTTCGCAAAGAATATCCGAAAATTTTTGGACAATATGATATTGAGAAGTTAAAGTTGGAAGATATCCTAAAGTTGAAGCAGCAAATCAATGAAGAAGACTCAAAGCGTTCAGTGCAGGGGAGAAAGGATAGTTATGACACTTTGAAAGCAGAGATAGCGAAGCAACAAAGATATTTGAGCTTGATTAAAAATCCGACCTTGCAAAGAAATATGTCGGAGGAAGACAAAGAATTATTAAGAATCAATGGAGGGGACAAGTCGTATTATCGTATAAAAGAAGAACTTAAAAAAAACTCTGAGCTTTTAAAGAAGTATCAAAAAGATGTCCTCGATGATAACATTGCTGCATATAAGGCCAATCTTAAAAACTATTCTAAAGAAAAATTAGAGGCTGAATTAAAAATGGCCCAATCTTCTGCATCAAAGCGTAATGGTTTTAATGTTGGTGGAATGATGGTTAAAGGTGGAAATTTGGAAAGTCTTATTTCCTCAATAAATGGCGCATTGGCAGAAAAGAAATCCACCTATAAGCAAGACTATGATAAAGCAAAGAAAGATTGGGAAGATGCTAAGAAAGCCTTGTCAGAGATTGAAAAGGACAAAGATAAATTTACGTCTAAACAGTATGATGATGCAAAAAAACGTAAGGAAACGGCCGAAAAAGCCTACAAAGATTTAGGTGGCATTACTAATACTTCCAAGCAAGAGAAACAGGCAGCGCAGATTCGTACCCAAAATGAAAAGATTCTTCAGATGGAATCCAAACAGGCGCTTGATCGCCGCCGCCAGCAAGAAGATTTAGAGAATCAAGTTTCTCAGTCGAAGATTAATGCGATGTCTAATGGTTACGAAAAGGGAAAAGCACAACGGGAGCTTAACAACAAGAAGGAACTCCAAGCTTTGAAACGTCAGAAAGAAGACTATATCCGTGCTTATGTTCAAGCTCAGAAGGATCTTTTTAATGCTCAAGAGGAATTGAAGGCAAAGCAAAATAAAGGTTATGTGAAGAAAACTTTTGATGCCAGTTCTGTATCTGTCAATACGTCATCTTTTGATACAATTATAGGAAATACCCAAAATCGTCAACTTGATGATCAAATACGCGACCAAGAATCTGCTTGGAATGAGTATCTATCTAAATATGGTACATTCTTACAGAAACGCCAAGCTATAACTGAAGAGTATCAGATGAAGATAAATGAGGCCTCTACTGCTGGTGATGCTGCGATTTATCAAAAGCAAATGGAAGAAGCCTTATCTTCTCTTGATATGAATAAGTTGAAGCAGGAAATCAACTGGGAAATGGTATTCGGTGATTTGAGCAAAGCATCAAAGAAGAGCCTTGATAAAGTAAAAAAGCAACTCAAAGAGTTCAAGGACTCTGACGAATACCAATCAATGAGTCTTGAAGATAAGAAAATCATTGATGAATCATTAAACAATATACAAACTGCTATCATTGATAAAGGGGGATTGCTTGGTGATTTACCCAATCAATTACAGGAGCTTGCTGATGCTCAAAGGGAATTGAATAAAGCCCAAGAAGAGTATAATGAGGCTATGAAGAATGGTACAGACCAGCAGAAAGAGGCGGCTACGAAGAAGAAAAATGCTGCAGAAATCAAGCTTCAAAATGCACAAACCAATGTACAAACGTCAGCAGATAAAACCGTTAGTAACTTGAATTCTGTAGCTGGTGCCATGCAACAACTCAGCGGTACAGATGTAAGTTTGAGTAATATAGGTAATGCTGTGTCGAGTCTTGTAGATGTACTTGGGGAATCAAAAAGTAAAATTGGAGGTATTATCGCTGCTATTCTTTCAATACTTGACACGATAGGCGATAAAGGTATTACTGACTTCGTTACCGACCTTGTAAGTAATGTGCTTAGTAGTCTTCGGGATGCAGCAATAAAGGATATAGAAAAAACTTCATTCGGACTCCTGGATATGAGCTTTTTCAAAGGAGCGGACTATTCCGATTATGACGATATGGTCGAGGAGTATAACAATCTGAATGAGATATGGGATGAGTTAATTGACAAGAAGAAGGAGTATATTGAAATGTCCTATGGAGCAGAAGCTTATAAGGTAGGACAAGAGGCAGAGGAACTCGTACGTAAAAGTATTGAGTCATATCGTACTCTCGGATTGGAAAGATTGAACTCTGGCGCAAGTACTGGCTCTCACTCTATTGGTGTTCGTATTCGTAAAGGAATGTCATCGGAAGGATGGAATGAAGCAAAGGCTGCACTAGGCAATGCATTTGATGAAAATAAAATCGGAGATGGACGTATGACTGGCCTCTTCAATTTGTCGGTGGAGCAACTGGATAAACTAAAGTCTGAAGCACCAACATTTTGGGCGAAGCTGGATGATGATGTACAAGATTACTTGAACAAAATTATAGAAGGAGAAAAACGTGTTGAAGATATTCAGGAAGCCGTGAGAGAGCAGCTTACGGCAACTACATTTGACAATGTCTATAGCAGTTTTCTTGATACTCTGATGAATATGGATGCTTCGGCCAAAGATTTTTCAGATGATTTCCGGGAATATATGTTCAAAGCTGTTTTATCTAATACAATTGGTGATAAGTTCCAAGAACAGCTTAAAGGCTGGTATGAGCAGTTTGCAGATGCGAATAAGGATGGTGGAATTTCTGATAGTGAAATGGCAAATCTACAAGCCAAATATGAAGCAATAACTAATGCTGCTCTTGCTGAAAGAGACGCCATAGCTGCTGCCATTGGGTATAATACTTCTTCTTCTCAAGAATTTGAATCGTTCGTCAGTCAAATGCAAAGTTCTCTTCTTTCTTTGGATGCAACTGCTAAGGATGTCTCCGACAACATCTACGATTACTTCCGGCAAGCTATGATAAATGCTCTGTATGATAAGGAATACAAGAGCAAGATGGAAGAGTTGTATAAGAACTTTGAAACTCTTTCAGCAGACGGATTATCAGAGAATGATATGGCACAACTTGGATCCCAAGTAGACCAGTACATTGAGCAGATGATGAAGGGGGTTGAGAGCGTAAACAGCCTGTTTGCCGACAAATTAAAGGATGCTGAAGATATGCAATCATTCGTTGAGAGTGTCAAGTCTGCCATGTCCAGTATTGAGGCCACAGCTGAGGATGTGACAGACAATATCTTTGAGTACATCCGTCAGCAAATGGTTGAGAAGATGTTTGCTGATACTTTCCAGTCGCAGATCGAGGCATTCTATCAGAAAGTTCAAGCGGCCATGTCTGACGGTGATATAACCGATAGTGAACGGGATGCTCTGAGAAGCGAAGCGGAGAAACTTGCCAACGATATCGTAGCCGCTAAAGACATCTTATCTGATACGCTTGGTATTACTTCCAATAATCTAAGAAAAGAGCTTGAAGAGGAATTCAAGTCATTCTCAGATGGCATTTTGAATTCTCTGTATGATGCAGAAGTGACATCCGAAGCGGTCGCCAAGAATATCGCTGATTCCATGAGAAGGGAGCTTATTAAAGCTATGTACGTCGAGCAGTACGAGCCACGTATTAGAGCCATTTGGGATAAATGGAAGGAATACTCGTCTGACGGTCTTGTAACTGACGAAGAACGTGCCAATATCAAGAATGATATTGACGAAATCGGTAAAGAGGTAGCCGATGCTGCTAAAGAAATCAGTGATGCTTGGACGGATTCAGGTGAAGAGGTCAAGAAGGCGTTCGATTCGTTCTCTAATAGCATAAAGTCGGTTCTTTATGACGCGGAAGCCACAGCAGAAGATGTAGCCAATAACATCTATCAGTACATGAGAAACGCTCTCGTTGATTCCATGTTTGCAGCCCAACTTCAACCACAGATTCAAGCATGGTACGACAAGTACACTGAATTCATGAAAGATGGTGCCATCGACTCTGAGGAACGCAAGACTCTGGACGAAATGATAGCCGAGATTCAGAAGGCAGGTGTTGAGATTATCGATGCCGCCAACAGTCTATTCCCTTCGCTTGATACCGGTGCAATAAAGCGCGCAGAGGAAGCCGCTCAAGAAATGGAGAATGCAAGGAACGAAGCTGAGCAGGAATGGGAGTCCTTCTCTGATGACATGCTGAACTCATTGTATGATGTCGAAGCTAAGGCTGAGGATATTTCTGATAACATGGGAGAATACATGCGTAAGGCTCTCATTAAAGCTATGTATGTTGAGAACTTCAAACCTCAGATGAAGAAATGGTATGATGAGTGGCAACGTGCTATGGGCGACGGTGAACTTACCTCCGAAGAAAAACAACTCCTTGATTCCATGAAGCAGACGATGGTTGATGACATGAAGAAGGAGGTAGACGCCATTAACCAGATGTTCGATTCTATGTATTCTCAGCAAGCTTCTTCTAAAGGCTTTGAAGCTATGTCTCAAGATACTGGTGAGGAACTTAATGGACGATTTACTGCTTTACAAACAGCAGGGGAGGAGATTAAAAATCAAGCAGTTAAGCAGACCGTTTTGTTATCGTCAATAAACGACAAGATGTCATTGCTTGATCTTACAAGTCAAAACCTTCCCCTTTTGACGGCTACGGCCTCTCCGGGGATTGCAGAACGGACAAAGGAAGTTCTTGCGAGTAGCTATCAGCCGCAAATGACGGTTATATTTCCGGATGCCAAGATTGATGCTTTGACTACCGAAGTATCTAATCTGAGAGGAATTGTAGATGAAATGAGAACGTTTCAAGTAGAGGGAAATTTGGATCGTAAGGACATAGTGGAGAACTCTGCTATCCTTGCCAAGAATAGCCCAAAAGTGCTTGATAATACGAATGAGATTAAACGAGATATAAAAAATGCAATATAGTTATGGCAGAGCTAATAATTAATAACAAAGACGCCTTTAAAGAGTGGAGCGTTAGGATGGGAGACAATTTTCTTGATGTGTTGGGAGCACCTGTACCTATGAAGGAATTCATAGAGAATAAATCACGTTTAGAGCATGGTAAGCAAGTTATTACAGACAACCCAAAACTTGATGAACGGGAGTTTACTCTTGTGTTTACCATAGTAGGCAGTTCACAAGCTGATTTCCAAACGAAGAAAAAGGCTTTCTATGAGGAATTGTATAAGGGGGCAATTAACATCCAAGTCCCGGCAAACGGTAGTGATATTTACCATCTAATTTATCTTGGGAAAAGTATCTCTTTTGCGCAGAGTTTTGATCGTACATTTTGTAAAATTTCAGCAAAATTTTGCGAACCTAATCCAAGTCTAAGGACTTAATTCTTCACTATTATGTCATTGTGAAATATGGAAGCTCTAAATTTTAGGGCTTCTTTTTTTTATCTCCGACCTTTGAGGACGTTATGATAGATATCAAAGACATACAAGGCAATATCCGCTTCTCTATCGGCTTTAATCCCGGGGCGAAGGGGAAGTTCTCTATGAAGAAAGAGGACTATATTGTATTGCCTTTTAACTCCAACTCTCCGATTGACTTCCAGGTCGGTGATTACGTTGACCTGCGCGGTGTGCTCGATGCTTCTATGGGCGGAAAATTGGCTAAAATCTACGATATCGTAGACATGTCCTACCCGAAGTATAACACGTCTACTGCCGGGTATGAATACGAACTCCGTCTCGACGCTTACTATATCAAATGGAAAACAAAGATTTTCAAGTACACCCCGGAAGTCGGAGGCCAAGAAGCGTCTTGGAACCTCACCGCTTCGCTGGATGTCCAGATGGGTGTATTCCTTCGCAATCTTAAAGCTCTTGGTTATACTTACGAGGGAAAGGATTTCGAGTTTTCCATAGATAGTACTGTCGAGAACTCGGCTAAGTTGATGTCATACGACAATACCAATTTGTTGGATGCTGTGTTCAGCATGGCAGATAAATGGGGCTGTGACTGCTGGGTGACAGATCACGTAATTAATTTCGGACGCTGTGAGTTTTCGGACGCTGTGACGATCGAACTTGGCAAGGAGGCAAAGGACATGACGCGTAGTAACAGCAAGGGTACTTATGCTACTCGTATTTATCCTTTCGGCTCAACGCGGAATATCCCTACTAACTATCGCCTGGTAGACAGCAGTATGGTGGTTGGTGGCATCGTACAGAAGCGTTTGATGCTACCGGCCGGCACGCCCTACATAGATGCTTATGAGGGGATAACCGACTTGGAAGCTATCGAAGCGGTAGTAGTCTTTGATGATATCTATCCTCACCGAGTTGGAACCATTAGCGACGTCACTTCTTACGAAAGTGAGGTAGAGAATGAGGACGGCACGAAGACAAAAGCTACCTTCTATCGATTCAAGGATAGCGGTATTAACTTCTCCAAGGACTACATACTCGAGGGAAACGAACTCAAAATTAAGTTTGAGTCTGGTAAATTGAACGGCATGGAGTTCGGGGTTATGTTCAACCCGCTTGGACTGACCGAGAAGAACGATGATGGTAGTTGGAACCCAGACGCCCAGTTGTGGGAAATCGTATTGAATGAGGACTACGGCAGGCCATTGCCTGATGAGGTGCTTCTTCCCGAAAACGGGAATACCTATGTACTTAGTGGTTGGAATGCTGAGAAGATTGAAGAGTTGGGGCTAATCGCTTCCGCAGAGAAGGAATTGCTTGCCACCGCGAAGAAGTACCTCGCCAAACTCAGCATCGACGACGGCACCTATACAGCTACGCTCAACTCGATTTGGGTACATGAAGACCAAATCAACCATAGCTTCGATATCGGTCAGCGTATCAACCTGATTAATCCCGCCTATTTCAAGAATGGGCGTCAATCTCGCGTTATAGGTTTTGAAATCAAACTGGATATTCCTTATGACTCCCCGCAGTACACTATCGGCGAAAGCGCTGCCTATTCGCGCATATCTGATATTGAGGGCAAGGTTGAGGAATTGACATTCAAGGGACAAACCTTCACAAGTTCGGGAGGCAGTAACATCTATGTCATCAAGACCAACGATTCGACGGCTGCGAGCAATTTCAATGTGTTTTCTGCACTGCGCACCCTTCGGATGTTCCTCCGGAAGAATGCCCCGGATGAAGCGGAAGAGATTATCACGTTTCTCAAAGGCTTGCTGATTGGCAAGAACGGTAGCGGCATCACCTTGCGGGAAGATGGCACCAGCCAGGCCGTTGTTGACCGTCTGTACGTGAAGATCAAAGCCGTATTTGACGAGTTGCAGGTAAAGAAAGCCACCCACGTGGGCGGTGAGCAGATTATCACCCATGCCGGCATGAAGTGTGTCCGCGTGGAAGAACTCGCCAGTGTCTACAGGTGCTACTTCCTTGCCGAGCAAGATGGCGAAGCGATAGCAAACGAGTTTTCTGTCGGCTCGCTGGCACAAGCCAAGGAGTGCAACATTGTCGAAGGTACAACCCTTAACGCTTCCAACCGCTACTACTGGCGTGAGGTCATGGCTGTAGGGCGTGACTATATCGACGTATCTAAGAGCATCTGTGACGAAGGAAGCGACGTGCCGGCCGCTGGTGACGATATTATCGGTTTAGGACACCGTACAGACGTAGACCTTCAGAGTGCAATAGTGCTTTCGTCAACCAATGAGACATCCCCGTCCATCACGTTATACACCGGCATCAACGACTTCAACTTGACGAAAAAGGACATTATTTCCTTCGGCGTTAATAAGTCAACCAGTAGCGCCTACATGCGTGTATATGGTGACGCGTATATTGGTGCTCGTGACGAAAGCTCTTACTTAAAGTATACCAAAGATGGATTGGTAATCAAAGCTAAGAGCATCCTCACTGCCAGCGGAAAGGATGTAGAAACAGAACTGGGGAATTTTGATACAGAGCTCGGCAATATTAACACTGGCCTTGGCGATGTTAACGCTGGTTTAGGAAATCTCAGTACAGATTTGGGTAATCTTAACACAGGTCTGAGCAATCTCAATAAGGAAGTAGGTAATCTTGGCGCTGACATCGATGATTTGCGCAACGTGTCGGATAAACTCATGGTCATTTGGGAGGGAGACTATCTGCCTACCTTGACCAATGCCCCGGCAAGCGACTGGAAAGACGAAGAATCCAAATCCTTGCATGAGGGTGACCTTTTCTACAATACAAGCAAGAACCCGGCTGTCGGTGGCGGTCGCTGTTATCGCTGGGAGGTACTCAGTACCGGTGTGTATGCTTGGAACGAAATCACCGACAAAGACACCATTGCCGCACTGGAAGCTGCTGCGTCCAAGAAGCGTGTATTCCTAACTCAACCTACTACTGCATCCGACTATGATATTGGAGACATGTGGGTCAACGCTACATATTCTACTTTGTACGATAATGATTCGCTTGTGTGTATCAAGGCAAAGAAAGCCGGAGAAGCATTCAGCATCGCTCACTGGCGTGCATCTACCAAGGTGACCTCCTCCTACATCAAACAGATGGAGGATAAGATAGAAGCAGCTGTGCAGGTGACCGGTGTTGATAAGGATGGTAACATCATTTCGATTAACAAGAACGGTTTGGTGCTCACGAAGGACTTCTCGGCCCTCATGTCCTCCTATGCTGATGATGCCGGTGTTGTCAGCAAAGCTGAGATTGCAACCTTTATTTCCGATGCAAACGGGAAGTTCACTTCAAACGCCGTAATCCGCGCCGATAAGATTGACTTCATCGGCAAGACCATGATTAACGGAAAGTTCGTCGTTGACACCAACGGGCATGTGACGATGACCGACTTTACGGCTAACAACGGTGTATTTAATGGTACAGTGAATGCTACTGACGGAGAGTTCAACGGTACAGTCTACGCCACTGCCGGATCATTCCAAAATGTGACTGTAAGCAATATCAATAGTCCGGGTGATCCGTTCCATATTGACCAATGGGGCTATCTAAATGCCCGCAGCATGGGAGTAGATAATGCAACCATATCCGGCGAAATCACCGCGACAAATGCGACCTTCAAGTACGGTTCATTCCAGCAAGGAGTATTTGAGAACATAACTCTGAAAAAGAGCATTAACACCCCGTCTGACAACCTCTATATTGATGCTGTTGGCGCTGTTACTGTAAAGGGTACAATTACCGCTACAGACGGAACATTTAACGGCAAAGTAAACGCTACTTCCGGGTCGTTTCAGAATGTCTCAGTAAAGAACATCAATACGGCAGCAGACCCCTTCTATATTGATTCTGTAGGCATTTTCCACGGGAAGAATGTAGTCGTAGAAAGTGGTACGTTTAATGGCATAATTACATCAATATCAGGTAATATGGGCGGCTGGATAATTGATGCTGATAGCATTCACAAAAATAATATAGTACTTGGAGCTGACGGATCAATATACAATAGTAACGGTGCTTGGTACTTAGGGAATGATAATACCGGCTATCTGGTAAATAGAAATATTTCTTGGAATGCATCCGGCGATATCACCATGAACAATGTCACAGCTAATAATTTCATTGTCAATAGCGGAGAATTTAAAGGAAGGGTTTCTATCGCTAATAAAATACTATTGGAAAACGATGGTAGCGGCAGTTTGGCGAGTGGTAATATAACTTGGGATGATAAAGGTTTGGCTGAATTTGTAGGAACCATAAAATCATCATCTTCTTCTGGAGGTAACTATGTTGTTGTAGGGGTTGATAAGCTATCTAGTACTCCTGGAGCAGAAGATAATGGGTTGAAAATATATGATGGTCAAGGTAATCAAGTTGGAGCATTTGGATATATCACAGGGCTTGATATTGGTGGAAAAATGGGGATGGTACTTCGAGATGATAATGAGCAAATTATTATTAGATCCGACTCTCTATACTTACAACATACTTCTGGTGGTAATATATACTCTGTAGAAATATCGCCGCTTATTGGTATTAAATTCTATGAGAATTTCAATCTTACCAAAACTTATAGCAGGAAATAAACTAAATATATGAATTATGAAAATCAATTTTAAGAAATTGGAGGCGGAAACCTCCTTCAACGGTGATAAAAAGTCTTTCGACGTAACTGAAGATGTTGGTAATTTAATGAAGTACAACGGTACCATCTTATTGGATATCGGCTTTGAAAAGTTGGCAGAGGAAATTTTCTTTTCCAAAGGTGAAGTGGAAATTCCCGAACGTTATCGCAAGGCTCTTGAAGCCGTAATACGTAATTCAGGCCTGCTTGCATGTATCAAGCGGGAACTCGTTAACCAATTAAACCCAAAGGAGGCATAATATGGAATTTACAGGTGATGTAATCAAGACCGGTCAGTCTGCAATTGGTGATTTCAGACTGAACTACTCAATCTCATACAATGGAGAAAATCAAGTGACTAACCTTGAAGCACAAATCAAGAAGGAGTCTAAAGAAATGACCCGAAACATAGGTAGTATCTCTTATGTAGCATCTACAAAGCGATATGCCTTTTCCTTGTTTGATGCGACTACCTCGGAAGAGCGCACAGCAATGTTTGATGACTTTGAGAAAACTTTGGCAGAGGTGTCATGCTCAAATACATAAAGTTCCGCATCCACGGAGGGCAGAAAGACGAGGACGGGGTAACCCGTCGCGCTGATATCCGGATGATTGAGAGTACCATGACACCATTGGAGTGTAATGAACTGCCGATCATCCTGAATGCTCTTGCCGGAACGAAAGATTTAGTTGAGGAACGTCAGAACGGATTCCCGTATACGTTCCCGATGACTTTTTAACTGATATAATTAGGGATATGGAAGATATATCTGGACTTGGTAATAAGGTAGAGAACGGCGGGATTAACCGGAACGGGAAGCTGACAGCAGATGAATTCAATAAACTTATTCGTGCTGTCACGGAGTTGCAGGAAGGCGGCAGCGGGCTTGTGATTGGCACAACTCCTGGCACGGCCTACGATGGCGGTTCCGGTGCAGCACTTGAACAACTTGTCCGGGAACTGAGTGGTGGTGCCGGGACGATGTATAGCGTGTACGTGCGAAACAATATGGAATCATTGGGATTCGCCAGCCAATACGGCGAAGAGTGCGTGCTTGACTTTACGTTTGTGTCGCAATATCGGGATGACATCAGTGAGCCGTATAAAGCCACGGGTGAACTCGGTTTGTGTACTATCATGGTCAAGAATGCCAAATATGCGGATTTCACCGTAGTCAAGCAAATGGAGGTTTCTTCCGGCGTGTCTATCAAGCAGGATGTTTCGGAATGGCTATCATCCGGTAGCAACAACATTAAGATCACCATCAAAGGCGAAAACACTGATAAAACTACTGCACCGGTAACGTACATCGTACAGTTGACATCACTCGGCATTAGCGCACCGAACTTTGCATGGTGGACGGCCTTCGCCGGTAGTATCTCCATCCCGATGATCATCAACGGCAACATCAACAAGACGCTGCACGTGACGGTCACCGGTACCGGATATAATAAGAGCTACGATAAGGTGATAGGTACTGCCGTATACCTTGATACTCCGTACATTTATACGTTGGAGCATCCGGGAGCCACGGGAGTATACAATGTGAGTTTCTATCTTTCCAATTCGGACAATACTATCCAGACGAAAGCCGTATCAGTCAATATTATGTGTATCAAGACGGCTGGCGAATCCGTGAAGTTGATGTGTGTAAACAATGTGGCAGAGCTGCTTACCAACTGGCAGGATAACACTCTATTCAACTATGCCATCTACGACGGGTTATCGGCATTGACAGATGCACGGTTTTCGGTTACCAAAGATGATCAGGAAGTCTTTTATTCGGAGAACAACGCCATTGTCACGAATGCCAAGAATACGTTAGTTTATCCGATGGAGGTCGAGACCGACGATGACAGGAACTTCGAGGTTATCGTGAAAGCAACGAGCGGGAACACGGCTTTGATATCTCCCATCACAATAGCCGTCAACAACTCACTTGGCTACTCCGCGACAGCAGGTGCAGTACTATACATCAATCCAAAGACTCGCAGCAATTCTCAGACCAACTATAAAAGCGTCGTCAACGAGGTGGATAAGTCCACCATCCCTGTTACTTGGCAAAACCTTAACTGGGGAAACGACGGCTGGGGAACGGACGAAGACGGAGTGAAGATTCTGAAAATATTCGCCCGAAGCAAAGCAATCATTGACTACCAGCCCTTCGCCACGGAAGCCGCGCGTCGCGGTAAGACTATCGAGATCGATTATAAGGTGAAAAACGCCGCAGATGCCAGCAAGGACATTATCACCATTGCGGAAAACAATGTAGGTTTGCGGGTATCAGGCGAAAATATCTCCATGTTTTCCCAGTCGAGACATGACAGCACTACGCAGGATGTGCCTATCGACAACGATGTACGCCAACGTTTGACGGTAACTGTGATGCCTGATGCTTACGGTAACGCAGGCTTTAACCTCGTATGTATCTACATCGACGGGAGGAAGAACAGACAGTACGCATATCTGAGCAATGATTACTTCCGCAACAACGGTAAGATAACGCTTGGAAATGATTACGCGAACCTTTACCTGTACGGCTTACGCGTCTATGACGCTGCACTGACAGAAGAAGCGGTGCATAAGAATTTCATCAATCAGCTTACAACTACGGATGAGAAGTTGATTGAGAAAGAAGCCAATGATGTGAAGGATGCGGAAGGCGTTAATGTTGATTTTGAAGCAACAAAAAAAAGGAAAAATGTTTTTGTTATCGACCAGCCATTCCCAAATCTGAATAACCCTGCCGGTGTTTATGGAAACCTTGAAGTCTTCTTCAAAGAAAAGCCGATGTATAATTTTCATTGGTTGAATTTACTGATTGAAGGTCAAGGAACATCATCAAAGAAATATTATGAGTGGAACGTTCGTCTCAAGGCGAATGCGATGAAAGATGCATTGGGGAATAAAATAAAATCCCTTGTGACCTACGCTGACGGTACAACTGAACTTGGTAAGGTACGCATGTTTGAGGGTGTGCCGAAGGCCAGTAAACTGACTGCGAAGAAGAACTGGGCAAGCTCCATGCAAGACCATAAGGCCGGCAGCGTGGCCGCCTACACCGATTTATTCAAAGCGCTTGGTCTGAAAAATGAGGCAATGGAAGAGGATAATGATGTACGTGTCTCTGTATATCAAGAGCCGTTTATTGGTTTTTCAAAGTCTGTTAATGAAGAGGGTCAGGATGTATATACGTGTATGGGAGAATTTACCTTCGGCCCGGATAAGGGGGATGCCGCTTGCTTTGGTTATGACACCGATAAATTCCCGAACCTGATATCTGTGGAAGGTTCGGATAATGCTCCGCTCGGGGCTTTGTTCCGCGTGCCTTGGAATCGCAGTAAATCATATTGGGCATACAACGCTGATGAAGAGGCATTCCAGTACAACAATACCAATTGTTGGGACTTCGATGCGGGCGAATTGAATGCAGACGAGACAGAACCTATATCTACGCAAAAATGGGTTGACGCCTACAATGCGGTCTATCAGTGTAATAACCGAATCCAGCCGTTTAACGGCACGTTGGATGAACTGAATGCTCAGGTCACCGCCTATCGTAGTACGGGTTATGAGTACTGGATTGCGAAGGCAGGAGATGCAAACCTGTATAACCTGTACTATTATGAGGCCGCAGAGGGAAAGTTTATTTCATCTGATGTGGGCGATGGTGCTATCAATTTGCGCACACAGCTTGCGGCTTATCTTCCTTCTGATTTATCCGGTTACAGTTCGTATGAGATAAACGGATTCTTCAGCGTTGCACGTGTGCAGTTGTTCCGTGCTACTGTCCCGGAGTACTTCGACATCCCGGATGCAGTATTTCACCACAACTTTACAGAGTTTATTGCCGGTACCGACAACCGGGCAAAGAATACCTACCCCTATTGCTTCGGGAACGACGGGAGCAAGTGGAAGTGGCGTCAGGATGACCTCGATACAATTATGCCTATTGATAATCAAGGTCAGGACAGAAAACCATACTATTGCGAAATGCACGACTTTTACGATAACGGCCAGCCCGTTTGGAACGGTGAGACATCCGTGTTCTGGAATATGCTCGAACTGGCTTATTCCGCGGAAATCGCTGCCGGTATGAAGAAGATGTTGTCTGCAATGGAGAGTCTTAGCGGGCAGTCATCCGGAACACCTTATGACAAGGTGTACGGCTTTTACAGGAAGTATTATCTCGGAATAAAAGACTACTTCCCCGCCACTCTTGTAAACGCCGACGCGAAACGGTACGAGATAGCCAAGATAGCCTATGACAAGGGACAGTATACGAATGATACCGACCCAATCACGCAGAGCCACGGTGATTTCCGCTCCGCTGAAACCGCGTGGATGAAGAAGCGTATCATGTACATCATGTCGAAGTACAACTACGGGCTATTTAGCGCTGACGGCACCGACACTATCATCGTTCGTGCAGCCGGTGATCTGATCGATTACGAGATAACTCCCGCTTTTGACATGTACCCTGCCATCGCTAACGGTACATCTATCGTACAAGGAGCGCGAACCAAAGCCGGTGAAGCCTGCAAGATAACTATCGACCTCGGAGGAAGTGCCGACCAGCAGAATGCCATCCAGGGAGCGAGTTGGTTGCAAAGCATCGGTGATTGGCACAAGAAGAATGTTTCAGGCACCATGATCGTGCGTGGCAAGCGCCTTACCGATCTTATCCTTGGAAGCAAGACCGAAAGCATTGTTATCTCCATTACTGGGCTCACGTTATCAGACTGTGGCAGCATGCAGAAGGTAGTTGTATCTAACATCAAGACCTTGCAAGGTGCGCTTGACCTCAGTGCCTGCCAAAATATCCGCGAGATATATGCTGACGGCACGAACCTCAGCCAAATCAAAGTGCCGGAAGGCGGTAGCTTGGAAGTGATCGAATACCCGGCCAACAACAAGTATATCAATTTCAAGAACTTCCCTCTGCTTACCACTGACGGCCTGCGTATCGGCCAGTGCGCGCCCAATGTCACAGACTTTTGGGTTGAAAACTGCCCGTTGCTGGCTCCCATGAAGCTGCTCTCCGACATCATAGAGGCGCAACAATCTCAGAGTGTCAGTCACGCCCTGAAGCACATCCGCGCCGTCGGTTTTACTGAAGAGTATTACACCGCCGATGCACTCGACATGCTGGCGTTGCTTTCAGATGGAAGCTATTCTGGTTTGTCCGCCGAAGGACTTGCTGGCGAAGACCCTATACCCGTGCTGGAAGGTACTATCACGGTACATTCTAAGTACTATCAGGACTC
>ERZ791737.113-NODE-113-length-103953-cov-5.434368_pt1 | contig 103953 bp, 80 predicted proteins | sample MGYA00510042_ERZ791737 | MGnify/ENA primary metagenome ERZ791737 (study PRJEB30046, sample SAMN00791965) | human gut metagenome | study: EMG produced TPA metagenomics assembly of the A metagenome-wide association study of gut microbiota in type 2... | reverse complement strand
AGCAACTACGATGATAGCACCGTCCATCTGAGCAGCACCAGTTACCATGTTCTTAACGTAGTCAGCGTGACCCGGGCAGTCTACGTGTGCGTAGTGACGGTTAGCTGTTTCGTATTCTACGTGTGAAGTGTTGATTGTGATACCACGTTCTTTTTCTTCCGGAGCGTTGTCAATAGAATCGAATGAACGCAATTCAGAAAGACCTTGCTTTGCCAATACTGTTGTGATAGCAGCAGTCAAAGTTGTTTTACCGTGGTCAACGTGACCAATTGTACCGATGTTAACATGCGGTTTGGTTCTTTCAAATTTCTCTTTAGCCATAACTTTATGATTATTTATATGTTTAACTAATTCAAATATATATTTTTCCTGATTGAGCCGATGACGGGATTTGAACCCGTGACCTCTTCCTTACCAAGGAAGTGCTCTACCCCTGAGCTACATAGGCAAGTGTGTGGGCGAAGATGGATTCGAACCACCGAAGGCATAAGCCAGCAGATTTACAGTCTGCCCCATTTGGCCACTCTGGTATTCGCCCTTGTGCTAATTGCGATGCAAATGTACGACGAATATTTTAATTGTGCAATACTCGTCGTGCATTTTTTCGCAATTTTTTCCGCTTTTTGTTGGTAAAGTTGCTGCAAAGTCCGTTTTCCGACTAAAGTGTCTGATAGAAATTCACCATTTTGATGGCGGCTTCAGCAGCTTCCGAACCCTTGTTTCCCAATTTTCCGCCGGCGCGTTCGAGTGCCTGTTCTTCGTTGTCAGTTGTCAGCACACCGAAAATGACAGGGATATCACCGTTGGCGTTAAGGGTGGTGATACCTTGTGTCACGCTGTCACAAACGTAGTCGAAGTGAGGTGTTCCTCCACGGATGACGCAGCCGAAAACAATGACGGCATCCACTTCCGTGTCCTGAATCATGCAGGCTGCACCGAAGGTGAGTTCCACGCTTCCCGGCACATAGCGGACAATGATGTTTTCTTCCGGATAGCCTTCACGCTTGAATACTTCCAAAGCGCCGTCGCGGAGAGCGTTGGTGATATGGCTGTTCCATTCGGCTACGACGATACCCACTTTCAGATCCTTTATTTTTGGAAGCGGGGTTTCGGGTTTGTGTTCAGCTCTTAATTCTGTAGACATAGTTGCAGTTTTTTATTGGTTATGAAATTAAATTCTTAAAAAAGGCTGTAATGCTGGATTCTGCCTTCAGTTGTCCGTTGAGGTAGGCGTTGATTTTCTCCAGTTCCTTTTCGGCTTTCAGTTTTTGGGCTGATGCCTGAAGAGTTTCCAGCAGCCGGATGCCGGTCTCTTTCCGCATGGGCAGATAGAGCAGCGCTTCGGCAAGCTGAAGCGACAGCCGGAGTTCTTTTATGCCGAATTTCGGACTGAGTTTCTGCTGATAGCGCACGGCTTTCGTGTAGAGGCGTACGGCTGTGCGGTAGTGTTCCATTTCAAACATGGTTTCGGCTTCTTTCGAAATGGAGTTAATCAGGCTGTTCATAGCTTCGGCTGCGCCCGACTTGACGGCATCCGTATAGTATTCCGTCGCTGCCTGATGGTGGGCGAGCGTGTTGAGCATCTTGATTTTCGAACGGTAAATCTCAGTTGTGGCTGCGGCTGTATAGGCGGCTACCTCTACGAAGCGTTCCGACTGGCTTTTTTGCAGCCGGTTGTAGATGGCCGATGCTTTTCCGAGTGCTTTTTCCGCCTTCGTCTTGCGGCGGTTGTTGTGGCACAGGACGGCATAGTCGTAAAGCAGGGCGGCGGTCATGGCTGTCACTTCCGTATTCTTCTTGTTGTCGCTGGCTGCAAGCAGCTGCAATGAGCCTACGATGCGCTCTCCGGCTTTTTCGTATTGCTGAAGAGCGACGGCAATCCATGCGCCTATCTGGAAATAGGAGGCATGGACAAGCGTTTCTGCCGCTTCGGGTTTGGGGAGCACAGTGCTTTCAAAAAGCGATTCGGCTTCGGCTATGTTGCCTTTCTCCACTTCTTCGATAAGGGCAAGCCGTGCGGTTTCAGCCGGGCAGGAAACTGCTTCGGCAGCCGTAGGCGGCATGTAGGTGAGTTGGAACGGAAGCTGTTTCATGTTGACAATCGTTTGTTATTTCAGCTTGTTGACAATTTCGTCGGAAACTGTATTACGGTGGGTGTGCGAACTGTCGGCGGCACAGGCAAGTGCCGTCTGCACGATGTCGGCCCACGTTTCGGTGCTCACTTCATTCAGCGTGCTTCGGAGTATGTCGTGTTTCAGCAGTCCGTGTACGATGCCTGCACAGAAGGTAGCGTGCCATCCCAACTGGTTTTTCGGTTTCTCGCCCTTGTATTCCTGTCGGAATTCGCCTTTCGGTGCGTGCATGGTCACATTGAAATCATTGGCCACGAACAGGAAATTCGGGCAGTAGAAAAGAATGTGGTCGTTGTAGCAGCGCAGCGAGTCCTCCTTTTCGTAGATTTTCTTCATGTCCGATTCACGGGCAAGCACGAAGTCGGCAAACTCAAGGTTCTCGTGGATGGAAGGCATCACACGGGTAATACGGCTGCACAGTTCCGGCTGGAATCCCGGCAGGTAGACGATGATGGCCTTACGCTCTACTGCATAATTGAGCAGCTCGAGGAGCGGCTTGCGCACGTCTTCCTCGATGGCAAAGTAGGCACCGAACACAACGATGTCGTCCTCCTCGATTCGCGGCCAGAGCACGTTGAAGCGGTTCGTTGGATATTTGCGGTATTCGGAATAGGTGGTTCTTCCGTCGGAATAGTTGAATATCAGCGAAACCTGCGAAAGTCCGTCGGTGTAGCGGTCGACCGATGCTACCCCTACTCCGTTTGTTCTCAGGAAATCGACAATCATGTCGCCGACGCTGTCGTTGGCGCATTCGCTCACATATTCCACCTGATGTCCCAGGCGTGCCAGCGAAGCCGCCATGTTGGCAATGCGGCCGCCGGTGAACGAAGCCGCCGGTTTTCCGTCGATGTGGATAATGTCGAGCGACGATTGTCCGATAGCAATGACTTTTCTCATCTTTCCTTATTGGTTTTCTCCGCGGCTTTTTACGCCGAGGTAGCCGCCGTGGTGGCGCATGGCGTACATTTCTTTTGTGAATCCGGTTGTTTTCATCACGTTGACGACAAGCACGTCACCGATTACCGTCATCAGCGTTGTGCTCGTGGTTGGAGTCAGTCCGAGCGGACAAACTTCCGGCGAGTTGCCTGTCCAGAGGCAGATGTCGGATATTTCGGCAAGTTCGCTGTTGTTGTTGCCTGTGATGACAATGATTTGCAGTTCCGGGTTCATGCGTTTGGCAAGTGCTACAAGCTCGATGATTTCGCGGGTCTTGCCCGAGTTGGAAAGCAGGAGCATGATGTCGTTGCGCTGCATTACGCCGAGGTCGCCGTGCTGTGCTTCGCTCGGGTGAAGGAATACAGCCGGAATACCGGTTGAAGAGAAGGTGGTGGCAATGTTCATGGCAATCTGTCCGGCCTTTCCCATGCCGGAAGTGATGAGCTTGCCCTGTTTGTTCCACACTTGTTCCACAATCATGGCCACAGCCTTTTCGTATCCGTCGGTGACGGGGATATTGGCTACAGCCTTGCTTTCAGCAGCAAGAATTTCTTGCATGGACTGTTTGATGTCAATCATATAGAGTCGTTTTTTATTCGTTTTCTTCGTTTGACGATTCGAGAAGGTTGCGGCCCTCATAGTCGCAGATGGCCTTTACCCATGCCGCCGACAGCTTGGCAGAGCAGTGGTTCTTGATGTCGTAGCCCACCATGATGGTCACGCATTCGCTCTTTATTTCCTTGGTGGAAAGGTTCACGATGCGCTGGTGGAGCTTGAAGCTCTTTTCGTGGATGGATTCCACGCGCGTAGTCACGGAAATGGGTTCCCCGAAATAGACGGGGGCATAGAAATTGCAGTTGACATTTGCCACCACCACATCAGCGCGCTGCCAGTCGAGCAGTTCCTTGCGGATAGTGGTAAAATAGGCTGTTTTTCCTAAGTCATAATAGGAAAAATACACAGAGTTGTTGATATGTCCCAGTACGTCTATGTCGTTGAAACGCATCTGCACCGGTATGGAATGGCGGAATGCCGGTGATTCTTCCATTTTTACTGCTTTTTCGTTCTCTTTCATAGCTTATCTGAATATTATATCATCGATAACGTCGGCGCCTGTGGTTTCGTTCAGCCGCCTTACGAGCGACGAGCGGTTGAGCATAAGCTCGTTGCGCAGAGGTGCGGAAGTTATCTGTACATAAAGTTTTCTGTGGCTGACAAACCGGCGGACGGTCTGGCGGTTGATGTAGGGTCCCACCACTTCCGGCCATAACGCTTCCAATCGGCGGGCATTGATGCTGTCGTCGAGTTTGGCGGGGTTGAGGTATTCCGCCATGATTTCTCCGATGGATTTAGCGTCTGTCGATTTCATGTTCGTCCAATGGTTTGCATTCGCCGCGGTCGACGAGGAAAATCCGGTAGTCGCTGCCTACGGTCTGGATGGTTTCGTCGATATGCTGGCGGTTGGTGTCGGAAATAAAAATCTGTCCGAACGAAGGTTCCGACACGATACGCATGATATTGGCCACGCGCAGCGCGTCGAGCTTGTCGAAAATGTCGTCGAGCAGCAATAGCGGCGTGATGCCCGCTTCTTTTTTCAAAAACTCAAACTGTGCGAAGCGCAGCGCTATCGTGTAGGTTTTGCATTGTCCCTGCGAGCCCGTCTTGCGCATGAGCGCATCGCCGAGCATCAGTTCGATGTCGTCGCGGTGCACACCCTGCGATGTGTAGCCCAGCACGCGGTCCTTGCCGAAGTTGCTACGGAGTACGTCGGCACAGCTGCGTTCGTTCAATTCGCTTCGATAGTCGAGTCTGACGGTTTCGTTGCAGTTGCCTATCGCGTTGTAGTAGCGCATGAAGATAGGCGTAAACTGCTCAATCCACTCCCGTCGGGCACGGTGGATTTCCGTAGCCGCCTCGCAGATGTAGCCATCAACTGATTCATAGAGCAGTGGGTCGCTGTAGCCCTGTTTCAGCATGGCGTTGCGCTGTTCGATACCCTTGCCGTAGCGGATGAGCGCATCCAGATAGCCGCCGTTTCCTTGCGAGATAATCTGGTCGATAAGCCGGCGACGTTCCTCGCTGCCGCCCTGAATCAGGTTCCAGTCGTTTGGTGAAACCATTACCAGCGGAAGCAGGCCGATATGCTCGCTCAGCTTGCGGTATTCCTTGCCGTTGCGTTTCACCGCCTTCTTCTTGCCTTTCTGGATGGCGCACGAAATGTTTTCCTGCTTGCCGTTGCGTTCATATTCGCCCTGCAGCAGCATGAACTCCTCGCCGTAGCGCACCGTGTTCGCATCCGTACGGTCGAGTCCGCTCTTGCAGAAGCTCAGATAGTGGATAGCGTCAAGAATATTCGTCTTGCCCATCCCGTTGTTGCCCAACAGGCAGTTCACCTTTGCCGAAAACTCCAGCGAAGCCTCGGCAATATTCTTGTAGTTCAATATGGACAGACTCTTGAGTATCATAACGCAAATTTACGCTATTCCCGCCAAAATTCCACTCCCTTTCCCCTAAAAAAGTCGAAAACTGATGGTTTTATCCTCAAATCGCTGTTTGGTAAAAAAGCCTGAGCGGGGCCCAGGCTTTTTCGTTATTGTGTGTTGTCAGTACGGTAGTTTTCGGTGGTGTGTCAGAATGTGAATCCGAGTTTTGCGTTTACGGAATTCTTGTAGTCGTAACCAATCTGCCAACCTGTATAGTTGACGCCTACCGACAGCCAGTCGGTAAGCTGATAGTCGTATCCGGCCGATGCCGAAACGGCAAAGCGAACGGAGTTTTCCTCGTGGGTCTTTACGATGTCGTAGGCTCCTGTCGGACTGGTGGAAATTCCATCTTTTGACACCGACGAGCTACCGATACCGGCTGTACCCTGTATGTAGATTTTGTGTCGGTTGATGTGCATCAGGTCGACTCCGATACCAAATCCGAGCATATAGTCCCTTACGGAGTTGTTGAGGTCGAAATTATAGTCGATACCTTTGTTCGTATAGATAGCCTTTTCGCTTCCGTCATTTACACCGGAATGGAAATTGGCAACGGCATAGAAACGTTTGTTTATATAATGTTTATACTCGATGCCTACATTGTAGCCTTTGCCTACATGCATCTCCGGAAAATGTTCGTAACCCCCGAATATGGAAAACTGGTCCTGTGCGAATGCGCTTGCCGCAAGACATGTAGCGCACAAAAAAGAGAAAAGTTTCTTCATTGTTTAATTGTTTAATTGTTTAATGTTTAATGTTTAATGTTTAATTAAACATCGGTGCAAAGTTACACACAAATGACCGTTGATGTGTCAATAAGGGGGTTGGAAAAGTGGTCTGTAAAATATTGATTTACAGGATGTATTGTTTGTAAAATCTTGTAAGATTCGACTATTGACCTTGTAAGCCGAATTTTTTTATCAGAAATTCAGCAATGTCTTCGCCCTGTTCCGTACCGAGTTTTTTTCGGACGGAGGTTTTTGTTTTATGGACGGAGAAAACACTTTGTAGCCAAATGGCTGCTATCTCGTCTGTTTTGAATCCGGCAATCAACATACAGCATAATTGTGTTTCTTTTTCATTAAGCTGTGGAAATTCGGTTGTCAGTTTTGTGTAGAAATTGTCGAATGTGATGTTGATATGTTCATAAAAACTTTTCCAATGCATGTTGAGTAGTTCGTTGTTCTTCATTATGTCCAACTTGGAGAACTCGTTGGCAAGTTTTTCATACCGGCTTTTCTGTGTATGTTTCAAGATGGCAATCTTTTTTCCAATGTCAAAATTTTCAAGAATAAGTCGTTTGGTCTCGTCTTTTCCTTGTTGCAAGATTTCCAGTTCCTTTATCTGTTCCTGAAGTGCAAATAAATCGTATGCCTGTCTTTTCTTTTTATTCAGGTGGTAGGCTACAGCTGCAAATAATAGAACGACAAGAATGAACAAGGCAGACTGATATATGGAAATATTACGCAGATACTGTTGTTTTTCCTGTGTTTGGGAATATTTGAGTATGTCTTCATCAAGAGTGCCTTGATTCAGTTCGTTGATGATGTTTTCGTAGATATTCAGCAGTTTTTCCATATATAGTGCCTGTTCTTCGCCAAGACCGTTATTTTCGGCATACTCTATACATGTTTTGTAGAATATTATTTGGGTATGCGGCAAATTGCAGATTGTGTCAAGTGCGAGAGCCTGCTGCCGATAGTGTTGCGACATTGTGTTGTTGCCGAGTTTGTTGTAGCAGTCGGTCAGATAGGTGCTTGCAATAAATCTGTTGAGGTTCGATGTGTCGTGGCTGATTGATTCTTCCAATTTGACTATGCTTTGTTGCCATTGTTGCTGTTTGTATAGGCATATTCCAGAAAAGCGTTTGACATCGGCATATAGTCTGTTTGTTTCTTTTACATCCAAATTTTCGAATATCGTCAGCGCTTTATCGAGATTGTTGTTGTGCAGATAGTTTTTACCTACAAGTATTTTGGAGCGAAGACTGAGGTTGTTAAAGTCCAGTTCCTCGACATAACGGTTTGCCTGTGCTTTGCACCTGACAAATTCCAGAAAATCATAGTTTTGCAAATACACTTCTCCAAGGTGGTAGTAGATGTAGAAAAGCCATTCTTTGTCGTCTTTCTCGGTTGCTATTTTCTGCGCTTTCTCAATGTATGCAATCTGCTTGTTTCGGTCGTGAGTGGTGACAGCCATCAGGTATAATGATTCCAGCAATGGTTGTCGGAAGCCTGCTTTTTCGAATATGCTGCAACATTCAGAAAGTTTCTGTTGGTCGGGCTCTACATTTGTATTGGTATAGTAGAGGGCAAGTGTATTAATTAGATATGAGATGGCTTTTTCTTTGTTGGTGATTGGTGCTGTGAGGGTTGTTGTGTCGGTTTGTGAAAGAATTGATTCCGGTGAATTTTCCAATATTTCCTGCTGTTGGAGGAAATATTCTTCTCCATCCTTTTTGTTTTGGCAGGAAAATAGGAATATATGTAAAAAGCAAAGGATATAAAGAATGAACTTATGGGCCATATATGCAGTGGAATAAAAGGATATGATTCAATACTTTTTGCAAAGGTATTAAAATATATGCAACAACACCGTCGAAATCTTTGTATTGTTACTGTTTAAAGAGAATAAAAAAACCGCTTCCTCGCGGAGGGGGAAGCGGTTTGATTTATAGAGCTAAATATTTCTATTTTATGAACTTGCGTTGCAGAGTCTTGCCGTCGGCAATGGCGCGGACTATGTAGACACCGTTCGAAAGGTTGTTGATTGACAGGCTGCTGCTGTTGCTGTTCTGTGCAACGATACGTCCGCTGGCATCATATACGCTGATGCTTTCCACTTTTTCTGCGGTGCAGCGTACCCAGTTGTTGTCGACAGTAATAGCCGCGTTGTCGGATATGTTTTCTACGCCTGACTGTCCTGCCTTTTCAATGTCGCCGTAGAAGCCCACGTTGTCGATTGTCAGCATGTAGCCGTCGCGTGTGATGAGGCGGAATGCAACGTAGATTTCCTGTCCGTTGTATGCTCCGAGGTCAACGCCGCGTGTGCTTGGCATATCGGCATAATTCTCATTTGTGATGGTTGCTATTTCCGAGAAGCTGCCGGTTTCCGTGTCTGTTGTCGACACTCTGATTTCGTAAGTTTCCGGATATTTCTTGCCCATATCGCCTGAATTTGCCGTCCATACCATATCGGCATTTTCGGAATTCACTTTCATTTTCGGGAAGATGCACCAGCGGTCGGCCTGTGTGTCGTCGGTAAACCATGAACCGGCTCCCAACAGCCATGAACCGTAAGTTTCCGATTCGTAGATTTCAACCGGTGCCCATGCTTCGTTGTTCGGGAAGATGTCGGCAATGCCCTCATGTACCGTTGCCCCGTCTTCAGCCTTCACTATCAAGTCTTCGGGAAGTTTTCCGCCATTTTCAAAGTCGTACATGACAGATGCTTCCTTCAAAACCTTGAAGTCGGCTTCGTAGACATTGTTTTCAGCTACCTGGTCGTTGTCGTTCTTCACGGTAATGGTGATTTTATGGTCACCTTCTGCAAGATCGGCAAGGCCGCTGTTATAGTCGAATGTCTTTGTTTCCTGTGCCAGCATCTTGTCGATGGTGAATTGGTTGACAGTTGTGCCGTCGATAGCTATTTCAACGGAAGTGTTTTCAACGTCGACAATCGAGTTGTTGACAACGGTGAAGATAACATCCTGTGTCTGGAGCGGACGTACATAGCCGTTTGCCGGTGAAAGTACGTTGCCGACTGTCAGGTCGGTCAATGTGCTGGGTATTTCTTCAATTGACAGGTCGTCGATGCAGATGATGTTTTCATCCGGGTCGCTGAACGAATGGAAACCGATATAGTAGATGCCGTCCTGTTCGATATGGAACACGCTTGCCGATTCAATATAGCTGTCTGACTGGAATGGGTCGTAGCTTACAATCTGGTTTTTCATGCCTTCCGGAGTAGATTCTGTTCCGTAGTAAACGGCAAAACGTTCGTTGTGGTCACCCATGGAAGCATACCAGAACTTCAGGCTGTAGTATCCGGCTTTCAGACGTATCGGTTCGAGAATGAACCAGTCGTCGCCCGGGTGATTCTTGCTATACCAGTATATCATCGAGTAATCACCGTTGCGGGAATAAGAGCCGAACCAACCTTCGTTTTTGAAGGCACTCCAGCTGCCGTTTTCTTCGTCTTCCGGGTCCTCGTTCAAGTCAAAGTATTTGATGGCACTGCGGCTGTACTCGTCTTCGAATCCGTTGACATAAGGCACGCTTGCCGGTCCGAAATGGCGTGTGCTGGTCGAGCAGCGGTCGTTTTCAGGAATTTCGTCGTTTTCGAGTGCTGCCCAGGCGGTGATGGTGTATGAGCCGGTTTCGTTAAGGTCGGCAAGAGTTTTGAACGTATATTCAACAGTTTCACCCGGCTTGATTACCTGTTCGATGGTTTCGCTTACAGCCGGCTGGTTGTTTGCCTGAAAATAGACAGGAAGGTTGGAAATGTCGCTGATACTGTTGTTCCGTACAGTGATGGTGACCGGTTCGTTTGACAGATTGTCGGCCGATTCGCTGGTCTTCACTGAAAGAACGGCTGCATCCAGACCGTTGGCTGTTGCCAATGATACGTTTTTCACGAAAATGCGGAACTTGTCAGGGTCGCTTTTTGCGTGGAATCCGATATGGATAGTGCCGTCGTTGTCTACTTTAACTATCTGTTTTGCCTGTGCAAATTCACCGTTTACGTCGAATGTTCCCAAATCAATGATGGATTCGGTCATTGAAGCCGCTTCCGGTGAGTTTCCATAGAATACATCCATTTTTTCTCCATAGCTGCTGCCTTGGTAGTCAAAGGTGAGCATATAGGCTCCTGCTTTGACATTTACGGCCGGAGAAATGAGCCAGTCGTCAGCCACTACCGTGCCGTAACCGTATTTGGCTGCACTTGTTGATTCGTCAAATCCCCATGTTTTTGTATCGGAGTTTGCATCAATTACTGTCCACTTGGCAAATTCTTCACTGGTATCCAATGCGGACTGATAGACAACTTCACCTGCATAGCTGGAAAATGCCAGTGAAGCTAAAACTGAAAGAGTAAAAATTTTTTTCATAATGTTGAACTGGTTTCTACAAATTTGAAGAAAAAATGGCAAAAAATCAAATAATTTATACGCTTTTTGATGAAAAAGTTATTCTTGTACTTGATATGGCCATATTTTGTAGAAGTTTGTCATTTCTTTCGTCTATGGTAGGCAGATTCCAGTTTGTGGTGGAGCGTGGGGAAGGCATAGCTGTCGAGGTCGTTGAGGGGAATACGCATGTAATCTTCTATATGGTCGGCATCAAGGGTGATTTCGTAGAGGCTGGCGTAGAGGATGCGGTGGGAAAGCACGTGCTTCACGTTTTTGCACAGCTGTCGCACCGTGGCTTCCTTTCCGGCAGTGAGTGTGGCGAAAGCGGGATGTGCGGTCAGTTCGCCGATGTCGGCAATCGGTTGTGCGGTTTCAATCAGCGGATACTCGTAGAGACCTTTCCAAATGTCGTTGTCGTCGCGTTTGCGGATAAACGTATGGCCGTCGGCCACGATTTTCAGATAGGTCAGATAGCGGTCGGTGGTCTTTTTCTTCTTTGCCTTTACGGGGAGTTCGGCTACAGTGTTGGATGCGAGTGCAGCACAACTGTCGGCAAGCGGACAGTCGGCGCAGTCGGGCGAAGCGGGCGTACATACCATTGCCCCGAAGTCCATGATGGCCTGATTGTAAAGGTCGGGACGGCGGTGGTCGAGCAGTTCGTCCGCAAGTGAGGCAAATTCCTTTTTCCCTTGTGTGGAGTCAATGGGAGTGTCTATTCCAAAATAGCGCGACAGCACGCGGTAGACATTGCCGTCAACTACGGCATACGGCATTCCGTAGGCAATCGAACAGATAGCGGCAGCCGTGTAGTCGCCTACGCCTTTCAATGCCCTTACGCCGGCATAGTCGGTGGGAAATGTGCCGTTCATGCTTTTGGCGGCGGCATGAAGGTTGCGTGCGCGTGAATAGTAGCCCAAGCCTTGCCATAATCGCAACACTTCGTCTTCCGGCGCACAGGCGAGTGCGGCCACATCGGGAAAACGTTCGATAAACCGACGGTAATAGTCGAGCCCCTGGGCTACACGTGTCTGTTGCAGGATGATTTCCGAAATCCAGATGCGGTAAGGGTCGCGTGTGTTGCGCCACGGCAGGTCGCGCCTGTGTTTGTTGTACCAGTTGATGAGAGTGTCGCTGAAATTCACGTTTTATTCTTTTTTACAAAGTTAGGAATAATATTGGGTTTACGGTTTACTGATTACAGTTTACGGTTTACGGATGGGATTCCGTATTTTCTTGTTTCGTTTGTCCTTCCGCTTGCCATTCATTAAATTTGTAATTCAAAAACAGAAAGAATGGTATTGATGTTCATAAATTCGGTGGAGTTTTTCATTGCGGCGTTTGTCGTGGCAATGGTCATTGTGGGTGTGCTGATGAAGCCGTCGGAAAAAGGCGAGGCGCGCACCTATTTTTCGCGCGGCGAGATGCGGCCTTCCAGTTCCGATGAAACGGTGGTGGAGGTGACGGTCGACGAACGGGGACACCTGACGGTGGTGCGCCGTGGCGTGTATCTCGACACGCCTGACTGTGAACTCAACTATGCCATTCTGGTGATAGGCAAGGACGTGAAAATCACCGAACGACGAGCCGACAAGAGCATTACCGAAGTGTGTGGTACGACGGTCGATGTGGAGTTTCGGGTGGACTGTCTGTCGCGTGCCCGCTATCATCTGTTTATCGAATCGCCCTGGTCGGGCCAGTGGGCAGCCGGTAATGTGCGCATTGGCTCTCCTATGACTAAACGTCTGGAAGTGCATCAATAATCCGGTAATTGAGAATATCACTCCTCTTTTCTTTTTTGACAGAAGAACAAAAGAACATATTGAAATTGACAAGTTAGATAAGATAGATGCGGTTCGGCATAGTCAAACTTGAAAACTTCGTTTTCGTTTGTCTCTGCCCTCACCTTTCACTATCTTTGCAAACGGAAATGGATTGGCGATGCGTCCTGTCCGAAGAACAATTATCGTATGGAAAGAAAAGAATTTGAAATAATGGCGCCTGTAGGCTCCTACGAATCGCTGTATGCGGCTATCCAAGGCGGTGCCGATGCTGTGTATTTCGGCATTGAGGGTCTGAATATGCGTGCCAAATCGTCGAACAATTTTACGATTGACGACTTGCATAACATTGCCCGTACTTGCAGCGAGCACGGTTTGAAAAGCTATCTCACGGTCAATACAGTTGTTTATGATGAGGATATAGAACTGATGCACCGCATCGTTGAAGCGGCAAAGGAAGCCGGTATTTCGGCGATCATTGCTTCGGATATGGCTGCCATTCTCTATGCACGCCAAATTGGGGTTGAGGTGCATATTTCCACACAGGTCAATGTGTCGAATGCTGAAGCTGTGCGTTTCTATTCGCAGTTTGCCGATGTGGTGGTGCTTGCCCGCGAGTTGAATTTGACACAGGTGGCCGGTATCTACGACACAATCCAGCGCGAAAACATTACAGGACCTCACGGCGAAAAGGTGCGTATCGAAATGTTCTGTCACGGAGCTTTGTGTATGGCGGTTTCCGGCAAATGCTATTTGAGCCTGCACGAAATGAATTCGTCGGCCAACCGCGGTGCCTGCACGCAGATTTGCCGTCGCGGCTACGAAGTGACCGACCTTGACACGGGCGACCAGTTGGCGATTGAAAACAAATATATCATGTCGCCGAAGGACTTGAAGACCATCCACTTCATGAACAAGATGATTGATGCCGGTGTGCGTGTGTTCAAAATCGAAGGCCGTGCCCGTGGTGCTGAATATGTCCGTACCGTGGTTTCTTGCTACAACGAGGCTATCAATGCCTGCATCGATGGAACTTATTCCGAAGAAAAGGTGGCGCAGTGGGATGAACGCCTGTCGAAAGTGTTCAACCGCGGATTCTGGAATGGCTATTATCTCGGCCAGCGTCTGGGTGAATGGACATCGAAATACGGTTCGTCGGCAACACGCGTGAAAATCTACGCCGCCAAAGGCATCCGCTATTTCTCGAATATCCATGTGGCTGAATTCCAGATGGAAAACGACGAACTTCACGTTGGCGACGAAATTGTTATCACCGGACCGACAACGGGAGCCATCATCATGAAGGTGGAAGAAATCCGCGTCGACCTGAAGCCGGTGGAAAAGACCGTGCGTGGCGAGCGTTTCTCTATCCGTGTTAACGAAAAAGTGCGCCCAAGCGACAAGCTGTTCATTTGGCGCGATGTGGAAGAAGTGCGCAAAAACCGCGTAATTAAGTAGAGCAATCTTAATGGAGATATATTCCCACCCTTGTTTCCCCCGAAATAAGGGCTTTTTTATGCCTATACCCAGAAAAAGTCTGTGGTTTTGAAAAGTTTTTATGGGTATGACCCTAAAAACTATCGGAAAAGATGTTATCTTTGTGGTTGTAACCCTAAAAACTTTTCTGGATATGGTAGAACGGGATTTATATTTACGCCAAATCATACCTTTTATCGATCGTCCGTTCGTAAAGGTTATCGCCGGAATTCGTCGTTCCGGCAAGTCGGTTGTGTTGCAGTTGATTCGGAAGGAGTTGCAAAAAAGAGGAATCTCAACGGACCGGATTCTCTATATGAATTTTGAGAGTTTCGAATGGCAGGACATTGCTGATGCCAAGTCGCTGTATGCGCATATCCGTGAAAAAGTAGGTTCAATTCAAGGGAAAGTGTATATCTTGTTGGACGAGGTGCAGGAGGTGAAAGATTGGGAAAAGGCTGTCAATTCTTTTCTTGTGGATTGGGGTGTGGATATATATGTCACCGGTTCAAATTCAAAGATGCTTTCTTCGGAATTGTCAACATATCTCACTGGTAGGTATGTAAGTTTTCAAATCCATACGCTTACTTTCTCGGAATATTTGGATTTTCATGGACGACAGTCGTTGGACAGAAAGAGTTTGCATGCTGAATTTGTCAATTTCTTGAGAATGGGGGGTTTTCCTGCCATTCATACGGCTGACTACACTCAGGAAGAGGCTTATAAGCTTGTCTATGATATTTATTCTTCCGTAATTTTGCGTGACACTGTGCAACGTCATGGTATTCGGAATGTGGAATTGTTGGAACGGGTAGTTCGGTTTGTATTCGATAATATTGGAAACAGACTGAATGCCAAGAATATAGCTGACTATTTCAAAAGTCAGCACAGAAAAGTGGATACAAATACGATTTACAACTATCTGAATGCTTTGCAAGGAGCGTTTATTGTTCAGCGTGTGCCGCGTTACGACATTAAGGGGAAAGAGATTTTACAGACAAACGAGAAATATTTTGTAAGCGATTTGTCGTTGGTCTATGCCGTTATGGGTTACAAGGACAGGATGATTTCCGGTATCTTGGAAAACATTGTATATTGGGAAATGAGGACCCGAGGATACGATGTTTATATTGGCAAACAAGATGACAAGGAGGTGGACTTTGTTGCTATTCGTAAAGAAGAAAAAATATATGTTCAGGTAACGTATCAAATGGGTTCGCAGACAACTGTCGACCGTGAGTTTGCTCCCCTGCTTGCCATTAATGACCATTTCCCCAAATATGTAGTCAGTATGGATGATATGTGGGAAGATAATATCGAAGGTGTTCGGCATAAGCATATCGCTGACTTTTTGTTAGAGGAAAGTTGGATATAGATTCTTTGGAAAGTTTTTATGGGTATAACCCTAAAAACTTTCTCGTTTGATGTGCTTTTTATGCTTATAACCCTAAAAAGTGCCTTGTGCGGGATGTCGGTTTTGGGAAATAAAAACGCTGTAACTATTTGATTTATGCGTTGAAATGATTAACTTGGAGGCATAAAACCAAATTAATAAAGCGTATGGACGAACGGTTGTTGATAAAGTGTGAGAATACGATAGTGGCCGATGAGGTGGTGGAGTTGCTTCACGCTCATGGTATAGTGTCGCGACAGCACGATGAAAGCCAGGATCCGCGCATCGGTGCTTATGGTCCGCTGACGGGTATTTCCATCTTTGTGTTCGAACGGGATTACGAGCAGGCTAAAACGCTTGTTGCGTCCGTATGGAAGAAGAAAAATGCCGTGCGCCCGTTCTGTCCGAGATGTGGTAGTGAAAACACTGTTTCGGTTGTCCGTCGTTCTGTGGCGGGGTTGATTGTGCTTTCTGTGCTTTTAGTAGTTGTTCCGGCTGTGTATATAGGCTTGCCGAAGGAGATGGGGCTGCGGTCGGGCATGGCTGATTATATCGCCTTATTTATGGCAATCGTGGGCATCGTGTTGGCATTTACGATTAAAACCTACAATTATCGCTGTGCCGACTGCGGCAAGAAATTTACCCGCTGACAGTCTTCGGTAATTTCCTTATAATGAGCTAATAATACCCTCATGCGGATAATAAGCCGCAAATTTTGCGGTTAATTGTCTGCAAAAGTGTATATTTGCAAAAACAGTGATGCCTATGTATATATATGAACACAAAGAATGGCCTTCCTTTTCGTGGAACAAGGAACTCGTCGGTGAGAAACAGAACAAGGTGAACAAGGCTGTGGGCTATTTGATGGGACGTCTTAGTGTGATTGGTTTTAACGACAAGATGTCTGCCGTCGTTGAGTCTATCTCTCATGATATCATTGCATCATCGGAAATTGAAGGAGTGGAATTGAACAATGAACAGGTACGCTCGTCGGTAGCCCGTAAGCTTGGTGTGCAGTTACAGAATCCTATTGCATCTTCCCGCTATATAGACGGAGTAGTTGAAATGGCACTTGATGCAACCGTCAATTTCAATAGTCCGCTTACCCATGAAAGACTCTTCGGCTGGCACAACTGCCTGTTTCCTACCGGATGGAGCGGTCCAACGAAAATAGATGTAGCCCGATACCGCAGTGGAGAGATGAAAGTTATTTCTGGAATGTTCGGTCGGGAAAAGGTACATTATGTAGCGCCTGCTCCTGAAAGAATAGACGAAGAAATGAATCGGTTTCTGGACTGGTTCAATTCAGATGCACATAACGGCTATTTAAAATCGGCAATAGCCCATTTGTGGTTTGTCTGCATCCATCCTTTCGATGACGGAAACGGACGAATCGGACGAGCCATTGCTGATATGGCACTTTCACAGGCTGAAAACTCCAAGATGCGTTTCTTCAGTATCTCCCATCAGATAAATAAGGATAAAAAGCAGTATTACGACATATTGGAGAAAACACAAAAGGGAGATTGCGAGATTACTGAATGGATCATCTGGTATCTTGACTGTCTGCTCCGTTCTGTCGAACAATCCGACGAAACATTGTCGAAGGTTTTGAACAAGGCTATATTCTGGCAAACCCACGCCGAAACTGTCCTGTCCGAACGACAACGCGAAGTCTTGAATTTATATTTGGACGGTTATCCCGGCAAGCTGACGGCTAAAAACTGGGCAAAACGTGTAAAAGTATCACTTGACACGGCTGCACGCGATATAAAGGATTTGGTGGAAAAAGGTGTGTTAGTTCCTCAGCATGGGCGGGTTCGTGACGTATTTTACGGAATACGGTGCAGTGGCTCTATTCTTGTCATTCCAATGCCTGAAGATTTATAATTAAACAGGCCGTTAGAATCACTCGAATTCTGACGGCCGGGATTTTTATTGGGAATTGTGTTTCAAATTCAGCTGTGTGCGGCGGTTTGGATGACTTCGCCGAGGGTCGGGTGCGTGTGGATGATATTTTGCAAATCGTCGAGCGTTGCGCCTACGCTGATAAGCGCACACACTTCCTGCACGAGGTCGGCCGCATGCGGACCGAACAGATGGCAGCCCAACAGTTTGCCGTCGTCACCAACAACGAGCTTGCAGAAGCCGTCGGTTTCGTCGAGACATACCGCCTTTCCGTTGGCACGGAAGAACGATTTCTTGCAGGTGCAGGCTATGCCCTTTTCCTTGCATTCGTCTTCGGTCAGTCCTACGGTAGCCGCTTCCGGCATGGTGAATACAGCCGCCGGCATCACGTTGAGATTCAGTTTGTCGGGAGTTCCCATGATGTGGTTCAACGCACGAATGCCTTGGAACGTAGCCGCATGAGCCAGCATATAGCCGCCGATGATGTCGCCGATGGCGTAGATGTGCGGTACGTTGGTCTGCATGTTTTCGTTCACGACAACTCCGCGCGGCGTAGCCTCAATGCCCACTTCCTCCAAGTTCAGCGATGCCAGGTTCGGACGTCGTCCTACGGCCATCAGTACCTTGTCGGCCACTACGGTTTCTTCCTTGCCCTTGCGGGTGTAGGTCACCGTCAGTTCGTCGCCGTTTTGCGCAATGGCGCTCACGGCTGCCTGAGTAGTTATTGTGATGCCCCGTTTGCCCAACGACTGGCGCAGGCGTTTTGCCATGTCGCTGTCGAAGCGCGGAAGGATTTCCTTGGCATATTCCACTACGGTCACTTCGCTGCCGAAGCTGGTGAATATCGAAGCAAACTCAAGGCCGATAACGCCCGCTCCGATGATGCAGAGACGTGGCGGAACATGGTCGATGTTCAGCAGTTCGCGTGAAGTTATCACGCCCGGGAGGTCGTTGCCCGGAATGGGGAGCGTAGCCGCTGTCGAACCCGTGGCAATGATAATGTTTTCAGCCGTGAAAGTTTCTTCGCCTACGGCCACCGTATGCGTGTCTACGAAGCGTGCCGTGCCGCGTACCAGTCGGATGCGCGGATTGGCGAGCAGCGATTCCACGCCGCCTTTCAGTTGTTCGACAATGGCGTTTTTCCGCTGTGCTGCAACCGAAAAGTCAAATGAATAGACCAAGTCGTCCACTCCGAAGACTTCCGATTTTGCCAGATCTTCCATCAGTTGTGCGTTGCGGCAAAAAGCCTTTGTTGGGATACAGCCTTCGTTGAGGCATGTTCCCCCTACTTCGCCGGCTTCAATCAGCACGGTTTCGATGCCGCGACGGGCAGCGAGGAGGGCGGTTTCGTAGCCGCCCGGTCCTGCCCCTATGATAATCAGTTTGTAGTCCATACGTGAGAGCCGTTAGTTCTGTAGCAACTCCTTGTAGTTCAGAATCGGATTCTTGGCTGCAGTCGTTTCGTCGAGTCGTCTTACTGGCGTAGTGTGTGGAGCCGTGTGCAGCGATTCAGGGTCTTCGATAGCTTCTTTTGCGATGGTACGCATGATTTCAATGAATCCGTCGAGGGTTTCCTTCGATTCCGTTTCCGTCGGCTCAATCATGATTGCCTGATGGAAGAGCAGCGGGAAATAGATGGTCGGTGCGTGGAAACCGTAGTCGAGCAGGCGTTTTGCCACGTCGAGCGTGGTGATGCCTGTTGACTTGTCAAGCAGTCCGTCGAACACGAATTCGTGCTTGCACAGCGTGTCGATAGGCAGTTTGTAGCAATCCTTCAACGATTCCTTGATGTAGTTGGCGTTGAGCGTTGCCAGCGGTCCAGCGAGACGGATATGCTGTTTGCCGAGGCTTAGGATATAGGTATAGGCGCGGATTAGTACGCCGAAATTGCCCATAAATCCTGAAACCTGACCACAAGCCACATCGTTTCGTGTCACGTGGAACATTCCGTCGTCCGAACGTGTCACACGCGGATTCGGCAGATATTCAGCCAAATGAGCAGCCACGCCTACCGGTCCGGAACCCGGTCCGCCACCGCCGTGAGGCGTTGAGAACGTTTTGTGCAGGTTCAGGTGGAGAACGTCGAATCCCATGTCGCCCGGACGAACCTTGCCCAGCAGCGGGTTGAAGTTGGCTCCGTCGTAGTAGAGCAGACCGCCGCATTCGTGCACGAGTTTCGCTATTTCGAGAATTTCCGTTTCAAAAAGTCCGAGAGTGTTCGGGTTGGTCATCATGAGGCCCGCAATGGTGTCGTCGAGCAACGGGCGGAGCGATTCGATGTCGATGGTTCCTTGCGGAGTCGACTTCACTTCCACCACTTCCAGTCCGCAGACTGCCGCACTTGCCGGGTTTGTTCCGTGTGCGCTGTCGGGCACGATGATTTTCGTGCGCTTCAGGTCGCCGCGCTGCATGTGGTACTGGCGTATCACCATCAGACCTGTCAATTCGCCTTGTGCGCCGGCAAACGGATTGAGCGTAAATTCCGCCATGCCCGTGATGGCCGACAGCGAGCGGTTGAGGTTATAGTAGAGTTCAAGCGCGCCTTGCACGGTGCAGTCGGGCTGCAACGGGTGAAGCGTCTTGAATCCCGGCATTGCCGCCATTTCCTCGTTGATTTTCGGGTTGTATTTCATCGTACAGCTGCCGAGCGGATAGAATCCCGTGTCGACACCGAAATTCATGTTGGAAAGGTTCGTGTAGTGGCGCACTACATCGAGTTCGCTCACTTCCGGCAAGTTTGCCTCTTCCGAGCGTCGTAGAGCCGCCGGTATTTCTTCCGTGCCTTTTTCCCACGGATTGGCAGGCAGCGAATAGCCGCATCTGCCCGGTTTCGAAAGTTCGAAAATCAGTTTATCGTAATATTTCATGGCTCTATACGCTTTTAATCACATCAATCATACGGTCAATTTCTTCGCGTGTGCGCTGTTCGGTCACGCAGAAGCTCACATAGCCTTCTTCCGTTTGGATAGCGGCAAGGAATCCGTTGTCGAGCAGTGCCTGTTGCAGGCGTTCGGCCGGCAGTGAGGTGCTCATTACAAATTCCTTCAGGAACGGACGGTTGAACACCGGAGTGAACAGTCCTGTTTCCACCAGGCGGTCGTAGAGGTAGTGTGCGCCGCCGTACGACATTTCGTTTACTTTCTTCAAGCCTTCTTTGCCCATCAGCGACAGATAGACTGTAACGTAGAGCGCCATCAGCGACTGGTTTGAACAGATGTTGCTGTTTGCCTTTTGGCGGCGGATATGCTGTTCGCGTGCCTGAAGTGTCAGCACGAACGCACGTTTGCCGTCAACGTCGGTAGTTGCGCCGACGATACGTCCCGGCAACTTACGCACGAGCTCCTTACGGCTGGCAAGGAAGCCTACATATGGACCTCCGTAGCTGACAGGAATGCCCAACGGTTGTCCATCGCCGCATGCGATGTCTGCGCCCCACTCTCCCGGAGTCTTGACAACGGCGAGAGCCGACGGGTCGGCATAAACTACCAGCAGACCTTTCTGTTCGTGAACGGCATTGGCCATTCCGGAAAGGTCCTCGATGATACCGTAGCGGTTGATGCTCGGTACCAGCACACCTGCCACGTCGCCGGCAGCAAGTTCAGCCTTGAGGCTTTCCAAATCCGTGTTGCCGTCGTTCTGCTTCACGGTTCCGAGGGCGATATTGTTGAATTTGGCATAAGTTCTTACCACGTTCAGCACCTGTGGCAGCAGCGTTTCCGAAACGAGGAAGCGTGTCTTCTTTTTCGTAGCTGCCATCGCCATCATCATGGCTTCGGCTGCGGCGGTAGCGCCGTCGTACATGGAAGCGTTGGCGCAGTCCATACCTGTGAGTTCCGTTATCATGCTTTGGAACTCAAAGATATAGCGGAGCGTACCCTGTGAGATTTCCGCCTGATAGGGCGTATAGGCTGTCAGATATTCCGCACGGCTCAATACGGCAGGGATAACTGCCGGAGCATAATGGTCGTATGCACCCGCACCGCAGAATACTGTCAGCTGGCGGTTCTTGCGGTCGAGTTCGCCGAACAGCCGGCGGATTTCCTGTTCCGACATGGCGTCGGGAAGGTCATATTCATCTTTGTAGACAACATTTTCAGGAACGTCGGCATAGAGGTCGTCAAGCGAGTTGACACCGATGCGCTGGAGCATTTCCTGAATGTCGCTGTCGGTATGTGGAAAATATGCAAAGCTCATAACCGTTGGATTATTGGTTTTCTTCGCAGTAAGCGGCATATTGTTCCGCATTCATCAGTGATTCCAGTTCTGAAGGGTCGGAAAGTTTCACCTTGATAATCCAGTTTTCATAGGCGTCCTTGTTGATAAGTTCAGGAGCGTCGCCCAAATCTTCGTTCACTTCCACTACTTCGCCTGAAACCGGAGAAATAAGTTCGCTGGCAGCCTTAACGCTTTCCACTGCTCCGAACTCTTCGTCCTTTTCCACTTCGTCGTCCACTTCCGGCATGTCAACATAAACGATGCTGCCCATTGCCTGTTGTGCGTGGTCTGTGATACCGATGAAACCGTATTCACCGTCTACTTTAATCCATTCGTGAGATTCGCTGTAGTATAGTCCTTCAATTGTCTTAGCCATAGTTGTTGAGTTTTAGATAGATTTGTGTAAATATTATTTTTTATAGTTTTTTTCGTAGAAACGTTTTTTGCATACTGTTCCGGCAAACAGTTTTTTGCGGATGCGTACGCTTACTTCCGTACCGACAGTGGCATACTGTTTTTCAATCAGAGCCATACATACGCTCTTGTCGGTAGAAATGGAGTGATAGCCGGTTGTGACAACGCCGATGGTGCGGTCGTCGGCCACGATTTCATATCCGGCACGCGGAATGGCCTTGTCGGTCAGCTCGATGCCCACTACCTTGCGTGCTACGCCTTCCGTCTTTTGCTTCACAATGGCTTCCTTGCCGATGAATTCAGCCTTGTCGACTTTTACAAACATGCCCAGTCCGGCTTCAATAGGAGTGATTTCCTCGCTCAGTTCATGTCCGTAGAGAGGAAGGCCCACTTCAAAGCGCAGCGTGTCGCGGCAGCCCAGTCCGCAAGGCTGTACGTGTGCGTCGATAAGCGTATCCCAAATGCGGACAATCACTTCCGGTGCGGCATAGAATTCGAAACCATCCTCACCTGTATATCCGGTACGGCTGATGATGACCGGCGCGCCATACCATGTGGTTTCCACAAAGGTGTAGAAAGCCAGGTCGGCAACATCCATATCAAGCGTTTCAATGGCGATGCGTTCCGCTTTCGGTCCTTGCAGGGCGATTTCTCCCCATGCGTCCGAAGCGTTTTCCACCTTCACGTCGAAGCCTTCCGTCTGCTGGCAAATCCATTCATAGTCCTTGGCAATGTTCGAAGCGTTGACAACGAGCAACCAGGTGTTTTCGGCGTGCATCTTGTAGACGAGCAAGTCATCGACAACGCCGCCCGTCGGATAGAGCATCATTCCGTACAGGATTTTTCCGGCAGGGATGCCGCTCACATCGTTGGTGAAAATGTGGTTGACGAATTTTTCGGCATCGTTTCCGGTAATGAAAATTTCGCCCATGTGAGAAACGTCGAACATACCGGCGGCATGGCGCACGGCATTGTGTTCCTCAATAATCGAAGCATATTCAATCGGCATCATAAATCCGCCGAATGGGCTCATTTTGGCGTTGAGCCCGACGTGCTTGTCGTAGAGACAGGTTTTTAGCAAGTTTTCCATTGATGCTATATTTTAAGATTTAAGTAATAATTCTATAAAGTCGTTTGTTTTGAAGTTCATGATGGAGTTCTCGAGATTAAAATCCCGAAGAGCTGCCTGCAACGCTTCGCGCTCGAGCGTCACGTTGTGAAGACGGCGGTTAAGTTCCACGTCGGTGTCATAGAGCGGGAAAAAATCGCCGGTAAGGCTCAGACGGCGAATGCGGCCGTTTCTCACTTCCAGATTGGCCATCACTTCGCCTACGGTCTCTATCTTGTCAGTCTTGCAGACGGTGTAGGCCGGATTGCATCCCCGTAGGAAACTTTCTTCCAGATAGGTCTGTTCTATCTGTTCGATGCGTGCCACCTCTTCGGCAGTCAGGGTCCGTTCTTCGCCGCGGCACATGTCGTCAATCAGATATTTTTTGAAGTCCTCAATGTCCATATCCAGATGTTCGCTGAGGTTGGTGACATGTTGGCGTACGGAAGCCACGCCTTTGCTTTTCAGTTTGTTGTCCGACGGCGTTATGGCCTGTTGCAGGCTGTCGAAATCGGTGTCGAAAAGCAATGTTCCGTGGATAATGCATTTGCCGGGAATTTTATAAAAAGCGTTGCCCGACACTTTTTTGCCGTCAATCAGAATGTCGTTGCGCCCTGCCACCTGCGCGTTCACCCCCTTTTTCTGAAGCATGAAGGCCACACGGCGGATATAGCGGTCAAAATAAAAACCGACACTGTCGCCTTTCGTGATGTAGGACAGCATCAGGTTCCCTTTGTCCGAATACACGCATCCTCCTCCGCTTTTGCGGCGGTAGGTCTGTATGCCGTGTTCTTTGCAGTAGGGCATGTTGACTTCCGCTTCCATGAGCTGGTTTCGGCCAAAAATCACAGTAGGAGCAACTTGCCAAATAAAAAAGGCTTCATCTTCGTCCAGCTCGCGTGCAACAAATTCTTCCATGGCGAGGTAGAAAATCAAACGTCGTTCGCGGCTGTCCGGCAGTTTAATATGCTTCATTTACATAAGGGAATTTTAATACCCCCAAATATACGATTTCCTGCAATGACTGCCAAGAGAAAAGGGTGTGTTTAAAAACACTATATTGGCGAAAGGACGGAAGGGCTACAGCGGCTTTGTGGCGCGGAGAATCTCGCGTTTCCTTAGCTCTTTTGGGTATGGGTTTTCATATTGTATAATGTTTTCTTCTGTGTGAAATATCCAGTTGTTTTCTTCTGTTAATAATATTGTGCTGTATAAAAAAATGTCATAACATAATCTAATTTTAAAATATTATTTTTATTTTTGCACAGTAATAGGTGCGCACCAATTACAGTAACATAAGAAAAGAAGCGTCTATGCTTATCTTGTAAACGGAAATCTGGAAAATTTCTCAAATTGTACAAAGATAAACATAGTAGTCTCCGCGCTATATAGCGTGGTCTACTAACCACATCTGTACAATTAGGTATTTCCAGAACCTCCGTTTAAGGCGTGGCATAGCAGTCCACGCTTTTTTTTATTCAGTTTATTTAAAAACACACTTGTCAGGACTGGGATGGGTATATTAGACTATGGAAAAGTTATTAAAAAAATGTCTATTCGCTGTTATGGCGATTTTTATTGTAACTTCGTTCACCTCTTGTAACAATGATGAACCAGATTTTAATAGTACAGATGATGTTGCTGGATTGTATGTAGGGCAGCTGAATGCTGTTGGTGCGTCAAGCGAAGTGGCTGAAGTTGCTTATGTGACTTTAACAAAAAAATCATCCTCTACGGTTTCTTGCAAAATAGAATCGGAGGGTTGGGGTATTGATGCAGAAACAGTAAACCTTAATTGTACGTTCTCTGGAAATGTGGCATCTCTTGAAAGTGAGACATCAAAAGCCATTCGTGGACAGGCTTATAATGGAAATTTGCAGTTGACGTTTATGATGAGCGATTTAGTTTTCCAATTTACTGGTACGAAAGATTAACAAGATAATCAGTATATTTTCAATGGGTTGGTATTAGAATTATAGAAGTAATAGTACCAACCTGTTGAATTTTAGCTTATTAAGGATAAAGTTCTAATGCAAGAAGGCTTCATAAGAGGCTTTCCGTTGACCCTTTTGTGCCTATAAGTCACTAAACAATTTAAATGAAATAATATGAAAATAAAAATAAGAATTAAGAGGTTTCTGTTAGTAGCAATTTTATTTAGTGGGGCAATTTTTGCGAATGCACAGGTAATGCAAGATGTTGTATATTTGAAAAACGGAAGTATAATTCGTGGCATTATCATTGAGCAAGTTCCAAACAAGTCTTTGAAAATAAAGATTGGAGATGGGTCTGTGTTTGTCTACGAAGTAGCAGATGTTGAAAAAATAACTAAAGAAGAAACTATTGGCAATAGTAACAATAGACCCCATGATAATGGGTACTATAACAATAGTCAATCAACGGGTTCTATTAATAGTGGAATGTATCCCAACAACGGTTATTCTTACAATAGTCAATCGGCGAATACAGGTTATTATTCTCGACCAGCTAAACCTTGGTTTGGACATAATAATGGTTTTTCACGAATCGGTTACAGGGGATTTGTCGATCTCGGTGGTGGCGTAGGAGTTGGAGACTATGGTGATGGGATTTTTTCTGTATCAACTAGTCACGGTTATCAGTTTAATCCTTATTTGTTTGTTGGTGCAGGTCTTGGTGTCGATTATCATTTTGATTGGGAAACGATGTTTTTACCTGTCTTTGCCGATATTCGTGGATACTTCATTGATAGTCGTATTTCTCCATTTTTGGGTGTAAAAATTGGATATTCTCCTATAGATGGTTCTGGTGTATACTTTAATCCGTCGGTCGGTGCAAGTTTCGGTATGAGTGGAAATTTTGCGTTAAATGTATCCTTGGGATATAATTTACAGCGTTCGGGCATGTATTTTTATTACAATAGTAGCTATGGAAGTTATTCTTCTTACGAGGACGAAACCTTGGGTGCAATCACATTCAAAGTAGGAATGGAATTCTAATAACTCAATTGATTTGTTAATAAATTTAACAGTGATAAAATTGATAAAGGAGGATGTGTCAAAAAATGACACATCCTTATTAGAATGTAAATAATTTGGAAAATATGAAAATATTTAGAATCGGGAAGAGCTTATTAATCATGATGATATGCTTGAATTTTTTTTCATGCAGTAGAGATGAGTACGAAGAACTAGCCAAAGATGAAGATATTATAGTCCCTAAAGAAAAGAAATTGAAACAAATAAAATACAGAAATGCAACAGGTGCTTTTATATATGATTTCAATTATGATGAAAAGAACCGTGTTACTGTAATAATGCGAACAAATGAAAATGCCGAGGGGCAGATACTTCAGAAGCATGTGACAAATTATACTTGGAAAGCAAACAGTATTGTTAATGAAAATAATGGTTCTGTTTATATTCTGGACAATAATCGTGTAACAACTATATATAGTTTTGATAATTATATATATGAATGCTCATATGACAAAGGAAACCATTTAATAAGATTGCAAGATGTTGAAGATCCTTCTTGGGCAGAGTTGTGGGAATGGAGTGGCGAAAAAATGTTAGAATATGCTGATAATAATGGAGATAGTGAGAAATATATATACAATGGAAAAGGATGTAACGGTTATCTCCCTATCTTCTTAACAGTATTTCGTTTATATGAGGATGACATTTTCTATGCACATCCAGAATTGATTGGTATACGTAGCTCTCAATTGCCAGATAAAAGTGAATATGTTGCTGGTGATGAACCGTATTTCTCTAATACTACAATGTATAATTATACTTTTGATGAGAATGGATATGTTACAAATTGTACAATAACTAATAGAGACAATAGCGGAAAAAATAATATGTTAGTTTATACATTTACATGGCAATAAATTTAAGTTTTGTATAAAAGTCAGGTCTGTTTTGTATAAACTGGCAGATTTTCTACATCAAAATTTTGTACTGAATAAAGTAGGTAGAGTATACTCTTTTAAAGATGTGCACTCTACCTTGTTTTTTGTATTATCAGACATTAGTGCTATAAAGTAATCCAGCTTAGCAAGGGGAAAACGGGCTACAGCGGCTTTGTGGCGCGGAGAATTTCGCGCTTGCCGTTGGGCGGACCGGCGAGACGTTCTACGGTGAAACCGGTGGCCTGTAATCGTCGGCGAATTTCGCCTTTGGCGCAGTAGGTGGTGAGTATGCCTCCAGGAGTCATCGTGTCGAATATGCGGCGGAACACGTCGTCGCTCCACATTTCCGGCTGCTTTTCAGGTGCAAACGCGTCGAAATAGACTACGTCGATGTCGTCCGGCAGACGGGTGAGCGGTGAGGTCAGGTCGCATTCCAGTTTGGCTATGGAGAAATGGTCGGTGACGGGAGTAAGCTGTTCCCAGGGGCAATGATGGATTTTTCGCAGGACGGAAGATTCGTTTTCCGGTAAAGTGCGGTAGTAGCCTGTCTGTTCGATGGTTTCAGGACTGAGCGGATAACGTTCGAGGGTGAAATAGTCGACGTGTTTGTTGCCGCATCCGCAGGCCGTGACTACCGAATTGAGTCCGGTGCCGAATCCCACTTCCAGAACGCGTATCGACGGCTTTTGGCAGTGAAGCAGTCCGCAGTTCAGAAATATGTGCACCGATTCCGTGTATGCCCCCTTGACGGAATGGTAATGTTCGTCGAGCAACGGAAGGTAGATGGTAGCCGAGCCGTCGGCTGTCATTTCTATTTCTTTCTGTTGGAAAACGTTGTCCTGCATTATGCTTTTTTGTATGCGAAGATATGTAATTTCATGATAAATCACTATTTTTACAGAGAGAAAATTGACAAACCTACAAAACGTTTTATGTCTGCCAAATGTAAACGGGTTCGGCTTTGGCAGTGAGTAAAAAAGAACCTTTCATATATCACGTGAAAAATATTCTCTTAATCGGTGCGTTAAGCTTGGCGGCAGTTGCCAGCAACGCACAGTCGTTCAAGGAATGGCAGGACCCGGAGATAAATGCGGTGAACCGTGCTCCGATGCATGCCAACTTTTTTGCCTATGAAAACAAGGAAGCGGCCGATGCTGCCGTGAAAGAAAAATCGTCCAACTTCATGACGCTTAACGGTACCTGGAAATTTTTCTGGGTGAAAGATGCCGATGCCCGTCCTGTTGACTTTTGGAAAGTCGGTTACAATGACAGAGGATGGGACAATATGCAGGTGCCTGCCGTTTGGGAGTTGAACGGGTATGGCGACCCTATCTATGTGAATATCGGCTATGCCTGGCGGAATCAGTATAAGAGCAATCCTCCCTATGTGCCGGTGGAAAACAACCATGTGGGTTCATATAGGCGTGAAATCGTAGTGCCTGCCGATTGGAACGGCAAGGACATCGTGGCGCATTTCGGTTCCGTCACTTCCAACATGTATCTTTGGGTGAACGGAAAGTTTGTGGGCTACAGCGAGGACAGCAAACTGGAAGCGGAGTTCGATATTACCCGATATGTGAAACCGGGACAAAAGAACCTGATAGCTTTTCAGGTGTTCCGCTGGTGCGACGGAACGTATTTGGAAGACCAGGACTTTTTCCGTTATAGCGGTGTGGCACGCGACTGCTACCTGTATGCACGCAACAAGAAGCGCATCGACGATATTCGTGTGACGCCGGATTTGGATGCCGATTACCGCAACGGTTCGCTGACGGTGGACATGGATTTGAAAGGCAGCGGCGAAGTGCTGTTGGAACTGTTAGATGCTGATGGAAATACGGTGAAGGAAGCGACGGTAAAGGGTTCGGGCAAGGCCAGTGCTGTGATGCAGGTGGAGAACCCGAAAAAATGGACGGCAGAAACGCCTTACCTCTATACGTTGCGCGCTACGCTCGGCAATACGGAAGTAGTGCCATTGAAGGTGGGTTTCCGTAAGGTGGAAATCAAAAATGCACAGCTGCTTGTCAACGGACAGCCGGTGCTGATTAAAGGCGCAAACCGCCATGAAATAGACCCTGACGGCGGTTATGTGGTGTCGCGCGAAAGAATGCTTCAGGATATTCAGCTGATGAAGCTCAACAATATCAATGCCGTGAGAACCTGTCACTATCCCGACGACAATTATTGGTACGAACTGTGCGACCGCTACGGTATTTATGTAGTGGCGGAAGCCAATATCGAGTCGCACGGAATGGGTTACGGTGAGACGACACTGGCAAAGAAAGAAATGTATCTGAAAGCCCACATAGAACGCAACCGGCGTAACGTGGAGCGCAGCTATAACCATCCGAGCATCATTGTCTGGTCGTTGGGTAATGAGGGCGGCTACGGACCTAATTTCGAAGCTGCCTACAAGTGGGTGAAAGCAGCCGATGCTACCCGTCCGGTACAGTATGAGCGTGCCGAAAAGCACGGCTTGACTGATATTTATTGCCCGATGTATCTGGGTTATAAGGGATGCGAAGCCTATGCGAAAAACGAGGCAAGCACCAAACCGTTGATTCAATGTGAATATGCTCACGCAATGGGTAATTCGCAAGGCGGTTTCAAGGAATATTGGGACCTAGTGCGCAAGTATCCGAAATATCAGGGCGGATTTATCTGGGACTTTGTGGACCAGTCGTGCCGTTGGACCGGCAAGAACGGTGAGATGATTTATGCCTACGGCGGCGACTTCAACCGTTTTGATGCCAGCGACATCAATTTCTGCGACAATGGTCTTATCAGCCCCGATCGCAAGCCGAACCCGCATACCGACGAGGTGAAATTCTACTACCAGAACATCTGGACCGAAGCCGGCGATTTGAGCAAGGGTGAAGTGAAAGTGCGTAACGAAAATTTCTTCCGCGACCTTTCTGCCTATGCGTTGGAATGGACGTTGTTGAAGGACGGAAAACCGATGCGCAGCGGACGTGTAGACCGTCTTGATGTTGCTCCGCAGGCTGTTGCTACGGTGGCATTGAACTGGGGAAAGACCGACGGTGAAGGCGAATGGCTGCTTAATGTGCGTTATGTGCAGAAGGAGCGCGAAAACCTTGTACCTGCAGGATATGCCGTAGCCAAGATGCAGTTGCCGCTGACGGCCTATAAAGCGCCGGAATTGGCAATAGAAAACGTAGCCGATAAGAACGTGGAAACGACAACGGCGGTAATTGATACGGCGAATGTGAACTGCATCGTGGTGGACGGCGACAACTTCAGTCTGGAATTCAACAAGAAAACCGGCTATATTGACCGCTATACGGTTGGTGGTGTGGACATGATTAAAGACGGCGGTGCGTTGACTCCCAACTTCTGGCGTGCTCCGACTGACAATGACTTCGGTGCCAACTTGCAGAAAAAATTTGCCGTATGGAAGAATCCGGAAATCACGTTGTTGAGCCTTGACAGCAAAATGGAAAACGGCATGGCTGTTGTCAGCGCAGAATACGAAATGAAGGCAGTGAAGGCCAAACTCTATATCACTTATACGGTCAATAACCGGGGTGCGGTAAAAGTAACGCAGCGGATGGCAGCGGCACAGGATGTCAAAGTGCCGAATATGTTCCGCTTCGGTATGCAGCTCGTGATGCCGAAATCGTTTGACCTCGTTTCCTATTATGGCCGCGGACCGATTGAGAACTACAGCGACCGCAATCACAGCACCGACCTTGGAATCTACAACCAGACGGTAGACGAACAGTTCTATCCGTATATCCGTCCGCAGGAAAACGGCACGAAGACCGATATCCGTTGGTGGCGTATGCTTAATGCCGCCGGATGTGGACTGGAATTTGTGGCAGAAGCTCCGTTCTCGGCATCGGCACTCCATTATACCATTGAGTCGCTCGACGAAGGTTTGGAAAAATGTCAGCGCCACTCTCCGGAAGTAGAAAAGGCCGATTTGACGAATGTGCTGATTGACAAGGTGCAACAGGGACTGGGCTGTGTAAACAGTTGGGGTGCTGTTCCTGAAAGAGAGTACATGGTGCCTTATGGAAATTATGAATTCAGCTTTATGATGACACCGCTTTCCGGCAGCATCGCTATTGAATAGCCGTCGGAAAATGGATACAGACAATCCGCCCGGAGCACAGTGAAAATCACCGTCTCCGGGCGGATTTTTATTTGTTCCGTTCCCTTAGAAAACGTTTCAATAGGAAGATGATAAATGATTTGAATAGCTATCGGGTTGTTTTATAGCCGTTTAAAGAGACTTTTTCACAGAATCGGCATGAAAAACGGGCTTATTTTCACAGAATCGGTAGTGTTTTGGGGGTGTTTTTTCACAAAATCCGGATTTTTGATGCAAAAAGGGAGGATTATCGGGTTGGCTGTTTTGGTTGGTGGGGTTGATTTTTCGGCGTGTGTTTGCTACTTTTGCATGTAACAAGAATCTTTTTATGGAAGCGGAATTACAACAATATATTGAAGCGGAAATCATACCGCATTACGATGGTTTCGACAAGGCACACAGGCGTGACCATGTGGAAAAGGTGATAAGCGAAAGTCTGGCTTTGGCACGCCATTATGATGTCGACGAGTCGATGGTCTACACTGTGGCTGCCTACCATGATTTAGGACTCTGTGAAGGACGGGAGCTGCATCATGTGGTTTCCGGCAGAATCCTTCTTGCTGATGCAAAACTTCGGCAGTGGTTCTCGGAAGAGCAGTTGGCGGTGATGGCAGAGGCGGTTGAGGACCATCGTGCTTCCAGCGACCATGCACCTCGGAGCATTTATGGCAGAATCGTGGCTGAAGCCGACCGTGTGATTGATGCTGACGTGACACTGCGCCGTACGGTGCAATACGGACTGTCGCATTACCCGGAAATGAACAAGGACGAGCAGTATGCCCGCTTTGTCGGTCATTTGCAGAATAAGTATGCCGAAGGCGGATATCTGAAACTTTGGATACCGGAGTCGGAAAATGCCAGCCGTCTTGCTGAACTGCGGAAAATCATTGCCGACAAGACGGCTTTGCAGAAGGTGTTCGACCGGATTTATGCCGAAGAGACCGCTACGCTATAATTTGATGGCAAACTTTTTGAGCCGCGGGTCTACAAGGCTGTCGGGTACGATGGTGCGGATACTGTCGGCAAGCAGGTTGAGCATGCGTTCACGGATATAGTCGTTTCGCACCACGAGCGACACTTCACGTACAGGCTCCGGCTGGCGGAAGTTGCGCACGCGCTCCTTTTGCTCGTCGGTGAGCAGTGACGTGTGGAGTTCGGGAATGATGGTATAGCCTCCGTTTTCGTCAACAATCTTTACCAGTGTGTCGATGCTTCCGGCTTCGTAGATGCTTGAGTAGCGCGACTTGCGGTGGCAGAAATTGAGCACCTGGTTGCGCAGGCAATGGCCTTCGGCAAGAATCCACAGACGCTCGCTCGGCATTTCCGCTCCGTCGATTTCCTGTTTGGCGAATAACGGCTCATCCGGGGAAATATAGGCCTTAAACTTTTCATAATAGAGAGGAATTTCCAGCAAATTCGGATTTTCGAGCGGCGTTGCAAGCAGTGCAATGTCGATTTCCGCACGTTCGAGTTTTTCGGTCAGCACGGAAGTGCGTGCTTCCAGCAGGCGCAGCCGCACCTGCTTGTGGTGGCTGTGGATGTGCTTGATAAGTTTGGGAATGATATAGGGTGCAATGGTCGGAATTACGCCGAGGTGCAGTTCTCCTGTTTCCTGTTGGCGTTCGGTCAGCACCATTTCCTTCATCTGTGCCGCGTTGAAAAGCACTACCTGCGCCTGGCGGATAATGTTTTCTCCCTGTGCTGTCGGGCGGACAGGGTGGCTGTTGCGGTCGAAAATCTGGGTGTCGAGTTCCGTTTCCAGTTTCTGAATCATTGAACTCAGTGTGCTTTGTGTCACTCCGCAGGCTTCTGCTGCGCGTACGAAATGGCGGTATTTGTCGACAGCCACGATATATTCCAGTTGTTGCAGTGTCATTGTTCGTTCTGTTTTACAGGTTAATAATAGTGCCCGTGTGGAAAAAAAGGATTTCAGGGCATTGTGCGAGCAGGCGTTTTGCCTTGTCGCTTGTGCAGTGGCCGGTATAGAATATGGTTTCGGGTGCCGCTTGCTGCTTGTCGTGGAGAAATTGCTGCACTTCCTTTTCCGTTTCATCGCTGTCTACGAAATGCAGTCCGCCGACAAAGGCTTTCACTTTTTCGATTCCCGTGAAACGGCGGCAGGCTTCGATGATGTTCATCGCTCCGTGGTGGGAACAGGAGGAAACGATTGTCAGGCCGTCGTCCGACAGAAAACAGAGGGCGTATTCGTGGTTGAAACAATCGGCCGTTTCCCTGTTGTTTTCTGTTGCTGTCAGAAATCGGTTACCGTAAGGCTGTGCATAAGGATGGGCTGTGGTCTGAACGGCGGCAATGCCTTCGCAGATGTATTGGCTGCCGTCGAGATAGCGGAAGCGGCTGCTGAATTCCTTTTCAAGCTGCGGAGCTGTGCTGATTTCCCTTTTGTCGGTATGGCGCAGCGAGTAGAACCGGTGTCCGAACACATGGCGCGACAGCCATACCTCACCCCTACACGACCGGAGATACGTTTCCAGTCCGCCGCTGTGGTCGCGGTGTCCGTGGGATACGAACGCCCAATCGGCTGATTGCAGGTCAATGCCCATTTTCTCCGCATTGTCGGAGAAGGCAGAACTTACTCCCATATCGCATAAAATCCGTGTGTTTCCCTGCTCGATGAAAAAAGACAGGCCATGCTCGGCCTCCAGTTCAGGATGGTCCTGACAGGCTGAATTGTCGATGAGAACGGAGATTTTCATAATATTATTGATTTTGTCGATACAAATATAGAAAATATCTGTTTGATTAATATAAAAACGCCCTCTATATTTGCATCAGAAAACAAAAATAATAACAAATAAAAAACGATAAATTATGGAAGCTACTAAAGTTTATTCAATGCCGCGTATCGGTGATGCTGCACCGGAGTTTCAAGCTGTAACGACTCAAGGTCCGATCAATTTCCCGTCTGACTATAAGGGCAAGTGGAAAATCCTTTTCAGCCATCCGGCCGACTTCACTCCAGTATGTACGTCCGAGTTCATGACTTTCGGAAAAATGGCAGAAGAGTTCGAAGCGTTGAACTGCCAGCTCGTAGGTCTGTCGGTTGACGGTCTTCACAGCCACATTGCATGGCTTCGCACCATCAAGGAAAAAATTGACTGGAAAGGCTGGAAGAACGTTGAAATCAAGTTCCCGCTCGTTGTCGACATCACGATGGAAGTTGCCAACCTCTACGGTATGATTCAGCCGGGCGAAAGCAACACATCAGCCGTTCGTGCCGTGTTCTTCATCGACCCTCAGGACAAGATTCGTACTATCATGTACTACCCTCTTTCACTTGGCCGCAACTTCGACGAAATCAAGCGTGTGCTTATCGGCTTGCAGACTAACGACAACTTTGGCGTAGCGCTTCCTGCCGACTGGCGTCCGGGAGACGAAGTGATTGTTCCGCCGGCAGGTTCTTGCGGTGTGGCAAAGGACAGAATGGAAGGCGTAGAAAGCGGACTCCACTGCTATGACTGGTTCTTCTGCACGAAGCAAATCAGCAAGGAGGAGGTAGAAAGCCGCCTCGGCAAGAAGTAATTCTGAAAATTTAGTCATAATTAGAAAGAGAGGTTATGCCATAATGAAACGGCATAGCCTCTCTTATTTTATGGGTTACGGTTTACAGACAAGCCGTACGCCGCCCCTAACCTCAATTAATGGATACGGAAAAAGAAAAGGGACCTGCGCTGGTCCCTTTCTATTGTTGATAATGTTTTCGAATTAATAGTTAGTAGCTTGGAGCTGGAAGTAAGCCTGCGGGTGAGCGCAAACCGGACATACTTGCGGGGCGTCTTTGCCGATGTGGATGTGGCCACAGTTGAGGCAATGCCAGATGCAGTCGCCGTCGCGTGAGAATACCACCTTGTCGTTGATGTTCTTCAACAGTTTGCGGTAGCGTTCTTCGTGTTCCTTTTCGATAGCAGCAACGCCTTCGAAGAGTTCCGCGATGTGGTCGAAGCCTTCTTCGCGAGCTTCTTTTGCGAATGTGGCATACATGTCAGTCCATTCGTAGTTTTCGCCGGCAGCAGCGTCAGCAAGGTTGGTCATAGTGTCGGGTACTGCACCGCCATGAAGCAGCTTGAACCAGATTTTTGCGTGTTCGCGTTCGTTTCCGGCTGTTTCTTCAAAAATTTTGGCAATCTGCACATATCCGTCCTTCTTTGCTTTTGAAGCATAGTAAGTGTACTTGTTTGTTGCTTGAGATTCGCCAGCATAAGCCGTCATAAGGTTGGCTTCTGTTTTTGTTCCTTTCAGTTCTTTCATAGTGTTTGAGCGATTTTTGTTTTTTTATTCAACAAATATGGAAAAATAAAGGTTCATCGCAGAACTGCGAATGTTGTTATTTTTCTTTACTTTCGAATTGGGCTTTTACGCCGTCAATGACATTGATGATATAGTCACCCAATTTTTCACTTTCACCGATGATGTCCATATAATAGATACCCTCTTCGTACGGATAGAGCTTCTGGTTGATGTTTTCGACATTTTCAGATCGGAGTGAATTACGGTAGTTGTTGATTTCACGCTCCTTGTTGTAGGAATTCATAAGATCCTTTTCGTTGACAGTTTCGATGTCGCGGAGAATAAGGAGCATGTTTTCAAAGGCTTCGCTGACATACTTGAACATGGTGTCGATGTTCTTGTTCACCACTTCGTGGAACGTGATGTTTGCTTCATGCTGACGTACCATTGTGCGTGCCAGATTGTAGCAGCTGTCGGCTGTACTTTCAATTTCGCTGACGATGTTGAGCATGGCTGAAATACGGAGCTTGCCTTCGTAGCTGAGGCGTCCGTCCACTACGCGGTTCAGGTAGTTGGCAATTTCAATTTCCATGCGGTCGGCGATTTCTTCATATTTGCCGATGCGGGAATATAATTTGTTGAAATCTTCAGAGTCAGGGTCGGTATGTGCAAGGGTTTTCACCATTCCGAACATACGGTCGATTCGTTCGGCATAAACGATGATTTCGCGTTGAGCCTGTGTAATGTTGAGTTCCGAAGCACTGAGCATGCGGCTGGAAATATATTTGAGCTGGAAGTCTTCGTCTTCCTTGTGTTTCGGTTTGATGATAAAATCGGCGATTTTCACAAAGTATTTTGTAAACCATATCATAACGGTGACGTTCACCAGGTTGAAGGCTGTGTGATAGATTGACAGACCGAAGGATACAGAGAATTGGAGACTGGCGATTTTTGAAAGAATTGTCGGGTCGCCTTTTCCGTTGATGGCAAGAGTGTAGGCTTCCGGATTTGTTGTTTCCAGGTCGTTGAGGAAGCGAATAAGCGCATGCGGGTCATGCGAACCTATGGAGTGGGTAATCCATGTGTTGAATTCAACGAAGGGATAGAAGAGGATGAGTGCCCAGATAGTACCGAAGCAGTTGAACATCAAGTGGCCGAGTGCGGCTTTCTTGGCTGCGGAATTTGCTCCGAGCGAGGCGATAATCGGGGTGATGGTTGTTCCGATATTGCTACCCAGCACCATGGCGCAGGCAAGGTCGAACGAAATCCAGCCTTTGCTACACATGATGAGAATGATGGCGAAGGCAGCCGATGATGATTGGATTATCATCGTGAGGATAAGTCCGGTAAGCAGGAATATCAGTACGGAACCGAACCCGAGGTTGGAATATCCTTGAAGGAAGCTGAACACTTCCGGATTTGATTTCAAGTCAGGCACATTGGCATTGATGAACTCAAGTCCCATGAACAGGAATGCAAAACCCATGAGGAATTCGCCCATCGACTTGTAGTGGCTTTTCTTCGAGAACATGAATGGAATGGACAAGCCGATAAGGGGCAGGACAAAGGCATCGACATTGACTTTAAATCCGAAAATCGTGATAATCCAGGAAGTGACGGTCGTACCCACGTTTGCTCCCATGATGACTGCCATAGAATCGGCGAGCGACATAAGTCCGGCATTGACAAAGCTCACCACCATAACCGTGGATGCCGATGAAGATTGTATCAACGCTGTGATAAAGATACCAGTGAAGAGTCCGGCAAAGCGATTTTTGGTCATTGCCGACAAGATGTTGCGCATGCGGTCGCCGGCTACTTTCTGCAGCCCTTCACTCATAATTTTCATTCCGTAGAGGAATAGTCCAACCGCTCCGATGAGCGTGAGAAAATCGAAAAAAGAATATTGCATGTGACTTATTGTTTCTTAGGTTGGAAGCTTCCCCAGCTTACCAGTCCTATTGATTGTTACGATTTTGTTACAAAGATAAGGATTGATAGGTGAAAAATGAAATATATGAGTAAATAAAGCTTAAATTACAGTGGATTTTTGTGGGTGTCTACTGTGTAAAAGACAATGTTGTTAACAGAAATTTGTATAACGTGTATTTTTACATTGTTTATATGTATGAATATGGGCTAATGTGAATATTTGTAAGTAAATTTTGCGTTTTGGTGAAAAATATAAAGAAAAAATATTGTTTTTAATAAAAGAATTGTATTTTTGCGTTGTTGTAGCAGTGGGTGTCCTGCTGATATAATGATTTACAGCCTGCAAGTGTGAAATTATAGGAAATTTTAGCAAAATAAAAAAGTGATTACTATGAAACTGAAAGAATTACTCCTTTGTACAATGATGGCGAGCCTTGGCAGTGTCGCTTATGCAGCGCCTGGCTCTGTAAGTATTGAAAAGTTTAAGAAACAGCCGTTGGCTTTTGCTGCTTCGAAACCGGCCGACAATAATGGCTTTTTTGTTCAAAAAGCAATGCAGTCGCCGACCATGCTTAATACGGCATCGTCCGATTTCCAGTTGAAAACTTCGACTTGGGGATTCCTGACCAGTGTCAGTGGTACATCCTGGCTTTTTTCCCAATCGTTTACCAACAGTGCGGACAGCCAATACAGCTATGCAAGTTCCGATATTGTCATTTATGATGAAAACAATGTTGAACAATGTTCGCTGACAGTGAATGTCGATGAGGGTGACTATGTCAACAGCATACAGCCGTTTGGCACAATTACAGAAAAATTCTTTGACAATGATGCCTCTACTTGGGAAGTGATGGTTTACCTTCATATGGTGGACGATAATCACAATACGAAGGGAGAAATCCGTGCATACAACAACAAAGGCGAGCTGGTTCGTACGTATGATGCAAGCAATGCGTTCTTCTTTGACGCTTCTGAAGGTTGGAACACTTATCAGCGTGTGCTTCTGGAAAAAGAAGTGACGACGGAAGTGGATGGTGTGAGCAAGCAGGAAATCCATTTGGAGGTGTTGAAACCCGGTGGTTGGGAATCGGATGCTCCTGTGGTTGAACACACATTTGTTGTAGACTTCGACCTTTTGAACTACAGCAATGGTGCATACATGAATCCGTATCGCGTCGGAGATGATATCTATTATGTGTTGTCTTATTACGAAAAACCGTATTTTGAACCCAGTGACGATATCTATTCTGATCCGATTCCGACTCCAGATAATCACTATCTGCTGGATATCTATGACAAGAATTACGAAAAGGTATCAACGATATCTGTTCCGGTACAAGCTTCAACTGGAGCATTGTATGGATTCCGCTCATTTGGGCTGTTCTCCAACAATGACCTTTTGGCCGGTGACTACAGCAACGATGACAAACTGAATGTGGTTGTTTCTCAAGAGGATTATGTTGTCAGCTCGGATACTTATCTCTATTCATTCGAGGTATATGATGAAGATTCGCAAAAGGTGGCTCACATCGGTTCAAATGTTGTGACATGGTATATGATGAGCGACATTGAGGGTGAATCCAAACAGGTGGCTTTGATGCAGGATGTGAATGGTGCAGAACTGATACAAATGGTTGATATTCCATCTTGTGAAGTGGTTGCCACTTTTTCCGGAATTCATGACGGTGTGCTTCTCTCAACGAATGTTGACCGCTATCCGAAGGGCGACAGCTACCAGTATGCATTTGGTATCGGACAGGGATTTGCTGATGCCGATAATAATGTGATTGCCAAAATTGGCTGGTACAATAAGGATACTTCGCTTGACCATTTTGTTGAATTCAATTTAGGACAGGACGGTGAATATTTTACGCCTTACATTACCAGAGCTGTGCTGAATCCGTATATGTTCAATACTGATGATCAGCATGAGTATATCTATATTGCAAAGATAAAGAACCAGGAAACGCTGGAAATTGAAGATAACCTTTGTATTGCCAATGAGAAAGGCGAAGTGCTTTATCAGTATGTCGGAAATGATGAGGTTGGCGATTTGCGCATCTGCGTGATCTACGACGAGAAGGCTACACCGAAAATGTTGGTGGGCTACTACAAATATTATGAAGATGAATACAATATAGATTTGTATACATTGCCTCTTGCTAAATTCAATGGCGGTGGTGACGGTTCTGCCGATTCTCCTTATGTAATTTCTACAGTAGGTGATATGCAGCAAATCAAGTATGATTTGGATGCCCATTATGTGCTTGGCAACGATATTGACATGTCGGCCGGCGGTTTCTCTTGGACTCCGATTGATGACTTTATGGGTAATATTGACGGAAAGAACCATAGCTTGAAGAATATGAAAGTCAACTCGTCGGACTACAATCTCGGTCTGTTTGGCAACGTGTCTGACGACTCCGGTTCTGGAAAGGTGAGCATTAAGAATATCACATTTATCAAACCGGAAATAAATGTATTGGATGGCGCAATGACCGCCGGTGTGTTGTGTGGTGCTGCTACAAGTGTGAATATTGACAACATCCATGTCTTCGATGCAGTCATCAATAACGAAGAGACAGGAAGTACAATGATTGGTGGTATTGCCGGTCAGTTGACATTGTATTCAAAGATTTCATCCAGCTCGTTGACAAATCTGTCAATCAATGCTCCGTCATCGAAAAATGTGGGCGGTATTGTGGGTGATATGCGTACTTCTGCGGAAGTGACTGCCAGCCGTGTAAGCGGAACCGTTGTCGGTGGAACGAATGTCGGTGGTATTGTCGGAACATCCCGTCAGTCCACAGTCAGCAACAGTTATGCCGATGTGGACATTGTCGGAAAGAATACGATTGGCGGTATCGTCGGTGATGCAACGAGAGGTTTGGTGACAACAAGCTATGTAAAAGGGACTGTTACGGCCAATGAGCCGAGCAATTGGAACGGATTCTGTGTCGGTGGTGTAGCCGGTTCGCTGGATTCTGACTGGGAACAGTTGACAAGCGATGCTGCAAAACCTGTCATTTCAAACACTGTGGTTGCCTTGTCGGAAATCAACTTGAGCGATGCTGAGGTTGCTAAAAATACAGTTCACCGTATCGTAGGACGTTCGCTTATTGATGAAGAATGGTACGAAGGCGAAACTCCGACAGCTGAAAAAGGTTTGGTAAACAATTATGCAAATGCTGCACTTGCCTTGAATGGCGTGGAAGCAGCCGGAAATACGACAGAAGGTGCTGACAAGAATTTGGCCGATATGGACAAGGCGTTCTTTGAAGGTGTCGGATTTGCCTACGGCGAAGAGGTTACTGCTCCGTGGAAAGGCGAAGGCATGCCGATACTCTATTTTGAAGAAAAGGCACAGGCTATCGATTTGGATGTGAAATCTGTTTCACTGGAAGAAGGCCAGACATTTGAATTGACTGCTACTGTTTGGGGTACAGATGCCTCAGCTGTGGAATTCAGCGTTTCTGATGCCGAAGTTTTGAGTGTAAGCGCTCCGACGGTTGACGGCAATACGGCTGTTGTTACAGTGACTTGTCTGAAAGAAGGCACGGCTTCTGTCATCGCTTCTGTTGACGGAGTACAGGCAGTATGTAACGTTTCCGGATATTCAGGCGTTGAATCCGTGGCTGCCGAAGGTCTGAACATCCGTTTCGACGGAAACGCCTTGACGGCCGATGGTGCTGAAAGAATTGAACTCTACAGCCTGCAAGGTGCGAAAATGGCATCTGTCAGCGGCAGCTATATGGAAGTTTCGGTTGAAAGCGGTTTGTATATCGCAGTGGCAACCGATGCCGACGGCAAGCGTGGCGTGTTGAAGATTATCGTAAAATAAGGCGATGTGAATTTGATTAACAGTCAATTGTTTTGGGGGCGTGCAGATTTGCTCGTCCCCTTTTTTCTGTCCGGACCGGTTCCCTCTTTTTGTTTTTTTAGACAAAACTCTTTGCGATTGCCTTCCGAAATCCATAACTTTACAACAAACAATTTACCAGTATTATGATTGACACTTTGCAGATATACTGTAAAAACATAGAAAGCTATGTCGATATAAAAGGGGGCGAAACATTGCTGGAAATTTTTCGCCGTCTATCCGACAAGATAGGCATCAAGCCTATCTGTGCCCATGTGAATAACAAGACAGAAGGGCTGGACTACCCTATTTTCATGCCCAAGATGGTGGAATATGTCGATGTCAAGAACCCTTCGGCACAGCGCATGTATGTGCGTTCCCTGTGTATGGTGCTGACGAAGGCTGTCCACGACGTGTATCCCGGTGCAAAACTTCGCATTCAGCATTCCATTTCCAAAGGCTATTTCTGCGTGATTGAAAACGGACGGAAGGATTTCAGCGTGGAGGCGGTGAAGCACCGTATGGAGGAAATTGTGGCGGCCGACTATCCTATCCGCCGCTACATGAAACTTACCACGGATGTGATTGAAATATTCCGCCAGGCAGGCATGGACGACAAGGTGGCTCTTTTGCAGTCGAACAATGAACTGTATGCCGTCTATCATCAGCTGGAGGACATGGTGGACAGCTATTTCGGCGACCTTGTGCCTTCGACGGGCTTCGTCAGCGTGTTCAACCTGATTCCCTACAAGGACGGCATGCTGCTGCTTCCGCCCGATTTTAAGGGCGATCCGTCGAAGCCGGTGGAAGCCATCGTGCAGGAAAAGATGTATAACGCCTTTACCGACTATATCAAGTTCAACCAGATTGTCGGCGTGGGCGATGTGGCAATGCTGAACCGGGTGGTAGACAATGGCGACGTGAACATGCTGATAAATGTGGCGGAAACCCTTCATGACAAGAAAATCGGTCAGATTGCCGACGAGATTACAGAGCGATTCCGCGAAGGCGGTGCACGCGTGGTGCTGCTTGCCGGACCGTCGTCGTCGGGAAAGACCACGACAACCAAAAGGCTGTCTATCCATCTGCTTGCCAACCTTATCAAGCCGCAGATGATTTCGCTTGACGACTATTTTGTGAACCGTGAGGCTACTCCGCGTGATGAGAATGGCGACTATGACTATGAATCGCTTTACGCTCTCGACATAGAGCAGTTCAACAAAGACCTGAATGCTCTGATTGCCGGTGAAGAAGTGGCGATGCCTACGTTTGATTTTGCTTCGGGACGGCGCATCTATAAGGGCAATACGCTCAAACTTACCGAAAACTCCATTTTGCTGATGGAAGGTATTCACGGGCTGAATCCGGAGCTGACCCGGAAAATTCCCGACAGCCAGAAATTCAAGGTATATGTGTCGGCGTTGACCACGTTGGTGATTGACGACCACAATTGGGTGCCGACAACTGACAACCGTCTTCTGCGCCGCATCATACGCGACTACAAGTATCGCGGAGCATCGGCTCTCGACACGATTACCCGCTGGCCGAGCGTGCGCCGCGGCGAAGAAAAGTGGATATTCCCGTTCCAGGAGAATGCTGATGCCATGTTCAACTCCTCGCTGCTGTTTGAGTTGGGTGTCATGAAAGAGTTTGCGGAACCGATATTGAAACAGGTGCCTCACAATGTGCCGGAATATGCCGAGGCTTACAGACTTCTCCGTTTCCTTAACTATTTCAAGGCTATCCCTGCCACTCAGATACCGTCGACAAGCCTGTTGCGGGAATTTTTGGGCGGAAGCTCTTTCTCCTATTAGTTGTTCGGAGAGGACATAAAAAAATTGCTGTTAGCTGTATACTTCCCTATAATATACAGTTAACAGCAAAAGCTATACCTAAGGTATATACCCCTACGCCAGACATGACAAATGTATAAAGCTTTGTTGGATTGTCAAAATGCACAAAGCGGGTATATGCTACTATATTCGATAATGGATGAATATTCTGTTGAAAAATGCTACTAAAGTGATGAAAATATTATGCGGAATTAAATGAAGTTCAGCATTTCCTGCAGTTTCTTGAGGTAATTTCTGGAAATTTGAAGCCCCTGAACCTTGTCGAACGGCGGATATAGCTTGCATTCCTTGCCCTGAATCATTGCCAGATAGTTGACATTGATGATAATGGACTGGCTAATCTGAATGAACGAGGGTGAATAGCTCAGAATGGTTTCTGCCTTCGTTCCGCGTTTCAGGTTCAGATTGTTTTGGTCGACAAGCATGGCCGTCCATTGCTTTCTGAGGCTGTGGTGCTCAAAATAACCGATTTCTTCCAGCCGCGCCATTTTGTAGCCGGTAACCGTAGCGATGAGGAAATGGTTGCGCAAAGGATTCTCGTCAGCCTTGCGCTGCATGGCTTGCGTTTCAATGGTGATGACCGTTTTCCGGAAACGTTCGAGAATGCCGTCGAGTTCTTCCTGTTCGAACGGCTTCAGCAGATAGTCGAACGCCGATTCACGGAAGGCACTGAGAATGTACTTGCTATGCATGGAATAGAACACTACATACATCGACCAGTTAATGGAATCCTTGATGGAATTGAGAAATTCCACACCTTGGGCATCCGGCAGTTCTACATCGAGAAATAGAATGTCAGGTCTTTGTGCGAATAACAACTGTTCTCCCTTTTCAGCATTTTTAGCTACTCCTGCAACTGTAAATAATGGATGTTTTTTTAAAGCCTTTTCAAGTTGAAGGATGGCTGTTTCGTCATCGTCAATGATTAATATTTTGTAGTTTTGAAATTCCCTCATCTCTGTGCTGGTATTCGGTTGTATTTTTGCAAAATTAATTAACAGAAATGTTCGGTGCAATAGCAATTTGGCCAACTGATACTATCTGGCCGAAAAACGCAACTATTGGTTCTTATTTTTGAAAAATTATGATTTTTATTTTCTTTCGAATCGAGTAAAATCAAAGGTTGAAGGAAAAAATATCTCCACTTTTGTACCTTCCTGACCGATATTTTCGGGGTTAAGCTGCCCGATGTTGAAGCGGATATGTTCGGTATTCCGCCTGTTGAGCAGCATGATGGTCTGGTAGATGACCTGCATCCCCTTTCCTGTGTCGGAGGTCATCACTTTCGGCTTGTAGCCGATTCCGTTGTTGGTGATTTCCACATTTACTCCGTTGTTTCCGCTCCGGATGGAAATATTCAGTTCCCGATGGCCTTCAATGCCTCTCAGTCCGTGTTTGATGGCGTTTTCTACAGGAATCTGGATAAACATGGAAGGGATGACTACCGAATGGCTGTCGATGTCGTCATCAATATGGCAGCGGAAAGTGAATTCGTCGTCTTTCCATTGTGCGCATTGCAGCGAAACGTAGGTTTTTACGAAATCGATTTCTTCCGACAGGCTGACGGTCATTTGTGACGAAACTTCAACGCATCGGCGCAGAATCTTCACAAGGTTCATCATGCGGATACGGTTAGGATCGTTTTCGTCGTATTGCGATATGACATGGTTCAGCACGTTGAAGGTGAAATGAGGCGACAGGCAGTTGCGAATGTTTTCCATACGCATTTTACCGATGTTCTCAATGTGCCGCTCTATCATTTGCTGGCGTTGGCGACGCATCAGCAGATAAATCGTAATGGCAAGTCCTCCGCATACCAGCGCAATGATGGTCCAGAGAATAATCAGCGTGTTGGAACGGTCAATTTCCTTCTGCTGTTCGGAAATATAGTGCTGTTTGGCGATGAGTGTCGTGTCCTGCTGGTAGCGCATATAGATGTCGGCCACCCGTGTCTTTACCTGCACGTTGCGCAGGGAGTCTTCGATAAAGCGGTTTTCCGATTGCAGACGGTAAGCGTTGGAGAAGTCGCCGGCTTCGGCGTAATAGGTTTGCAAATAGCGGTTGCGGATGCGTTTCAGTTCAAACGGCAACTGGTCGTGCTTCATTTCCTGTACGACGGCTGTCGCTTTTGCCTTGTCGTTCTGTTCGATGGCAAGCGCAAGCTCCAGCGTGCGCAGATGAGCTTCGAAAATGTCGAGATTTCCTCCTGCCAGCACTTTTTTCAGCGTGTCGATGCATTCGGCCGCCTTCTTTGGCTGGTGAATGAGGGTATAGATTTCCGCCTGATTGAACAAAGGCACATAGGTGTCAATGTTTCTGTTCGGCATTTTCTGGGCGTAGCTGTAGGCCTTAATAAAATACGGAAGCGCCTTTTCGTATTCTCCTTTGAAATAATAGAGATTGCCGAAATCGTTCAGAATCACATAGCGGTCAATGTTGCGCATGCCGTCGAAATATTCCATCGACTTGTTCAGGTATATTTCCGCCTGGTCGTAGTCGGAAATCTGCATGTAGGTCATGGCAAGCCCGTTGTAGATAAAGTCCTTCGGGATAATGTTGCCGATGGAGTCGTTCAGCATCAGGGCCTTCCGGTAGCTTTCGGCTCCTTCCACATACATGCCTTGCCGCACATAGTTTTCCGCCAGGTTCAGATAGGACTGTGGAAGTTCCGACGGATTGGAATAGTCAATGGCTTTTTTCAGATAGTAGACAGCAGAGTCGCCCTGCTTGGAAAAGGAGTACCAGATGCCGTTGGCATTGGCGATGTTGTAGAATGCCTTTTTGCAATAGGCATTCGACGTGTCACTGTTCTGCGTAAAATAGTTTTTCACATGGTTGACATAATGATTCATCGAATCCGTCTGCGAAAGCATCATGTGTGCAATCAGCTTGTAGGACATCACCAGGTGGTATGTCATACTGTCGGTGTGTGTGCCCAATATACTGTTGGCATATTGCAGGGCTGCTTCCGGATTTTTATATATAGTGTCGTTGAATGTCTTTTCAAATTCAGCCAACGGAGCGTCTGGGAGGTCTTCGTTTTTGCTGCATCCGACAAACGATGCTGCAATGGTTGCTAACAGTGTGAAGATGACTCCATAAATAAGTGTCTTCATGGCCGCGAAATTAGCAAAAAAGATGCAGATTTGTCTAAATTGTAATTTTTTTTTCAAAAAACCGCAATTTTCAGAATCTTTTCAGAATCAGGTGGCAACTTTGCAATGTAAAAATTGAATAATAACCCATAAAATTGAAATGATATGAAAAAATTAGCAGTTCTTTTAGTAGCGATTGTAGCAGTATTTGGAGTAGCAAAAGCCGATGACGACCGTCCTATCGTAGTCAGCAAACTTCCGGCAAAAGCTCAGACATTCCTGAAGCAATATTTCAAGACATCGGAAGTGGCGTTGGCAAAGGAAGACCGCGACCTGTTCAGCAGCACTTATGACGTGATTTTCACAGACGGCGGAAAAGTGGAGTTTGAGGGCAACGGCGACTGGAAAGAGGTGAAATGCAAGAATGTGCCGACAGCCATTGTTCCGAAACCAATCTACAACTTCCTGACAAAAAACTACATGAAACAGGGTGTGACGATTGTAAAGATTGAACGTGACAAGCGCGGCTACGATGTGAAGCTCTCCAGCGGAATGGAACTTGAATTCGACACCAACTACAATCTGGTTGACATTGACGACTAACCGGATGATGCGGGAACATACAGAAAGCGGGCGATACAGCAATGTGTCGTCCGCTTGTTCTGTTTAATAGGTCTTTAGACGGATTTGGGTTTTATTTTACAGGAAACAGCTTGAATTCAGCAGCGCGCAGCTGATAGCCTTCCCACGGTGAGCCGGTGAAGGAAGATACATTCGATACGCCTACGCGGATTTTCCCGTCATCGGTCTTGATGTTTTCAATTTTCACGTGGTTCCAGCCGTAGCCTTTTCCGTCGTTTGCCTTGACGATGTTATTGACAACGGCATCGGTCGTGTCGTTTCTTTCTACGGCTTCCTGCCAGATGTTTCCGCCTTCGTTGTTGGCACAGACCGGAATTTCAATTTTGTAGATGCTGTCGGTGGTCTGTGCGTAGATAAAGGCTCCGTTTCCGTCGCTGGCTCCTACGGCTTCCAGCGTGTAGGTGCCCGGATGCAGGTCGTAGATTTTTTCCATTTGGAATTTCATCGCGTCGTTTTCCCTGTTGTGGGCATACAGATAGCGTACGCCCGGGTCACCGTTGTAGAATTTGCCCCAGCCCACGAAATTGCCTTCGTTGTTTTCACCGGCTACAATGTTCCATTTTTGTGCCTTCAGGTAGCCCCATTCGTATTCCGGCACATAGAACCCGTTGTGGGTGTTGACGGTCCGGACGCTTTCCGCATGGGTGCGGTTGATTTGAATGAGTGTCATTGTTGTAGAAATGATGAACAGAATGAGCGCCACTGTCCAGGTGATGCCCAAAGTCCAGCTCTGGCGGCTGTTCATGGGTTGTGTCTTTCCGAAAATGCGGGCGGCAAGATGGAACGACGTGTAGATGGCAATGCTTAGTACGATAACGAGCGTGACGGCTGCAATCCAGAAGCTGACGTGCGTCGACATGGGCAGGCTGTTGAGGGTCAGCAGTATTTCAGGGTCGACATTGGCGGCTACCAGTGTGCCGAATCCTGCAATGGTGGCGTAAATGGCAATTCCGATGAAGCATACGGTGGTTATCAGTCCGAGTACGAGAAAGAGCATGATAATGCCGGCTGCTATGGCTATGCCGATTTTAAACAGCGTTACGACAAAGTTCAGCAGTGTGCCTGCAATGTTGCGTGCCTTGCTTTTTGTGGTTTCCGACGAGATGAAGGCTTCTGCCTGTTTCGTTCCGTTGATGATTTCGTCGCGCAGGTTGTTCATGTTGACGGGCTTACCCTGCATCATCAGCCGTTCTTCCGGTGTGCGGGCTTCCGGCATGATGAGCCACATCAGCAGATAGATGGGAATCATGACCCCTTTTGTGATAAGTGCAAACAGCACCATCAGAATGCGGCACAGCAGCGTGTCGAGTCCGAAAAAGGCGGCAATTCCGGATGTGACACCCGAAAGCATTTTGTCGTCGGGATTCCGGAACAACTTCTTCCCTACTCTTTGTCCGGGTTCGGGAGCGGATGCGGTGTTTTCCTCCGGGTTTTCGTTCCATTCTTCGTCGTCCATTTCTTCCGGGTTGCCGATACGCTTGATAATGTCTTCAATATGTTCAATCGTGATGGCTTCCACGCCTTGCGCTTTCAGGTCGGCGAGAAGTTCGGCTATACGGTGTTCTATGTCGTCGGCAATTTCCGCTCCGTCTTCCTTGCGGGCGAAATACCGTTTCATATTGTTGAGATACTGGTTGAGCAGTTCGTATGCATCTTCGTCAATGGCATAGAGCGACCCCAGCAAGTTGATTGTGATGTTTTTTTTCATTTTCGGTGAATTTTGGAGTGAGTTGGGTTATTTTGATTTCAGGTGGCCTACGGTGGCGGCAAGTTCGTTCCAGGCCGCGTCGAGTCCGTCCAGGAAGTTTTCGCCCTCGGAGGTCAGCGCATAGTACTTCCGGGGAGGGCCCTGGGTGGATTCTTTCCACTCATAGCTGAGCAGACCGTCTTTTTTAAGGCGTGTCAGCAGCGGATACAGCGTACCTTCGACAACAATCAGCTGCGCTTCCTTCAGCTTGCTGATGATGTCCGAAGCGTACGACGGTTCTTTATGGAGCAGAAGCAGGACGCAGTATTCGAGCATCCCTTTCCGCATCTGTGATTTGGCATTGTCGATGTTCATAGTTTCAGTTGTTTTAACCCAAAACGGTCATTAGACCGCCAAATCAAGTTAAGCTGTTGATTGTGTGCTTTAGTTGGCTCTTTAGTTGTCTTCGGTACTGCTGTCGGCATCTTGCTTCCTGCTTTTTCTTGATGTAGCCCGCTACATCTTCGACAAAAGCAGAAATCAATCTGCCTGACAGCAGCACGAAATCCACCATAAAGTCCAATGACCGATTTGGGTTTAATGATATCTCACCGGTATTTTTCCTTTTGATGCTGCAAATATAGGTATAATGTTAGTACTATGCAATACATAGTACTATATTTTTATAGGTTTAATTCTTTCTCATTTTGTCGGAAACGTTATATGATTTGTTGAAAAACCTTCTATCTTTGTATCATTCTAATACTTACCATTATGAATGCGCAAAAATTTTTTAAACTGAACGTTTTGAGCCTGTTGGCTCTTGTGGTGATGATGGTCTCCTGTTCGAAGGAAAGTTCCGATCTGATTGGTTTTGTGCCGAAAGACGCTTATGTAGTGGCGACACTGAAGCCGATGGATTTGGCGAAAAAGGCAAATCTTGAAAAATTGGAAGTTTCCGATCCTTCACTGGCCGAACTGAAGAACCTGTTTATGGAAGATAATGGCATCGACCTCCGTCAGACTGTATTTTTTCAGTCGGGCAATGAAGGCTGCTTTGTTTTTGCCATTAATGACAAAGGGAAATTTGAAAAGACATTGGAAGGAACTCCGAAAGAAGAAATAAACGGCAAGCCGGTCTATACGGACAAGAACCTGATTGTGGCCGACGATTACGGCTGGGTTGTTGTTGAAGGCGATGTGGAAACGGTGGCCGGAAAAATCGACGGCTGGATGACGCAGACAGAAGAAAACAGCGTTCTGGCCGTGAACGGCTTTAACGATATGATGCTGAAATCGGATGTCGACCTCTATGTGAATTTCAACGAGATTTACGAAATGGCTCCGGCAAACGAAAGAACGATGTTGGCCAATATCGCTTCCTTCCAAAAGTTGAAAGATGCGAGCATGTATATCAGCCTGTCGTTTGAAAAAGAGGATGTTTTCATAAAGTTCCATGCTTTGAATGCCGAAGGCGAGAACATGCTTCCGGAACTGAACTTGGAGGATGTCAACAAGTCGGTGTTCAAATATATTGATGCAAAGTCGTCCGTTGTGTTGGCACAGGCTGCCAATCAGGAAATGGTTGACTCCTATAAGGCGATGGTACAGCAGTTGGTTGGTAGTCCGTCAGAGCAACAGATGGCAAAGCTGGCACTTGACAGCTGGGACGGCTCTATCGCAATCGGTGCAACAATTACCGACTTGGACAATTACTATGCCAATAGCGGTTCTATTGTGTTTGGATTGACCGACAACGGTGAGGATAATCTTAACAACTTGTTTAAAAACGAATTGTCAGCCATGGGATTGCTGACTGAAACTGGAAAGAATACCTATACGGTAAGCAATCTTCCGCTTCCTTCATCTTTGACTTTGAAAGTTGTCGACGATATGCTGGTGGTGAACTATGGAGCTGAAGTGAAGGATTCCTACAGTGCATCGAAATTCTCCGACAAGTCGTCGGCCATATACCTTGATTGTTCTGAAGGTACGGCTTTGGCACAACTCCTGCAGAGTGCTTTGGGCAACAAGGCCGTTACCGGCTATGTTTATGGCTATATGGACGACAAGGAAGGCTCTTTGCAGATTCACGTCAACAATGCCGGCGGCGAACATGAAAATGTGATGAGCCTGTTGGTTGATCTGCTTTCGCTGGCATTATAAGCAATAAAGAGTTACATGCAGAAAATAAGTCTGAACAATACGCTTCCGAAGGTTTTCGCCGGACAGCCGGGCATCCGGTCGGATGTCTGGCTGAAGGACGTGACGTTCGAGCGTGGAAAGAAATATCTTGTATCGGCGGAAAGCGGTGGCGGAAAGTCATCGCTTTGCGCTTATTTGTTTGGCTACCGTACGGATTTCAGCGGTGAAATAACGTTTGACGGCACGTCGGTCCGTCAGATTGACATTGCCCGCTGGTGTGAAATCCGCAAACGGGAGATAGCCTATCTGCCGCAGGATTTGCGGCTGTTCCCCGAACTGACGGCATGGGAGAACGTAGTGTTGAAAAACCGTCTGACCGGCTATCGTACGGAGGCGGAAATCCGCCGTTTCTTCGACAGTCTGGGCATCGGCGGCAAGACGGACAGTCTTGTTGGGAAAATGTCGATAGGCCAGCAGCAGCGTGTGGCCATTGTCAGGGCGCTCTGCCAGCCGTGTGACTTCTATCTGCTTGACGAGCCGGTGAGCCATCTGGATGCCGCCAACAACCGTGCTATAGCTCTGCTGATTGAGGAAGAGGCGCAGAAGGCCGGTGCGGGAATCATTGCCACATCGGTGGGCAACAATTTGGATATAGCAGCCGAGGAGGTGCTGAAGCTATGAAGAAATCAATTCTTTGGAAACTGCTCCGCAAGCATGTCAGCGTAGCGCAGATGGCAGGTTTTGCCGTTGCCAATATGGTCGGGCTGACCATTGTGCTGCTCGGCTTGCAGTTCTATTCCGATGTAAAGCCGGTGTTTGACGATGACGACGGCTTTCTGCGGAAGGACTATCTGGTGGTGACGAAGCGCGTGAGCGGAATTTCGTCACTGAAAAGCATGTTGGGAGGAAATACCGCAAATGCGTTTTCCGACGACGAGCTGCAGCGGCTCCGTTCGCAGGAGTGGGTGCGGAATATAGGTGAGTTCATGACCTCTAACTATGAGATATACGGCTCGGTGAGCCTGCCCGGTAAAGAAGTGTCGTTGCGCACGAGCTTCTTCTTTGAGGCTGTGCCCGACGAGTTTATCGACGTGAAGAGCGACGAGTGGAAGTTTGACCCCTCCCACCCCGTTGTGCCGATTATCATGTCGAAGGACTATTTGTCGCTCTATAATTTCGGCTTTGCCGCTTCACAGGGTATGCCGCAGGTGAGCGAAGGCATGATGGGTGCCGTGCCGATTATGTTGCGGCTGACAGGCAGAAACGGAAAATCGGAGTACGTTCAGGGTAAGGTTGTCGGTTTTTCCAACCGTTTGAACACGATTGTCGTGCCTTATGAATTCATGCGCTGGAGCAACGAACGCTATGCTCCGGGCGTGAATAGCCGTCCGTCGCGGCTGATTGTGGAGGTGAGCAAGCCGGGCGACATTGCCATTGAGAAATATATGAAGGCCAACGGCTACGAAATAGCCGGCGACAAGCTCAACAGCAACAAGGCGGGCTATATGCTCAATATTGTGATGAGCATTGTCATCGGCATCGGGCTTATCATCAGCCTGCTTTCGTTCTTCATTCTGATTCTGAGCATTTATCTGCTGTTGCAGAAAAACACCCGCAAATTGCAGGATTTGCTCTTGCTGGGCTATTCCCCTGCCGAGGTGTCGGGACTGTATGTGCGGATGGTGGTCTATGTCAATGCGGCGGTCTATGTGCTGTCGGTGGGCGTTATGTTGGCGTTGCGTTCGCTCTATCTGCCTTATCTTGCTGCGTTGGGCATCAGCGGCTCGTCGTTGCTGCTGTCGGCAGGTGTCGGCCTGCTGATAATCGGGCTGATTTCGGCGGGTAATGTTGTGGCGATACGCCGTAAAGTGAAAGCCTTGTGGTTAGTTGAAAAATAGAAGTATTTGAACAAAAAAGAATAGTTGATTTTATGAAAAAAATTATGTTGGCGGCAGCTGCTGCTATGGTGGCATTCTCCGGAATGGCCGGTACAAAGGCGATAGCCCACCGAGGCTATTGGAAAACGGAAGGCTCGGCACAGAACAGCATCCGTGCCCTTATCAAGGCGGATTCTATCGGTTGTTACGGCTCGGAGTTTGACGTTTGGTTGTCGAAGGACGGCAAACTGGTGGTGAACCACGACCGCGTGTTCAAGGGTAAGAATATGGAGGAGTCGACTTTCGAGGAATTGACAGCTGTAAAGCTCGATAACGGAGAAAACCTTCCTTCGCTGGAAGAATACCTGAAGGTTGGTGCACAATGCAAGACAAAACTTATTCTGGAGTTGAAATCGCTGAGTTCTCCTGAGCGTGAAACGCGTGCCGTTGCACAGATTGTGAAGATGGTTGAGTCGATGGGACTTGAAAAGCGCATGGAATATATTGCCTTCTCGCTTCATGCCTGCAAGGAATTTGTTCGTCTTGCTCCCGAAGGTACTCCGGTCTACTATCTGAACGGAGAACTTTCGCCGAAGGAGCTCAACGACCTGAAAATGGCTGGGCTTGACTATCATTTGGGAGTCGTGAAGGACAAGCATCCGGAATGGATTGGAGAGGCGCACGATTTGGGCATGAAGGTGAACTGCTGGACAGTCAATAATGTGGCCGATATGGTATGGCTGGTGGAAAACAAGGTGGATTTCATCACTACCAACGAACCGGAAGCGTTGCTCAAACTCCTTCGTGAAACTTACGGAGAGAAATAGACCAACCTATTTGAGTCTAAAAAATAGAAAGCGGTTTGCGTTACCCTGATACGGGTCGGCGCAAACCGCTTGTTTTATGCTTCGGACTATCGTTATTTTACAATAGAACCGGCCACTACATTCGCTACTTTTCCGCGCAAAGGAGCCAGATTGCCTTTGTCAACAGGATGCACACGGTGTGCCAGCAGGATGATGGCTACATCATTCACCGGGTCGATGATGATTTGTGTGCCCGTGTAGCCTGTATGTCCTACCGTAAATTCCGGATGCAGCAGATTCATCGTGTTTTCGCTGTAAGATACCCAGCCGAGGGTATGGCCGATGCCCTTGGTGTCTTCCGGTTCGCGGAGCATGGCGTCGACGGTCAGTTTGCCCAATACGCGTTTTCCGTTGATTTCACCGCCGTTCAGCAGGGCTGCACAGAGTATAGCCAGGTCCTCGGCACTTGAAAATACGCCGGCGTTGCCCGAGTTGCCGAAGTTGAGCAGGCGTGCGAGCGGGTCGTGGGTTTCACCCAGCAGCACGCTTCCGTCGGCCTGTTTTTCCGTCGGAGCCACAAGCTGCATGATTTCCGTCTTTCCGAAGGCTTTCGGGCAGTAGGTGGTATGTCCCATTTCCAGCTTGTCGAAAATGTTCTTTTGTGCATAGTCGCACAGGCGTTCGCCGGTAATCCGTTGCAGGATGTTCTGCAGCGTGATGAAGTTGAGACAGCTGTAACGGTATTTGGTTGTCGGCTTGAATCCGCGCGGCATCGTGCAGATGTAGCTCATCAATGAGTCGGGATCAGCCTTTCCGTAGGTTTCAATCACCTTGTCGACCGATGCGTAGGCCGGCAGTCCGGATGTATGAGTAAGCAGGTCAATGATGCGGATATCGGTCTTTTCGCCTGTTTCCGGGTCGACATACGGCTGGAAGTTGGGAATATATTGGCTCACCTTGTCGGCAAGACGGTAGCCACCCGATTCGAGCAGATGCATCATCGACATGGTAGTGCCCACCACTTTGCTGCATGAAGCAAGGTCGAACACCGTGTTGGTGGTCATCGGCACAGTGTCGGGATATACGCTCTTGTTGCCGTAGGCTTTCAGGTAGGCAAGTTTGTCGCCTCTTACCACGGCCAATACAGCACCCGGCATTTCGCCTTCGTCGATGGCGTCATAAATAAGTTGGTCCACTTTTTCCAATCGTTCAGCATCCATGCCGACAGATTTCGGCGATACTTTTTTAAGGCCTTTTGCTGCAGATTCAAAGCCTACTGCACACGAAAGGCACAGCAGTGCTACTGCCAAAAGTTTTCGTTTCATAATATTTTTAGGTTAATAGTAAGTTAAATGGTTAAACTGTAGCAAATGTACGACAATTTGCAGAAACAACGCCAAGAAAATCCCTCTTGCAGCAAAAGAAAATTTCATAAAAAGCGTTTTCGAAGTTTAATTACTGTTTGAATATAGCTCCAACTAACCGGTAAAAAATAACTCAGGGCCGTGCCGGTTGGCACAGCCCTGGGAAGTGTTGGTTGGAAAGGTTTTAGTTGTTATTTCTTGATAACCTTTACGGTCTTTGTTGCGTTGTCCTTGGCAATGTTGAACAGATAAACGCCACGGGCAAGTGATGCGAGCGAGATACGTTCGCTGTCGGATTCGATATTCATCGTTGCAACCGTTGAGCCGGTGATGTTCATGATGGTCAGTACACTGTTGGCTGCGCCGGAAATGACGGTTGCTTCGCCGGCCGGATTCGGGAATACGCGCAATGTGGCATCCAACACATTGTCAACGCCTGACAAGGATTCGAATCCAACGGTTACGGTTGTATTCTCTTTCAGTCCGTCGATAGTGTAGGTCGTTTCCTTGCTTTCAACAGTTTCTCCGTTGACAATCCAGTTCTTGATAGCATATCCTTCGTCAGGAGTTGCAGTAAACACGATATCGCTGCATTCTTTCAGTGCCTGTCCATCGCTGACAGCTTCGTTGTTGCTGCTGGCTGCGATGGTACCGTTGCCGATGGCGTTGAAATTAACGGTATAGTCGTTCAGTTCGGCTGCATAGAGTGTGAAGCTTTCGTCGGTCTTGATTTCGTTGTTGGCGTCGCGGATGGTCACTACCATTTCTTTGCCGTTGACAGCGCAATGGAACCAACGTCCGTTGGAGCCGGTGCCACGCATGTCGCCCAACTGCATGTGGATAGTTCCGCCGATTACCGGAGTGAAAGTGCGGCGGTCGCTGGTTGGTACAAGATATTCGCCGTTCTTCACCTGTACGCGTTCATAAGTATGTCCGTGGCCGCAGAACACCATCTGTACGTTGTGCTTGTCGAGTACGGATCCGATTGTTTCCTGTGTGCCCGGAGTTGAAGCGTTCGGGAAAATCGGATAGTGGAGAGTGACTACTTTCCATGTCTTGTCGGCATGTTCAGTCAGTACTTTGTCCATCCATTTTGCATATTCCTGAGTGATTTCAGACGGAGAAGCCGGTCCGCGGTGTTCCCAGTCGAGAGAAATGACAATCATGTTTCCGTATTCAACGGCGTAAGTGCCTGTTCCCAACAGTTCCGGATCGAAATCGGGAGCAGCTACGGCCGAGTGGTGTCCGTTGGCAAATTTAATGTTGTCGGCATCCGGGTTACCCATGTATTCGTGGTTACCGTAGCTTGCCACGCAGTCGATATTGGCAAATTCCGGTCGTTGGTTCAGCAGATAGCCGTAGTACATGTAGCAGTCGTAGCGGTCGTCAGAGTCGATGATGTCGCCTACATTCAGGCTGAACAGCGGACGTTCGGGCATTTCTCCGATTGTCTTGGCTGCAGCCAGGAATCGGCCCATTTCAGCGATGGAAGAAGCCTGCAGGTCGCCGAATGCGCTGAACGAGAATTTGTCTGTTTCGTAAGCTGTCTTGAATTCGCGGGTTTCCGACCAGTTGGTGCCGTCGCCCACTTGGTAAATGTAGTCAGTGCCCGGCTCGAGTCCGCTGACGGTGACAGAACTTCCTTTCACCGTTCCGTTGCTGACAAGGGCGTTGTATTCGATGATTTTTGTTTTGCCCGTATGTTCCGTGAAGGCTTCTTCGCCGTCTGCCTTCTTGGCAATCTTCAGAATGGCTTCACCTTGTGAGGAAACCGGATTTGTCATCCATGTGATGGTTTTCGATGTCATCGGGTCGGGTGTCACGCCGGCACGAATATATTCGGGAACTTCGGTCAACAGCGGTTTTAGTGTGCGGGTAAACATCGTGTAGGAGTATTTTCCGTCCTTTTCCGCATACAGATTCACTTCCTGTGCCGCACCGGTAAAGTCGAGGTCGCTGACGGTTCCGTCGGCACCTGTCACTCCCGAGTCGTAGGTGGTTGCCATATCACCGGAAAGCGCATAGACATTGGCTCCGGCAATAGGATTACCTTCTTTGTCAGTAACGAGTACGGCTCCCGGAAGGCCTACAATGCGTTTGGTGATTTCCAGGTCATAGGACGATTGGATATGCTTTTCGAAAGCGTCAAACAGTGAGAACAGCGACAGAGAGTTGTCGGCGTAAGTGGCCTTTGCCGATACCGGAGAACAGCGGAGAATGTCGGTAGGATTGCTGTTTTTCGAAATGCTGACGTTTACGGTGGCAAGCGTTTCGCCTTCTGCTTTCTCAACGTCGTTTTTAAGATTTATGGTCAGATAGCCGTTGCGTTCGTCATAGCTGAAAGTACTGCCTGCAGCAGAAGGTGCAAACGATACGCCATTTTCAGCATCAACTGAACCGATGTTGTTTATCTCCATTACCAGTTCCAGCTCCTTAATATCGGCTGCATTGTTGGTGTTGATTTTAATTTCATAAGGCGTGCCTACATAGGCATTCTCGGAATTGGCGATGTTGACGAGCGTTGTTTTTCCGTCGGAAGCCTCAACGGTGAACGATGCCGAGTTGGTGGCAATGTTACCGAAGTTGTCCTCAACAATCACTTCAGCCGTGTGCGCACCGTTTGACAGTGTCAGACCAGTGAGCGAAACCGTATTGGCGGTTTGGTCGACGCTGAAGCCTGTATCGCCGGCTTTGAATTCCGCTCCGTCGACAAGCATGCGGATGCTGTTGTAATTGATGCCGCTTGCTCCCACTTCGGCAAAGGCAGCACCGAGGTCAATCTTTGTTGTGTTGAATGTACCGGTGAGCGGTTGTCCGTTGCCTGTCAGCCCGGAGATAGTCGGAGCTTCCTTATCCTCGCTGAACGACTGGTTTGTGACGCGGATATTGTCGACAATCACGTAGCCGTTTACGAAATAGTTTTCATAGCTTTTCAGCACCAGAAAACGGATGCCGTCGGGGTGGAATTCGTGGCCTTTGGGCAGGTTGCATTCCAGGTATTTCCATCCGGTCCAGTTGATGGCTGAAGCGAGGTCGGTGTTGGTTACGCCCGACCCCGAGCCGATGGGACGGGTCGACACTCTGACCCACATTCCCTGTACGCCCGGTGTGGCATATACCCATACGCCAAGCCGTTTTCCGCCTACATCATTTCCCGGAATCTGGAGCAGGCTGCCCGATGTTCCCGGACTGATTTGTGCAGTAAGAGTTTGTTGTTCCTGAGCGTTGGTGAAATCGATGTTCACTTTCATGGCATAGTTGCCGAAGCGAACGATGTCGCCTTGTGAAGCATCCATGAGTTCAAGGGTCATTTTTTCGCCGCGTGAGCCCGGTCGTGCCGACCATTTGCCGAAAGTCCCACTTTCGAAATCTTCCATCATCACAGCGTTCGGGTCAACACCCGGACCCGGATTTTGGGCGTTTGCCGTCCATAAGCCTGACAAGGACAAACACAGGCTCAAGGCTGCCGCCCGGTAAGTTTTAGATTTAAGCATAGAAGTTAAATTTTAAGGTTTAAGTTAAGGTTGTAAAATTGATTTTCTGTTTTATGATTGCAAATCTATTTCTGCTGAGGTATATTCTATATTCTTCAAATATAGGAAATTATCTTTGAAATCCCAAATATTGGAATGAAAATGATATGAAAAAGGGTTATGTCAAAAGAAAAGACACAACCCTGAAAATAGTTCTTCGCTGTTAGAATGCCACCTTTCGGTTTCCACTCTTGGTGTTGAGGATATAAAGTCCAGAGGGGAGAGTTAGCTCTGTGTCGTTTCCATAGTAGACAATACGTCCACTGAGATCTATGATTCGGATATCATTGGCTTCTGGATTGCGGAGTATGCCGTTGCTAACGGTGATGCTGTTGGCGTTGACACTGTCGATTCCAGAAGAGTCTACCCATTTCGCGAAAAGGGTTGTAATATCTTTGAGGCTTTCAGAAGTAACCATCTGTCCGGCTTTGAAGAATTTTCCCGATCCGTCATAGTTGGTTGTCCATCCCTCCAGTGTGAAGCCTGTGTAGGGCGTCAGGATAGAAGCATTCGGTATTGCTGTTTCTGTTTCCTGGGGAAAGAAGACGTTGATTCGTTCATTAAAATAATTATTAGAATAGAATGTTATATCTTTCCCCTGGAGTGTTTCAATTGTTCCGAATTTATTCCACTGAGATGCATTTTTAAAAGCGGAGAGACTTGAATTCTTTACCAAAAGACGAGCTGATGAAATAGCTGTTAGATTGAATATGTCATTATTTACAGACTGTGGTTCGTCAGCAAGATTAATAACCTCTTTCAAATTCACGCAAGAGGTAAAAGCATGATTTTCAATTTTTATAACAGAACTGGGGATAGTAACAGATGTTAGTGCTGAGCAGTTGTATAGTATATTTCCTCCAATGGCTGTTAGGGAATTGGGAAAGTTTATTGTGAGCAAATTTGAGCAGTCTTGAAAGGCACGGTCTCCGATACTTGTTAATGAATTGGATAAATTGATAGAACTCAAATTACAATTAAAAGCAAATGCATTCTCTTCAATGGTAGTTACAGAGTTTGGAAGTGTATAAGAATTCTGTAATTTTCCGATTGGATATTGTATAAGTGTCGTTAAATCGAAGTTAAAAAACACACCGTCAATTGATTTGAAATATTGGTTGTTGCTGTCTACATTAATATCCTGTAGAGCGTCACAACGACCAAACGCTTGACTGCCGATGTTTGTGACTGAATAGGGAATGTTAATGGATTTTAATGCAGAACAATATAGAAAAGCCTCATCACCGATACTTGTGACAGAATTGGGGATATTGATGGATTCCAATGCGGAACAATAACAAAAAGTATTAGCCTCAATACTTTTTATCGAGTTAGGAATGTTAATAGACTTTAAAGCTGAAAAACTAAAAGCATTGGCACCAATACTTGTGACTGAATTTGGGATATTGATGGATTCCAAAGCAGAACAATCAGAGAAAGCACTGGCACCTATACTTATGACTGAATTTGGGATATTGATGGATTCTAAAGCAGAACAACCTAAGAAAGCTCTGGCCTCAATACTTTTTATCGAATTAGGAATGCTAATAGACTTTAATGCTGAATAACGAAAAGCACCAGCACCAATACTTAATAATGCATTGTGTAAACTGATAGAAATTAAATTCTGGGAATACGAGAAAGCATTCACACCGATATGAGTTGTTGAGTTTGGTAGTGTGTAAGAGCTTTGCGATTTTCCGATTGGATATTGTATAAGCGTTGTCAGATTAGCATTAAAGAGAATCCCGTCCACTGATTTAAAGTGTTGATTGTCACTGTTTACGTTGATGGCTTGTAGGGCATTGCATCGGTAAAAAGCATCATTGCCAATGTTGGTTACTGAGCTGGGAATATTGACTGTGGTTAATGCTGTACATTCTGAAAATGCGGAATACCCAATGTCTGTTATCGAATTCGAGAGTTTGAGAGACGTTAGTGCCGTACAATATGCGAATGCTTTGCTTCCAATCGTTTTTACCGAGTTTGGAAGTGTGAGAGTTGTTAGTGTTACACACGCGTCAAATGATTCTTCATCAATGGTTGTTATTGAGTTGGGTATCTGAACAGAAGAGAGTTTACGGCAAGCGGTAAATGAATTTTTACCAATCCTTGTTACGGTATATTCTATATCATTGTTAGAAATTGTTTGAGGAATATATATGACTACAACTTCTTTGTTACAATGAACAACTGACACAGTTTTTTCTGTGTCGGATAACACTTCATAAGTAAGATCTCCAATTTGGAATCGTTCTCCAGCCAAGGAAATAAATGCTGACAATGCAAAGATTACAAAAATAAAGACTTGTTTTTTCATGATTGAATTCATTAGTTAATAAAAAGCAATGACTAACGCAAATATAGTGAAAATTAAACTAAAAGGATTATGAGTATATAAATTTTTTCTTGTGATAATCAATTCAATATGAAACAGGGCCGTGCCGGTTGGCACAGCCCTGGGATATGATAGTTTTGTTGATTTTTTATTTTAAATCGAAGCCGATGTCGCGGCGGAAGTATTTGCCTTCGAATGTCACTTTTTCAATCGAAGCGAATGATTTGGCGAGGGCTTCGTCTTTGGTTGCACCGTAGGAGCTGGCTGCGATGACGCGTCCGCCGTTGGTAACGATGCCGTCGGCTGTTTTCTTCGTTCCTGCGTGGAACAGGATGCTGTCGGTCACCGTGTCGAGTCCGCTGATGAGCTTGCCCTTTTCGTAGCTGCCGGGATAGCCTTCCGACACCATCATGACGGTTACGGCATAGCGTGGGTCGATGGCAAGGCGGCGTTCAGCCAAAGTCGTGGTAGCCACGCCGTCGAGCAGGTCGAGCAGGTCGCCATCGATGCGGAGCATTACGGCTTCCGTTTCCGGGTCACCCATACGCACGTTGTATTCGATTACCATCGGTTCGTTCTTCACGTTGATAAGTCCGAGGAAGATAAAGCCCTTGTAGGTGAGCTTTTCGTCCTTCAGGCCTTTCAATGTCGGCTCGATGATACGTTCTGTCACCTTCTGCATGAATGTTTCGTCGGCAAAGCTGACCGGAGAAACGGCCCCCATACCGCCTGTGTTCAGGCCGGTATCGCCTTCACCGATACGCTTGTAGTCCTTGGCTACCGGCAATACCTTGTAGCTTTCGCCGTCGGTAAGTACGAAAACAGAACATTCAATACCCGACAGGAACTCTTCGATTACGACAGTGGCCGATGATTTGCCGAACATGCCGTCGAGCATTTCCTTCAGCATCTTTTCTGCTTCTTCCAGTGTCGGGAGAATCAATACGCCCTTTCCGGCTGCCAGTCCGTCGGCTTTCAGCACGTAGGGAGCTTCCAGTTGCTTGAGGAAGCCGATGCCTTCTTCCAGATTTTCGGCTGTCACGCTCATGTAGCGTGCCGTCGGGATATTGTTGCGCATCATGAAGCCTTTCGCAAAATCCTTGCTGCCTTCGAGTTGTGCGCCTGCTTTCGACGGTCCGATTACCGGGATATGGCAGATTTCACTGTCGGCAACGAAATAATCATAGATGCCGGCAACAAGCGGGTCTTCGTTTCCCACCACAACCATTGTCACGCCGTTGGCGAGGGCAAAATCCTTGATGGCAGGGAAATCGAGCGGCGAAAGAGCCACGTTTTCTCCATATTGTTCAGTGCCGCCGTTTCCCGGAGCGATGAACAGTTTGTCGAGGTGTTGGCTTTGGCTGAGCTTCCAGGCAAGCGCCGATTCGCGTCCGCCGGAGCCGAGCAATAGTACTGTATGATTTTTCATTGTCTGTAATAGTTTTTATGATGGGTTTACTCTGTTTTATTCGTTGGTGTCGTTTTCGCCGTTCTCCTTTTTGCGACGGTGGCGCATCGTCACTTCGCCCTGTGGAAGGTCGTCGTGCAGACGAGGCTTACGGAACTGTACGGCCTTGCTGACTTTCTTGTCGGCAAATACGCCTGTTTCTTCCTTGTCCTTCGGCTTGCTGTCGCGCATGCGCTCGCTGTATGGTTTGCGGTATTTTTCTTCCAGCGCGTTTTTCGGCTTTTCGCGGCGGTCGAAGCGGCGACCTCTGCCCTTTTCTTCGCGGTCTTTTTTCTTGAACTCCGGTTTGCTGAACTTGTCGCCCTGGTTTTTCCAGCGCACGGGACGTTCGTGTTTCTCCATCAGTCCCAGTTCGCGGCTCTGTTTGCGGAATTCGGCATAAGTGCCTTCGAAGATGTCGAATTCGCGGAATTCACATTCCAGCGCACCGTTGAGAATCGGAGTTTTTGACGTCGGTTTCAAGCCGATTTTGTCGAAGTATTCCGATTTGTAACCGATAATCCATGCCTTATAGCCGCGGAACACGTGCTTCAGGCGTTCGCCGATAGAATCGTAGAGCGCATCCATGTCGTCGGCCGAGATACGTTCACCGTAAGGCGGGTTTGTCACAAGAATACCTTTTTCTGGTGCTTCCGTATAGCGTTGGAAAGGAAGGACCTGCAAGTCGATGTATTTGCCCACGCCGGCACTCTTGATGTTGCGTTCGGCAATGGCGATGGCTTTCGGCGAAATGTCGGAGCCGTAGATTTTATAGTTGAATTCGCGTTCCTGTGAGTCGTCGTTGTAGATGCTGTCGAACAGTTCTTGGTCGAAATCGCGCCAACGTTCGAATGCGAAGCTTTGGCGGAACACGCCCGGGTTGATATTGCGGGCTATCAGTGCCGCTTCGATGAGGAATGTACCCGAACCGCACATCGGGTCGATGAAGTTGCTTTCGCCTTTCCATCCGGTTTTCAGAATAAGGCCAGCGGCCAGTACCTCGTTGATGGGCGCTTCCGTCTGTTCAACGCGGTAGCCGCGTTTGTGGAGCGACTCGCCGGAGCTGTCGAGTGATATGGTTACCTCATCGTTGAGGATATGCACGTTCAGCAGCACGTCGGCGTTTGTCAGTCGGATAGACGGACGTTTGCCGTATTTTTCGTTGAAGAAGTCGGCGATGGCATCCTTCACGCGGTAGGTCACAAATTTCGAGTGGCGGAATCCGTCGCTGTTGACCACAGAGTCGATGGCAAAAGTGTCGTCGGCCGAGAGCAGTTGTTCCCAGTCGTATTTTTTGACGGCTTCATAAAGTTCGTCGGTGTCGCATGCCTTGAACGTGTAGATCGGTTTTAGGATGCGCAGTGCCGAACGGCAGCAGAAATTGGCTCTGTAGAGCATTTCCTTATCCCCGCGGAATGCTACCATTCGTCTTCCCGGTTTTACGTCGGTTGCTCCCAGTTGTTTCAATTCTTCGGCCAAAACGTCTTCCAGTCCTTGGAATGTTTTGGCTACAAGGTCCATCTCCTCTTTCATTCTGTATCTTGCTTTAGTCGTAAAATGTTGTTTGCTTTAGCTTGTACGAGTTTTTCGTTTTCAGCCACATCCTCTGTCACCCAGATGTTACCTCCGATAATGGCATTTTTGCCGATAGTGATGCGTCCCAGCACGGAAGTGTTGGAGTAGATAATCACGTTGTCGCCGATAATCGGGTGGCGCGGTATGCCCTTGATTGGGTTGTTGTTCTCGTCGTAGGAGAAACTTTTTGCACCCAGCGTAACGCCCTGATAGAGTTTCACATTATTGCCGATGATGGCGGTCGCTCCGATAACGACGCCCGTACCGTGGTCAATCGAGAAATATTCGCCGATGGTGGCTCCCGGGTGAATGTCGATACCGGTTTCTGAGTGTGCCATTTCGCAAATCATGCGTGGAATGATAGGCACTCCCAGCAGAATCAGGGCATGAGCGATGCGGTAGTTGGTAATGGCACGGATAGCCGGATAGCAGTAGATAACTTCCTCCTGGCTTTCGGCTGCCGGGTCACCGTGGTAGAGGGCACAAACGTCCGTGTGCAGGATTCTCCGCATTTCCGGAAGCTGCTGTATGAACTGTGCCGCGATTTCCGTCGCCTGGAGTTCCAAAGCGGCGATGTCGGGATTTTCATTGCAGTTCTTTCCGATTGCCAGACCGGCTACCACCTGCGATATAAGTGCGGCGTTGAGCTGTTCGCACTTGATGCCGATGATGTATTCCATGTTGTAGGTGTTTACATCGTCGTTGCCAAAAAATCCCGGAAAAAGGATGGCACGGCAAAGGTCGACAATCTTCTTTATCGTTGCCTGCGAGGGAAGCGGTTCGCCGCTCCAGCGCATGTGGCACATGTTGCAAAGTGATGCTTCGTCAGCCAATTGTGCAACTGTCTGCTTCAGTTTGTCTTCGTGTCTGTACGTCTTGTTCATCGGTCCGTTTGCGTGTGACTTGAAATATTCTGCAAAGTTACTCTAAATTAAAGGTTTTCCCAAACAATAGACCGAATTTGTTCACGGCTGATGCATCTTAACTGATTGGGATTGTCAGAACTTTTAAAACATAGTCAGATAGTTGCGACATGAGACCTCCTTTTGGGTGATTCGTTATCGCTATGAATGATATGTTTGTGTCGAAGAGGTGATTAATGAGTGTGTTTGGTGAGCGTTTTGTTGGAAATGGACAGGATGATGTTTTGGTCAATCATGTCACCGTTGCGGTTGTAGAGTGAAATCTCAATGTTCTTGGGTGTGACTTTCATCAACAGTGCACCGACGGTCATGGGGCCTTCATCCCACCGCGATTTGATGAGTCCGGTATGGTCGGTAAATTCCTGTTTAGCGTGTCCGCGTTCATTGTCGGACGACGGCGTCTGGATATAGACAGTTCCTTTTCCGGGTTCTGTCGGTTTTCTGTCTTTTATTGGAGGTGTGGCGACATAGATGTGGTTGTTTCCGGCCAGCGCGAAGTCTACGCCGTATTCGTCGAACAGTTCGTTCCAGCGCGAGAACTGCGACTCTGTGCCTTTATGCCCATAGAACCATTGATAGTGTTCCATCACGGCAACGTATTTCGCAGGATTGTTGGCTATCACTTCCTTCACCCAATTTTGGGCTTCGGTCAGACCTTCGGGAGTACGCATCGCCTCGCTGTTGAGAGCAATGATAAGCAGGTCGCCAAGTTTGGTGAAGTAGCACACACCTTCCTGTCCTTCGTAGCCGTTGAGCGGATTGGCGTTGGCGTTTTTGAAGAAATGGTTGCCGCTGAATTTGTAGGTACGGTCCATATTGTCGTGGTTTCCGTTCACGCCCGCCCACATATAGTTGCGGAAATACGGCTCATCGTAAAGGTCTTTCCAGAAAGAATAGCTGCCGCCCCAGGCGATGATATCTCCCAAATGGAGAATCATGTCGAAGTCGCCTCCGTTAATGCTTTTCAGTTTGTCGAGCATCGACATGGCTGCTTTCTTTCGGTCGGGAATCGGTGTATAGGTATGGAAGTCGGAGATGATGGCAGCTGTCCATGTTCCGTCGTCGGGAAGTGTGGAGAAATAGCGGATTTCGCCGTCGGCCTTTTCACCGACTTTGTACATATAGCGTGTGCCGGGCTGCAATTTTTCGAGTGAAGCAACATTGCGTGTGAAGTGGGCGCTTTCGTAAAAATCCTTTCCGTCGGGAGTTTTGGAGTACATGTTGTCGTAGACGGTGCATTCCTCTCGTGTCGGTTCGATGCGCTGGACTTCTGACCAGTCGGAGTCGTCGGCGGTAGTAAAATAGCAGTAAGTTTCTGGCCCGTTGAGGTCGCTGTGCCAATTGATGCGGGCCGAGGTGGTGGCATCTACGCCGGGGTTGACGATTACGGTGCGAGGCGCTTCTGCCCAGGCTGGCATAGCTGTTATAAGGGCAATACCGAGAGCGATAAAGCCTTTACTAATAAAATTTTTCATAATGACAGAATTTTAAGGTGTTGTGAATGTTTCTTCAAAGGTATGAGTTTTTATAATTGGAGAATTCTCTTTAAGACTATTTAGTGCTTATTTGTCTATTTTTAATATTGCAACGTGGTTCGGCATAGTCAAACTTGAAAACTTTGTTTTCGTTTGTCTCTGCGCTCACCTTTTCCTATTTTTGAATAAAATAGGATGCGGTTCGGGATAAAAAATAACTGAAACAAGTTTCATTATTTTATTCTCCGCTCACCTTTTCGTATCTTTGTCTTAGATAGGAGGCGGCTCGGCATAGTCAAATTTGAAAAACTCTGTTTTCATTTGGCTCTGCTCTCGCCTTTCGCTATTTTTGCATGAATAAATTTGAGAAAAACCGTGGCAGAAAAAATAGTTGAGACACCGCTGATGAAACAATATTTCGAGATGAAGGCCAAGCATCCCGATGCTGTGCTGTTGTTTCGTGTAGGCGACTTTTACGAGACGTATTCTTCGGATGCCGTCATCAGTTCTGAAATTCTGGGCATTACACTTACTAAACGCGCCAATGGGCCGGGCCAGACCATCGAAATGGCGGGATTTCCCCACCATGCCCTCGACACCTATCTGCCGAAACTGGTACGTGCCGGCAAACGTGTAGCCATCTGCGAGCAGTTGGAGGACCCGAAACTGACCAAGAAACTGGTGAAACGTGGCATTACGGAACTCGTGACGCCGGGGGTGGCCATCAACGGCAATATGCTCGACTATCGTGAAAACAACTTCCTTGGTGCTGTGCACTTTGGCAAGCAGTCGTGCGGTGTGGCTTTCCTCGACATCAGTACGGGAGAGTTCATGACTGCCGAGGGTACAATCGATTATGTGGACAAGCTGCTGGCGAATTTCGCTCCGAAGGAAGTGTTGGTGGAGCGTTCTTGCCGCAAGCGTTTCGACCAGACTTTCACGGCTAAATACCTGACATTCGAACTGGACGAATGGATGTTTACCGATGAAGCCGCCAACGACCGCCTGTTGAAGCAGTTTGAAACGAAAAACCTCAAAGGCTTCGGCGTGCACAAAATGTCGAACGCTATCATCGCTTCGGGTGCCATTCTCTTCTATCTTGACCTGACACAACATACGCAGATAAAACATATCACTTCGCTCTCGCGTATCGAGGAGGAACGCTATGTGCGCCTCGACCGCTTCACGGTGCGAAATCTGGAGCTTATCGAACCGATGAACGAGGAAGGCAAGAGCCTGCTCGACGTCATCAACCGCACCGTCAGTCCGATGGGTGCGCGTCTGCTCCGCCGCTGGATTCTGTTCCCGCTGAAGGACGTAAAGCCTATCAACGACCGTCTCGATGTGGTGGAATACTTTTTCAAGGACCGTGAAGGCCGCGAACTCCTTCAGAAACAGTTGGAGCTGATTGGCGACATGGAGCGCCTTGTGTCGAAAGTGGCTGTGGGGCGTATCTCGCCGCGCGAAATGGTGCAGCTGAAAAATGCGCTGAATGCGCTTGTTCCCATTAAGGACTACTGCGAGAATGCCGACAATGCCGTGCTGCGCTCGTTCGGCGACCAGCTGAACACCTGCGCCGCCATCCGCGACCGCATTGAGCGGGAGATGAATCCCGACGCGCCCAACATGGCGAACCGCGGAAATGTCATCCGCGAAGGCGTGAACGAGGAACTCGACAATCTGCGCGAAATAGCCTATTCGGGCAAGGACTATCTGCTCCATATCCAGCAGCGAGAAAGCGAGCTGACGGGCATTCCGAGCCTGAAAATAGCCTACAACAACGTGTTCGGCTACTATATCGAGGTGCGCAACACGCATAAGGACAAAGTGCCTGCGGAGTGGATTCGCAAGCAGACGCTTGTCAACGCTGAACGCTATGTGACGCAGGAACTGAAGGAATACGAAGAAAAAATCCTGGGTGCGCAGGACAAGATTCTGTCCATCGAAACACGGCTTTTCAACGAACTGGTGGAAAGCACCGCCGCCTATATTCCTTCCATACAGCTGAATGCCTCGCTGATTGCGCGGCTCGACTGTCTGCTGTCGTTCACGCGGACTTCAATTGAAAACCGCTACTGCCGTCCGGAAATCAACGACTCGCTGGAACTCGACATCACGGAGGGTCGCCATCCGGTCATCGAAAAGCAGCTTCCTGTCGGGGAAAGCTATATCACCAACTCGGTGCATCTCGACAACGACCGTCAGCAGATAATGATGATTACCGGCCCGAACATGGCAGGTAAATCGGCCTTGCTCCGGCAGACGGCCCTCATTGCCCTGCTCGGACAAATCGGCTGTTTCGTACCGGCTCAGGCTGCAAAAATCGGTATCGTCGACAAAATTTTTACCCGTGTAGGCGCGTCCGACAACATTTCGTTGGGCGAATCCACGTTCATGGTCGAAATGAACGAGGCGGCATCCATCCTCAACAACTTGAGCGAGCGCAGTCTGGTGCTGTTCGACGAGCTCGGCCGCGGAACGAGTACATACGACGGCATCTCGATTGCATGGGCGATTGTGGAGTATATTCACGAAAATCCGCGGTTCCATGCCAAGACGCTTTTTGCCACCCACTACCACGAGCTGAACGAAATGGAAAAGACGTTCAAGCGCATTGCCAACTACAATGTGTCGGTAAAGGAAATCGACGGCAAGGTGGTGTTTGTGCGCAAGCTGGTGAAAGGCGGAAGCGAACACAGTTTCGGTATTCATGTGGCGAAACTTGCCGGACTTCCCCCGGTGATTGTCGACCGTGCCAACGAAGTGCTTCACCAGTTGGAGGCTGCCAACTCGCGCGACACTATCAGCCATAGCCTTCAGGAAATCGGTGAAAAGCCGGAAAAGGGCGTGCAGCTTTCGTTCTTCCAGCTCGACGACCCGGTGCTGAGTCAGGTACGCGACGAAATTCTCGGCATCGACATCAATAACCTCACGCCGATGGAAGCCCTCAACAAGCTGAACGACATAAAAGGTATCATTACAGGGAAATAGATGATAGAAAAAAGGAGTTTGGACAATCTATAGTTAAAAACAACTATAACCAATTTAGAAAACTATGGCAAAGAAGAGCAAACAGGTAAAGACATGGGTGACTGACACGATTCGGGAGGTGCTGAATGAAGCGGAGATACATTACGAATTTCACGCTAAGGACAACGTATTTACGTTTATTCTGCCGTGTGAGAACACGGATTTGCACATGGTGATACATGCGGATGATGAGGGCGAGTGGTTCCGCTGCTACGGTTCGTTGCCTGTTCGTTTTCCCAAAGAACGGTTTGCCGAGTTGCTTTTTACGGTCAATACCATCAATTTGCAGCGCACAGCCGCCTGCCTGCGACTAAATCCGGAGTCGGGAATTATTTCTGCCTCGATGTTTGTAAATGTGGACGACGGCTGTATCGGTCCTAAAATGTTTCTCTGTAATATGCACGAAGTAGTCAGGCTTCTTGATGAAGAAGTGCCGGAACTTATGAGGGTGGCCTATGCCGATTTGAGTTCGAGTCAGTTTCCCGATTATAACATCTTCGACGACACGCATACGGAAAATTGACTCTGAAGCTGCTTTCTTGTCTTTTTTTTACCGGATAGGTGCATTTTCGATTCGGATAATCCATAATGAGGCGCATATAGTTACCTTGGCTTGTCCTTGTGCTTTTTTATGACGGAATTTGTGGTTAAATTTGGAAATCAAATTTTTCATTCAAAAGCTCCATGGAAGATTGTATCAAGAAACTGAACAGCGCCATTGCCGGCGTACGCCCATATCTGAACAAGACAGAAAAGAAAGAAACGCTCGACAAACTGGAAAAACGCCTTGCCTATGTGGCTAAGGCGGAAACTAAAATTCTGATATGCGGGGAATTTAAACGCGGGAAATCGTCGTTTATCAACGCGCTTATCGGAAGGAACCTTTGTGCCGTCGACCAGGACATTTGTACATCGGTTGTTTCCATTATCCGCTATGGCGTGAAGGAACGCGTCATGCGCAATTTTGGCGACTTCTCGGCACAGCAACGCGAGGAAATACCGTTTGCCGACATAGAGAAGTACACCGTAGGGCGAGCCGACGAGGTGAAGAACACTTTATTTCTGGAAATAGAACTGCCGCTCGAATCGCTGAAGAACGGCATGGTGCTTATCGATACTCCGGGTGTGGGCGGACTTGACCCACGCCATGCTTTCATTACGACTTATTTTTTGCCGCTTGCCGACATCACGCTGTTTATGACGGATGTCAACGAGCCGCTGACCGTCACGGAACTTGACTTTTACAAACAAAAAGTGGCACGCTACGCCAAGCATACGTTTGTGATTGTGAACAAATGCGACCTCAAGACGCCTGAACAGGTGGACGACATCAAAAACGACACTGTGGCAAAAATTGCCAAACATTGTGAGGTGAAGGCGGAGGAAGTGAAGGCATTCGCCGTTTCGTCGAAAACAAAACTGAACTACAACAAGACGAAGGTGGAGAAACTCTACGACAAGTCGGGTTTCAGAGCTGTTGACGAAGAGTTGGCGGGCACTTTGCAGCATATCAAGGAGGAACAGATCCGGATTATTCGCGATGAGTTTGTCGCTACTCTCGACAAGACCATCGAGCCGCTTACGATACAGTTGAACCAGATAGAAATGCCTGACCCGAAAGCTATTGTAGAGCTGAAGAACAAGGAGCAGGAAATTGCCGCACAGGCAAAGGAACTCAATGACCCCGCATCGGAATTCAGAATGCGCGTACAGAAGCGCATTACGGAATACCGTGAGAATGTTATCAACAAACTGAACGAGCAGAGCATCATATTCAGCTCCAACGGGTTGAACTCGCTGATGCTCACCGAGGAGGCAAAAGGTCCGGAAGGCGGAAAGTGGATAGGCAAGCAGTTGAACATGGCACTTGAATCGCTGGGTGCGGAAATTATTATGGAACTGCGTACGGCTTTCGACAAGATTGCCACGATGGAGGAGTTTCAGGGAATGCTGCATTTTAATGTGAAGGATTTTAACTATGAAATCAAGACCATCGCCCATTCCAAGCGTGAAGTGCCTCTCCACAAGCGGCTGATGTCGCTTATGCCGGGCATGGGTGTCGGATTTGCCACCAATCTGGTTGCCGGTTCCCTGTTGACTGCCATTGGTGCTACGTTTGCTTCTGTTGCCGCCCCTATTCTTGCCGTGGCAGCCGGTGTGGGCATGGCGTTCAAAAACCATTCGGACACCGTCAACGAAACGGAATTGATGGGACTTCGTGAGCAATATCAGCCGCAAATCACAGCCGCCATGCAGCAGTTGCGCACGTTTGTGGAAAGTCGTTTCTCCGAGTTCCAGCAGGAGTGGATTCTGGTTATTACGCAACGCGTGAAGGACTATCAGGTTACTTTGCAGGAGCTGATGAAAAACCTGGCGGAAATGTCGAACAACCAGAAACTGGCATTGGCAAAACGTATGGAATTGGAACGCCTTATCAAGCCGCTTACGGCACAACGCAATTTGGCGGCTATGGTACTGAACAATCCGTTTGAGAAAAAGGAAGACAACGAAAAAGAATAGGCCATGAACGAAAACGGCTACAACATGGCATCGGTCGATGCCGGACTTGCCGAACTGCAGAAACTGCTGCCTGTCGGCAAAATGGAACTGCTTCGTGAAACGCTGGCGGCATCGCGCCAAAAGCTGAACGAACCGATGCAGCTTGCCATCGTGGGCAAAATCAGTTCCTCGAAATCCACTCTGGTAAACGCCATTTTGGGTAAGGAGGAAGTGATGTCGACCGGCCAGATGGAAGTTACCTACAATGTAGGATGGCTGAAATACGGTTCGCCGCAGAACGACATAATTATCCATCACAAGGACGGTACGCCCGATTTGCACAAATCGCCGCAGGATTTCCACGATTGGACTGTGGACAACGAAGGGAAAAAGGAACTTATCAACAACGTGAGCTATATCGAAACCTTCGACGATGCCGAGATTCTGCGTGATATCAACATTATAGACACGCCCGGACTTGATGCCGTGCGCGGACAGGACTCGCAGAATACGCTCGACTTCTTGAAGAATGTGCGTCCGGATGCGGTCATCATGCTGTTTACCCACTCCGTTGCGGAATCGACGCTTGATGTGGTGCGCGACTTCAATAGCGGCGGTAATTTCAATCCGCTCAATGCCATTGGTGTCCTTTCGAAAATCGATGTGTTGTGGATGGAAGACAACGAACGCGAACAGACCGCCTTGCAGATTGGACAGCGCATAGCCGGCAACAAGATGAAGAATCTGCCCATGCTTCGCAAGTCGCTTTTCAACATCTATCCCATTTCCTCCCTGCTGTTCCTTAAGGCATCCTCACTCAAGGAAGAAGATCTCCGGCTAATCGGCCGTCTTAACGGCAGTGATGAGGATATGCTTGTCTGTGCCATGCTGACTGCCAACGATTTCATTGACCCTGACTATGAACTGGCTATCAGCGTCGATGAACGCCGGCATTTGCTGAAACAGTTGGACTTGTATGGCATTTATCTGCTTTCCGAACTATTGAAAAAGAAGCCGGAAACAACCCTTGGCGAAGCCCGCGAACTGCTGTTTGCGGAAAGCGGCGCAAAAGAATTCATGACCATTCTGCACAACCATTTCGGTAGCCGTTCGAAGCTAATCAAGATGGAAAGCATCTATCAGCGGCTGCAACGTGCCTTGGCCACAGAACGCGCTTCGGCTTTCAGGGATACGGAAGCCGTCCGTATGCTCGACAGAATGGAGCAGCGCATTGCCGACCTGTTCAGTTCGCTGGTGCACGAGCACAACGAGTATGAACTTCTCAACCGTATTTATTGCAACGAAATCGACTTGGATGAAGACGTTGCCGACGAGTTTCAGCGGCTTTGCGGAGAGCATGGAGGCTCTGCTCCCGAGCGTCTCGGACTTGACCCGAAACACGCCACTGTCAGCGAAATGAAGGAACGGGCATTCGAACGTGAAAAGTATTGGCGGCGTGCCATCAACGAGGAGTTTGACCCGGATGAAAAGGAATGGATGCGCACCGTATTGCAGTCGTACACACTGCTGCGGCACAAAATCCAGACAGCCGCCTATCAGTACGAGCAGTCACGTGCCTTTTTGTTTAATGAAAATTGATTGAAGCTATGATATATTGCACAAAATGCGGGACATCAAATCCCGAGCAATCCCGATTCTGCCGCAACTGCGGCAGTACGCTGCAAATGCAAACCGTACAACCCCCGAAGCCGCCGCAATACGCGCCGAAGCCTTCGACGGGCGTGTCGGTTGCCCTTATTGTGTTCATGCTGTTGCTGCTGATTGTGAATATCGCGGCAGCTTCCGACAGAAGCATGGATCCGGACATTGACGGTGTTGTCCTTACAGTGGTGTATTTGTTGCTTTCCGTTGCAGCTTTTCCGATATTGTCGTTTTTCAAGAAACAGGCAAAGGTCGCGTCTCGCAATTTCCATTTTGCGATTCTGCTGGCCTTGTTTACGGTCAATACGCTGCTGATACCGATGTGGAACGGTTCGCTGTTGCTGCCCTACATTCTGCTATCCGTAGGATTGGCGGTCAATACGGTCATTGCGTGGTTCCGTCGTCCGGCATTGGCAAGCGGAAGGGATTCGTTCCTCAAGAAATTCCATTTTGTCATTGCTGGAATTGGCGGCATTATGATGTTGTTCAGCCTGCTTGCATTTTTTAACACCCATGAATGGAGCAGTCAGGATCCGACAGACTCAAGCTATTCACGCATGACTTCTTCTTCGTTTTGGGGCTATCGCTTTGAAAGCGAATCGATTCGTCTCTTTGGCGAAGATGCTCCGCTTTGTCACAATCTTTACGGCATCAGTGACGATGCGTTCTATCTTTATCGTTACGTCGTTGACCATACCTCAGAATGGGAATGCGATAGTACTGCATTTTACAACAGCCGTTCGGAAGCCCGTAGCGGGTACTACCGGTACGTTACCGTCGGCACGCTGATTTTTGCCGCGCTTTGTGCCGGATTTGTCATTTTAGGTATTCGACAGAAAGGGTAATAATTATGAAGTGTCCGAATTGTCATACGGAGTTGCCTTCAGGGGCAATGTTCTGTCGTAACTGCGGTTGCAGACTTCCGTTAGAATGTCCCGGTTGCCATGAGAATATTGCGGCGGATGCAAAGTTCTGCAAATATTGTGGTACGGACATAGCAGGTTTCTTTTGGAAGGCATGGGTGGATGAGTGGAGAGCTAAATATCTTGGTAGTCCGTTCATGTTCGGGAATGACAGTATTCCGAAAGAGGCTGATAAACTGGAAGAGTTTTCGCTGCTAGCTACGGCTTCCAACCTCAGCGGTCCGGCATCTCTGAAATGGAAGCCCGACAAGGCGGAAGCCGGCCGCATTGCCGACCTGTTCCGTCGATACTGTGCAGAACGGGGCTACACATGGGAAAAAGATTTTTAAACAGAAAAATAAATACAACGAAATATGGGAAACTGGGTATGTATTGACTTTGGTACGAGCAATTCGGCGGCGGCAATCGTGGTTGACGGCCGTCCGAAACTGGTGTCGCCCAACAACAAGTCGTATTTTCCGACCGTGGCTTGTGTGTTGGGAAAGGACAAGATTGCCGTATGCCAGAGTGCAGAACAGTTCAAGACGAAATATCCTGAATTCTATTTACAGGAATTTAAACTCAATATTGCCGAGCCGCTCGACTGCAACGGTGTTGGCTATCGGGAAGTGATTGCCGCCATTCTGCGTCATATAAAGGGCTGTGCGGAAATCGAAAACAACGGTAACCGTATTGACAACGTGATGCTGAGTATTCCCGCCATTTATACGGAAAGCGACCGTCGTAAGGACGTGATGCGTCAGGCGGCCCTCGATGCGGGATTTCAGAAAGTGGCTTTTATGCGTGAGGCGCATGCTGCCGCTCTCCACTATGCCTATATCCAGGGCACGGAAACCGTCGGCCTTTCGTTGGTCTATGACTTGGGTGGAGGAACGTTCGACCCCGCTCTGATTATGCTTTCAGGCGAAAACGAACCGGATTTTCTGGGCTGTGACAGCGGTGTGAAATGTGGCGGACAATACTTTGATGCAGCCATCTACAAACAGGCTCAGGCCGAGGCAAAGGCTTCCGGTGCGCCATTGGACCGCTCTTCGAAATGGAGCGACTTTTGGGCATGCCGCCTGTTGAAAGAAGACCTTTCAGCAACGTACGAAGCCACGACACTGCTTTCCAATGGCAATCCGTTTACGCTCAGCCGTCCGGATTTCGAGGAACTGATTCGCAAAAAGCTGTATCTTACGCTTGATGCCTGCGACATGATGATGACGTCGGCACGAAGGGAGTGGACTGAAGTAGAACAGATACTGCTGGTGGGCGGTTCGACGGCCATACCGTTGGTCAGCTCATTGCTACAACAGCATTTGATTTCCCACAATGCTCCGAAAGTAAAAGTTATCCGCAGCCTTAACGGTCGGAACGGCGAATACAATCACAACTATGCCGTATGTCTCGGCGGCATTACATTGGCAGAGACTAAGTTGCTTCATCCGGAACCCGAGCCGGAACCAGAACCGGAAATTGGCGAACTCGTAAACAACGGGAAACGTTGTCGGCTGAAACTTGGAACCAATACCTTCGGGCGTGACAGAGGTCAGGATTATGTGTTTGACGACCCGCATATGAGTCGGGAGCATTTTGAAGTAATTGTAACTAAAAATGAAGGACGGGGATTCCGTTACAAGTTGCAGACTGTCAGTACCAGCCGGGCTACCGTGGTAAACGGAACACTGGCGCTTGACCGTACGATTCCGTTTGCTCCGAAAGAAATTGAGCTGAAGGACGGAATGACGGTGCTTGCCGGAAGAACGAAATTCCAGTTTGTTGAAGAACCGAAATAAAATCATAAACTTATGCCTAAATATATCAACGACTACAAAATCGTCGACCGCAAGCAAGGCGGTATGGCGGTTGTCTACAAAGGCGTGAACAGCAACGGATTCACGCGTGCATTCAAAGTGGTACGCCCCGACAAGGCGGCCAACAATCCGGCTCTGTGCCAGAAATTTCTGAAGGGTATCCAGATTCTTCAGCAGCTCGACCATCCGAACATTGTCAGAGCTTTGAATGCCTTTACTTATACCGACGATGAAAACGGAAGCATGTATACCGTGCTGGAAATGGACTGGCTTGACGGTACCGACCTGGAGCAAATGGTGAAGAACAAGTATCCGAACGGAATGTCGCTGAAAGACGTGCGTAAAATCGCGACCTATGTGAGTCAGGCCATGAGCTATGCTCATTCGAAAAAAATTCTCCATCTCGACATCAAACCGAGCAACCTGATGCTTGTCAATGGCTATGTCAAACTGATAGATTTCGGTATTGCCAAAATTATCGGTGAAAATGCCAGCATGGTGGAAGGTGGAGATACGATAGCCACGCAGACGTTGACAGGGGAATCGACCTTTAAAGGTACGCTGGCCTATTCGTCGCCGGAACAGTTCAACGGCTCTATTGTTACTGAGCGTTCTGACATCTATTCGTTTGGCTGTACGCTTAATTTCCTGCTGACCGGAACAAACGATCCGAGTGTCCGGGTGAAGGATTCGCATTTTGCCGCCATTATTGACAAATGCCGCCAGCACAATCCAAATGACCGCTATCAGAGCTTTGATGAAGTATTGAAAGCCATAGAGAAGAATGAGACTGTAAAATGTGTCAACTGTTCCAAACAGATTCCTGCTGATGTGAAATTCTGTCCGCACTGTGGCGCGAAGCAGGAGAAAAAAGTGCCGGAACCGCCTAAGACAAAAGTTTGTCCGGAATGCAAGCAGAATGTGCCTGCTGCCGACCGTTTCTGTTCAAATTGCGGACACGATTTCAACAAGCCGAACCCGAATCCGCAGCCTCCGAAAAGAAAAGTATGGCGATGCAGTAACTGCGGACGGACACTGACGGAAGAGTTCAATGACAACCATAACACATATTGTTGCTACTGCGGGCAAAAAACGATGAAATATGAATAAGGTTGTGTCATGAAAAAATGTACGTTATGTAATATACAGAATCCGGATGATGCTGTATTTTGTCGGAAGTGTGGTCTTGCACTTCCTAACAGGACAAATGTCGGTCAGAAAGACAACTCGAAGAGATTAAACAATATGAGTGTACCGGCCAAGATTCTGTGGACAATAGTTGTGATAGTTGTTGTTGTCGCTCTGTTGTCTTCGGGTTGCGGCATGGCGGAAACCATAATTTTTATTTTAGGTGCATTGTGCATTCTTGCCTATATATGGTAAGTCTTTGATTGATTTTTAAATTTAAGACTTTATGATTGAATTGAAACAATATTCCGTTTTTTGCGAACAGGGTGTCCGCGGAAACAATGAAGATTTCATATATCCTGCAACGGCCGGCAAAAATGACCGGATATTTGTCCTGTGCGACGGAATGGGCGGACACGGACACGGCGAGGTGGCAAGCGAAACGGTGGGCATGGCTGTATATCGTTTCCTTGAAGTGCAACACGCCGATGTGTTTACGGAGGAAATGTTCCGTGAAGCGCTAGACTTTGCCGTTGAGGAGTTGGAAAAGGCTGACAGTTTTGATGACGACGAACGACGCATGGGAACGACGCTTGTTGTGGTGGCGTTGAATGAGTTTGAAATCCTTGTTGGCCATGTTGGCGATAGCCGTTGCTATCATTTCAGCCATAGCGGTGAACTGCTTTTCCGTACCACTGACCACTCACAGGTGGCTGAGGCTGTCCGCCTTGGACTTATCACGGAGGATGAAGCTTTTAATCATCCGAAAAAAAACATATTGACCCGATGTGTTCAGGCCAAAGGTGAGAATAAAATAGAAATGACCATCGACCGTCTGAAGCGTGCAGACGATGGTGACATACTCCTTCTCTGTACAGACGGCGTAAATGATGCGCTGCGCGATGCGGACATTGAGCGCATTGTTCGGGTAAATGCCGGCAATTTGAATGCTTGTGCGGAAGCTGTCAAGACAGAGTGTGGAATGAATTCTCGAGACAATTTTTCCGCCATATTCATCGAACTGCATGCCGAAGGTTTTCCGCCAAAAGTTCCGGTAGATCCCGAACCTCAACCGGAGCCACAACCAGAACCGAAAGCAGAAAAGCCGTGTCCAAACTGCGGAAAGCCTAATGCTGTTGAAGCTCGGTTCTGTACTTATTGCGGACATAGTTTTGAGGAGTCCTCCAATCCGGTAGATCCTCCTGAGCCCCCGATTCCGGAACCTGTCATACCGCAACCCGGTAATGACAGTTGGATACATCTGCCGTTTTCCGACAAACCTGTAAAACAGTCCACTTTTTTCATTATTCTGGGCAGCATCATTGCAGGGCTGATAGTCATTATTGTTGTTCTGTGCTTTTTGTTGTCGACGGGCGGTCGGCATCCGCACAAAAAAAGGCTCCCCTCATTCCGTGAGTATGTTGAAAAGCCGGACCACGATAATGACGATGCTATTGAAATCACAGATTTTTTCCAACAAACATTTAAGCAATAGACAATGAATTTTCAACGGACATTGGACAATCATATTATCTGTGGCAAATGTCAGACGGAAAATCCTTCGGATGCCGTTTATTGCCGTCATTGCGGACTTTTGTTTACAAAGAAACCAGCGAAGAAAAAATCGTCCAAGCAGTGGTTATGGCTGTTGCTCCTTATCCCGGTGTTGGGATTGGCCGTCTACGCTGCTGTATGGTATGCCCTACAGCCTTCCTATCTCTACATTGATGGAGAGACATTGTCGAGTTTGGAAGTAGAGCCAACCGGCGGCACTGCTGTTCTCACTATTTCGACGGACGCTGATGACTATTATGTTTATACGCCCAGTTGGGTGACGGCTGAGAAGGGATTTGGAGTATTGACATTGTCGTATGATTCCAATGAATCGGGTATTTCCCGTACGGGTACGGTAAGGCTGAGTGCCGGTGATCTTGAAAGTCAGGTTGTGCTGACTCAGGAGCCGAATACCGAACCGGTGGCTACCATCGAAAAGATTTGGTGCGTGCATGATGTGTATCAGTATGGACAAAAGGGAATGGAAATCCACGTAAAGTTTCACGTGAAACGAATGCTCGGAAGAACCGGACGTTGTGTCGCTTATTTTTACCAGTCTGACAACACTACGCCGCTCTATGACTATAATGGAAACTATACGACTTCCGACGGACAGGTTTCATGTGGAAGTGATTATATGCCTTCCTATGAAGAGTCGGTATTTAAGGATTTTACCTTATTTATGCCGCTTGACGAACTGCATCTGTCAGCAGGGGAATTCGATTTGACTTTTGATGTGGCTGTTTATGACGATAACGGCAATCTTCTTTGTCAGCAGGAAGGCGAGAAATTCACGTTTACGAAAGGCTATTGAGTATGAAAATTTGTAGATACTGCGATGTGGAGAATCCTGACGATGCTTTATTCTGCAGAAAGTGTGGAAAGAAATTTCGGAAGGTGCATAAGCTGGGAAATACCTTGAAATTAATCTTCAGCTCGATTTTTGGCCTGGCTTTAGGCTATGGACTGGTGACTGGAGGTTTTTGGGTATGGGACTACTTCACGCAGCCTACATTCATTCAGATAGAAGGGAATACGGAGTATGATGTTTCTGTTCTGCCAGTAGAAAATGAAATTAGATTGGCCGTATCCACCGACGCCGACCGTTTCCAGACTGAATTTCCGGAATGGATAAGTTTTAGCGATGAGGTATCTCCTGCCGACAGTGTCTTTTTTGTTGTGTCAGCTAACGAAAGTGACAAGGAACGGACAGGTACAATCCGGCTCACAGCAGGAAAGCATACGGCGGAGGTTATTGTTTCGCAGCCTCCGATTGACGATGCGACGAGTTCGACTGCTGAGCCCGGAATAGATATCAGCATGCAGACACGTGGTCTTCAGACACATGGCGTTAACAGCTTTATATACAATATCATGTTGGAGCATAATGTTTATAGAAACGGTAAAAAGGGTATTGTCTTTCATGTCGACTTTGAGGTTGAGAATATGAACGGCAAGACAGGCTCTTGTGTGTGCTATTTTTATGATGAAGCAGGCACTGCCTTGAAAGATTCGGATAAAAGCCATTATACGAAAGACGGAAAAGTTTCTGTCGGCGTAGATTTTACATCTGATTCCGGCAACTGTCGCTTCAAAGATTTGCAACTGTTTATGCCGTACAGTCAATTTCATTTGAACGCTGCAGGAACTTACCGCTTGAAGTGCCGTATTATTCTTTGGAATGACCTGCTGGACAAATTGAGCGAATATCACTGGATAAACATCGATTATGACCAGCCTACGCCTCATGCATACGGAAAGATTCTGAATGTATGGAATGAATCAGATTTTATGCCTGACAGCGTTGCCGGAATGAATGTGCATGTCAAATTTGATGTTGAAAACATGAAAGGCAAAACCGGTTTCTGTCAGGTTCATATTTATGACCCGGAAACGGGCTCTCGAATTAAACAAGTGACGGGAACACAACAATTCACTCCTACTTACGATTCTTCGACTTTCGGCAATATGGCGGTTTTTGTTCCGAATTCGTTTCAATTCTTGGGAGAAGGAGAACACGCATTGAAATATAGGGCCGTGTTGATTGACGACCGCGGATGTGAATTGGATAAGTCTGACTATTATAATTTTAAATTGATAAATTACTAACTTTTAAATTAGTTGCATATGAACAATCCTAACATTATCGGAAATCCGATTAATCCATTTGAACAACAGTACCCTGATACTTGTGCTATCAAGTCTCAGCAACTGATTCTCAATGATTTTGGTATACATGTCACAGAGGACCAGCTGGTACAGTATTCTTATGAACATGGCTGGTATACAGGTGACGGAAGCGGCACGCTGATGGGTGACATCGGCAATTTGCTGGCGGACGCCGGCATTCCCTGTACACAGCAGATTGATGCTAACGTGTTTGACCTGACAAAAGAATTGGCACAGGGACACAAAATTATTGTAGGCGTTGACAGCAGTGAACTTCACAGCAGCTCGCTTTCAAGCTGGCTGAATGATCTTTTCAATGGCGATACGCCCGACCATGCACTGATTGTTGCAGGTATCGACATGACTGATCCCGAAAATCCGATGGTAATTCTGACCGACCCGGGAACTGGCGAACCTGCTGCCCCCTATCCTTTGGACCAGTTTATGGATGCATGGGCCGATTCCAGTCATTTTATGGTGTCGACCGACATTCCTACGCCGGATGCGATTAATGCATTCCAGGATATGGGCGACACTTATCATTTGCCTGATGTGGCAGGAGTGGACTACAACACTTTCAACATGTTCCAGAATTATAGCCATAACCTTCCGGATCCGGCAATGTATCCGGGCATGGGTGATCCGATGGACATGCTTTACAATGCCTTTAATGTCATGCCGACAGTGCATGACATGACCTTCCCCGATGCTCTTTCGTACGTAGGATTGCCTCCTATCGACATGACTATGCCGATGTATACGCCGTTTGATCCGACCATGTACGACTACAACAATTTTGGGTTTGATTCGTCGTCTACATTGAGTGAAACAACCCAGCATTCCATCGACGTGTTGCAGCAGAGTTATGATGACTGTATGCGCTATGCGCAGGATGCAATGGACAACGGCCAGCCTGTAACTGCTCAAATGTTCATCAACCAGGCTCACGATGCGCAAAATGCTATTGACGATATCCTGTCATAGTCTTTTTTGACTGTTTACGACAAAGGGAACTGCCGCTACGACAGTTCCCTTTGCTGTTTTTATGTAACAGAACGGATAGATTTAACGGGAAACCGCTATCTTTGTAAATGTAATATGGACGAAAACAAAGACATACGGGTTTCGGTCATCGTGCCGTTCTATAATGCGGGAAAGCACATCGAGCGATGTGCTGAATCATTGATGCGCCAGACTTTGAAGGACGGTATAGAGTTCGTGTTTGTCAATGACGGTTCGACGGACGACAGTTTGGACAAACTTGTGTCTGTGGTTTCAAAATACCCGTATCGTTCAACGCAGGTCAAGATTGAGTCCCAGCCCAATCAAGGTTCTGCTGCTGCACGCCAGAAAGGGCATGATTGTGCTGTTGGCGATTATTTGATTCATTGCGATGCGGACGACTGGGTGGAAACGGATATGTATGAATCTCTGCTTGCTGTCGCCGATAGGGAAGATGCCGATGTCGTATGTTCGTCTTTTTTTATGGAAACCGGCAGCAAGACTTCGGTTTTGAGATTTAAGACGAGCCGTTTCCCGAATTTGAATGACGCACCTTTGGATACGTTGCATTTTTCTATTTGTAACAAGTTGGTGAGAAGACAAATCATTGTGGAACATGGGTTGCGTCTGTTTCCGAACGCTAATTGTTGGGAGGATTTGGGATTGTTTTCCCGGGTATTGATTTTTGCCAAAAAAGTGGTGATTGTTGACAAGGCATATTATCATTATCGTCGGGAGCCGAATGCGTCGATGACAACTTCAAAAATGGAAAAAGTGCTGCACGACCATCTGTTGATAGTCGATGAAATGGAAAAATGGTTCGATTGCCAGCCACCTGCATTGCGACAGCAATATGCTCCGTTTATCCGTTTTGTGCGCTTTACGGCAAAGATAAAGATGCTTCGGGGAAATAAAAAAGACATTGTGCGCTGGAAGAGCACTTATCCTGAAACCAACCGTCACATAATGGCGTATAAAAATATTCCTCTCCCTTACCGTCTGCTCTTTTTAATGGCGGAAAAACTGCCTGTCGGTTTCTGGAAAACAATATTTAGACTGTTGGGGAAATCGTAAAAATAAAGATTATGCAAAATTTTTTGCATAACTTATTTCTATGTCTTGTTATAATTTCATAAATTTGTAAATATCGGCAAACGCAACCTTTTAAAACGAAAACGCATTGGAAACGAAAGACTATAACTCGCTGAACTTGACACCTGAACAGGAAGACGCTCTTATTGATGAAGCCTTCCAGGATGTCCTGAACGGATATTTGAAAAGTAATCACCGCAAGAAGGTGGAAATAATCAAGCGTGCCTATGCTTTTGCAAAGGACGCTCATAAGGGTATCCGCCGCCGTTCGGGCGAGCCCTATATTCTTCACCCCATTGCTGTGGCTAAGATTGTGAGCCAGGAAATAGGCTTGGGGTCTACTTCCATTTGTGCTGCCCTGCTTCATGATGTGGTGGAGGATACGGAGTATACCGTTGAGGACATTGAAATGAACTTTGGCAAAAAGATTGCTTCCATTGTCGACGGACTGACAAAGATTTCCGGTGGTATTTTTGGTGACAAGGCTTCCGTTCAGGCCGAGAATTTCCGAAAACTGCTGCTGACGATGTCGGAAGATGTGCGGGTGGTGCTGATTAAGATGGCGGACCGTCTTCACAATATGCGTACTTTGGGTTCGATGCTGCCCAGCAAGCAGTATAAGATTGCCGGCGAAACACTCTACATTTATGCGCCGCTTGCCCACCGGTTGGGTTTGTTTGCCATAAAGACCGAATTGGAGGACCTCAGTTTCAAGTATGAACATCCGGAACAATATGAGGCTATCCGTGAGAAAATCCGTCTTTCAGAAGAAAAGCGCAAATGTGTGTTCTCGGATTTTGCAGCGCCGATTCGGACCAAATTGGACGAAATGGGGTTGAAATATACGATTACAGCCCGCGTGAAATCGATTTATTCCATCTGGAACAAGATGGAAAGCAAGCATATCCCGTTTGAAGAGGTTTACGACCTGTATGCCGTGCGCATTATTTTCACTTGTGATGATACCGCCAACGAGAAAAATATCTGTTGGAATATCTATTCAGCCATCACGGATATCTATAAACTGCATCCGTCGCGCACACGCGACTGGATCAGCACTCCGAAGGCAAACGGCTATCGTGCGCTGCACCTTACGGTGATGGGTCCTGACGGTAATTGGGTGGAAGTGCAAATCCGCAGTGCCAAGATGGACGACATTGCCGAACGTGGTTTTGCCGCACACTGGAAATATAAAATCGGCGAAAGTGATGAGGAATCGGAATTGGAATCCTGGCTCAAGACTATTACGGACATTTTGAAAGATCCGCAGCCGGATGCAGTCGATTTTCTCGACACTATCAAGCTGAATCTGTTTGCTACCGAAATTATCGTATTTACGCCGAAAGGCGATTTGATAACGCTCCCGAAAGATGCTACTGTGCTGGATGTGGCCTATTCGCTGCACTCTGAAATCGGTTCGCATGCCATAGCCGGAAAGGTGAACCATCGTCTGGTACCTATTTCCTATCGTCTGCAGAGCGGCGACCAGGTGGAAGTGCTGACGTCAGCCACACAGAAGCCTTCAGCCGAATGGCTGGGCTTTATTACTACTGCAAAAGCCAAGAGCCGTTTGGAAGCTGCCTTGAAGAAAGAACGCCGGAAAGTGGCGGAAAAAGGTGAAACGGCATTGGGTAAGTTGGCCGATGAATACGGACTTGAGGACAAGAACCGCTTTATCACGCTGCTGATGGCATATTACAAACTGCTGACACGTGAAGAACTGTTCTATGCCGTAGGCAGCGAACAATTGGAGGTGACCGACAGTGTTGTGAAGACTATCTGCAAGAAACCCGGACAGGGAATCCTCAACAAACTGTGGCCGTTTAAGAGCAAGAAACCGACTTTGCCAGATGTGGAGGATGGTGAGAACCCACAGCCTTCTACAGACAAGAAGAAAATCAACAAAAAAGAGGTATATGTGCTACGTTCGGAAAACGGTGTGCACAACTATAAGATTGCGCCTTGCTGCAATCCTATCCCCGGCGACGATGTGTTGGGTTATGTGGATGACGACGAGAATGTGATAGTGCATAAAATGGATTGTGCTACGGCCATGCGTATCCGTAGCAGCCACGGCAACCGTCTGGTGGCAACCCGTTGGGAAGAGTCACCGCTTACGACGTCGTTCCTTGCCACGATTTCTATACAGGGTATCGACCGTATGGGCATTCTGCAGGAACTGATTTATGAAATATCAACGAATATGTCGTTGGACATGCGCCGTTTGAATATAGAGGCCAACGAGGGTGTGTTCACTTGTGAGCTTGTATTGCGCGTTTCCGATGCCAATATTGTCAACCGGCTTTGCCGCCAGGTGAAAAAAATCAATGGTGTGAAGTCGGCTGTCAGAACGAAATAAAAAAGATTGAACGATGTTAGAACAACAAAAAGGATTGAAAAAGAAAACTTTATTAAGGATTCTGCTGTTTCTTGCCGCTGCAGCCATTATCACCTACTTTATCCCTGACCGGGACCGTGGGAGCTTTAATTACAGCATCGGCAAGCCGTGGAACTATTCGTTGCTGACGGCACCATTCGATATGCCTGTGATGCTTGATTCTGCAACGATGAAGGCACGGAAAGACAGTATAGACCGTGTGTTTGTGCCTTATTTCAAAGTGGACAAGACGGCTGAGAAGACAATGCTTTCCCAATTGTCGGCTACTGGAAACGCTGAGGCAGAACGGATTAAAGTGCATCTGCAGCGTCTGTTTGAACGTGGAATCGTCGACAATGATGTTTATGCTGCCATAAAAGGTAACCGGCTGCCGATGGTTTGTCTGTTGAACGACAAAGTGGGACAGAACATATCTACGGCACAGATGGTTTCCGTCAGAAAGGCTTATGAATATATCGATTCTGCCCTTGCCTATTCTTCTGCATTACAGGGGGTGAAGTTGTCGGAAATCATTGTTCCGAACATGGTGAAGGATACATTGACAACCAATAAGCTGCTTGAAGATGAATACCGAAACGCTATTTCTCCGTCGGGAATTATCCAGCAGGGTGAACGTATTGTGGACCGTGGAGAAATCGTTATTCCGCAAACCGCCATGCTGTTGCAGACTTATGAGTCGATGATGAAGACACGTAACAAGGATGCCAAGGATGTCCATTATCCGATAGTCGGTTATGCGTTGGTTGTGGTGGCATTGCTGTTCCTGCTTTATGTGTTTATCAGTATGTTCCGTCCGCGTATTCTTCAAAGCAACCGGAAAATATTGTTTGTTTTGGCGATGATAACCGTTTTCACGGTATTCTCTTTCATGCTGATGGAGCGTTTCCACGGAGGAATGTATATGCTTCCTATCGCACTGGTGCCAATTGTGATTGTCACCTTCTTCGATTCGCGCACGGCATTCTTTGTGTCGATTATTCAGATAATGCTTTGCAGTCTGGTGACGGAATATCATTTGGAATTCATTCTGCTTCATCTGATTGCTTCCATAGTGGCGATTGATACGCTTCAGGAACTTTCCAAGCGTTCGCAGCTTGTGCGTACGGCCGCATGCGTATTCATTGCCTATTCTGTAACCTATGTTGCGTTCAGCATACTTTCAAACGGAAACATCAATTCTGTAGGCCTCCGCATATTTGTGTATTTTGCCATCAATACCATTATGCTGTCGTTTGCCTATGTGATTATCTTCGTGTTTGAACGTCTGTTCGGCTTTGTTTCGAAGGTGACTTTGGTGGAATTGTCGGATGTGAACAACCCGCTGTTGCGTGAATTGTCGGAAAAATGTCCCGGAACATTCCAGCACTCTCTGCAACTTTCCAACCTTGTGTCGGAGGCTGCCCACGAAATTGGAGCAAACACACAGCTGGCCCGTGCCGGAGCGCTTTATCACGATATCGGTAAGATGGAAAATCCGGCATTCTTTACGGAAAACCAGCACGATGTAAATCCTCATGAACTGATTTCTCCGGAACAGAGTGCGAAGATTGTCATCCGCCATGTCACTGACGGTATAAAACGCGCTGAAAAGGCAAAATTGCCGGATGTAATCAAGAATTTCATCTTGGAGCATCATGGTAAGAACTTGGCGAAATATTTCTACACTACCGCCTGCAATGCCAACGGTGGCGAACCGGTTGATCCTGCTCCATACACATATCCCGGTCCGAACCCGCAAAGCAAGGAAACGGCTATTCTTATGATGGCGGATGCCACGGAAGCCGCATCGCGAAGTTTGAAAGAATATAACGACGAGACAATTTCCAACCTTGTCAACAAGATTATTGACGGGCAGATTGCACAGGGGTTGATGAAGGATTCTCCGCTCAGTTTCCGTGATGTGGAAACGGTGAAGAAAGTGTTTATCTCGCGTCTTCGCACCATGTACCATACGCGTGTCTCCTACCCTGAACTCATCAAGAAAGAAAATAAGGACGGCGAAACTCCGCAGAACGGGAAATAATAAATGTTTCACAAGATAAAACCGGGGAATGTGCTCATGCGGCGCATTCCCCGGTTTTTGTATCGTGTTTTGTCACTTATTTCCCGAGCAGTTTCTTCAACTTGCGATGACGGGCTTTTTCGGCGTGATAGGCGCGTAATTTGCCTACGGCTATATCTTCCATCATTTTTTCGTCCAAATGCGCTGCACGGGCGTATTCTCGCCCCACACGGGCTGTTTCCTCTTCGCTGTCGATGTTGAGGCTGCGGAAATTGTTGTAGAGCGTGTTTTTGTCGTGTACGCCAAAGCGCATGCGGTTAATGTCTACCAGTTTGAAATGGTAGACACCGTTGTCGACGGTAAACAGTATGTTGCCCGGTGAGAAATCGCGGTGGTAGATTCCTTTTTGATGGAGTTCGAACATGAAAGCTCCCAAAGCGCTGACCATTTTTTTGTAGTCAGGCACTTCGGTTTCCCAATGGCGGATGATGCTGCCTTCGTCCATGCGGCAAATGTAGTAGCTTTCCTTTAGCAGTCCGCCTTCATAATCCTCGATATAAGCCATAGGTTCGGGGGTGCCTACTCCCATCTCTTTCAGCCGTAGGGCGTTGTCGTACGACCGTTTGGCTTTCCCTGCACGCAGGTAGGTGTAGGCAAAACGGTTGAACAATGCCGGAACGTGGAAGCACTTGACGGTGACTTCCATATTCTCCAACGGCAGACGATAGATGATATTTCTTCCCTTGTAGATTGCCGTTCCTTCCTTCTCTGCTTTCTTCGGAAGCAGTCCAATGGATGAGGCAAGGGCTTGATATTTAGGATTGATTACGATTTTTCGTTTGCTCATAGAGGCTTGCGGCATGGGATTAGAGTGAATCGAACTGCAACGGGAGCAGGTCCTTCACGCCGTTTACAACATATACTTTGTCCTTGCCGTAAAGATAGATTTTAATGGGTGTTCCACCCAACTTTTCATATTCGAGAATGGCTTGGCGGCATGCTCCGCATGGAGTTACCGGATTTTTGATGAAGTCGCCGTTCTGCCAGGCGGCTATGGCCATTTTTTCAAATTTTGCGTCGGGATATTTTGAGTGGGCATAAAAAATAGTGGTGCGTTCGGCACATGTTCCGGACGGAAAAGCCACATTTTCCTGATTCGAACCTCCTACAATTTTCCCGTTGGAGAGAAGCAGTGCCGCTCCGACATGGAATTTGCTGTAAGGAGCATACGACTTTTCGGTCATGGCCTTGGCTTTGTCAACTAAAATTTTATCCTCTTCAACAAGTTCGTTGTAATCATAAACTTGTATATTTGTAACAATCTTTAGTTCTTTCATATATGCTGACTCATTTATGCAAATATAACACTTATTTTCAGAAAATCGGCAACTTGCTGATTTTTCTTGTCTTATTTTTGTTTTCTTCGGCGGCAACGATGTGTGCCCAGTCGATGGACTATCTGATGTATATCGAGCATTATAGCGAAACGGCGGTGCGTCATCAGCAGGAATACGGCATTCCTGCCAGTATTACGCTGGCACAGGGATTGTTGGAAAGTGGTGCCGGAAAGTCGCGTTTGGCTGTTGAAGGTAACAACCATTTCGGAATCAAGTGCCATTCGACATGGAAAGGCGACGTGATACACGCCGATGACGATGAACTGGACGAATGTTTCCGGAAATATGATGATGCGGCAGAATCGTTTGAGGACCATGCTCGCTTTCTGATGAAGAAGCGCTATGCCCCGCTGTTCGAACTGAAGCCGACCGACTATAAGGGATGGGCGAAAGGCCTGAAAAAATGCGGTTATGCCACAGACCCGTCCTATGCATCAAAGCTGATAAACATTATCGAAACTTACGAATTGTATGCCTACGACACGGGACAGCCTGTGATTGCTTCACGCAAGAAATTGCAGGGCGACGAAACGCTGGAACATTCCATTGATATGGAAATTATCAACGAGTTCAAGCTGATGCACAAGATGCGAAAGAAATGGGGACTTTACTACATCACTGTTTATGAAGGTGATACCTATGATGCGATAGCCGAAGAATTCGGCATCAAGAAACGCCGTTTGCTTTCGTTCAACGACCTCGGACGGCGCGACGAAATGCTGGAAGCCGGTTCCATGCTTTATTTGGAAGAAAAGAACGATTGTGTGGAAACGGGTCCGGAAACACATAAGGTGAAAAAGGGCGATACCCCCTATTCCATCGCCCAGGAATACGGCATCAAGCTCGAATCCTTCCTGAAAATGAACGGCCTCGAAGTCGACGACCGTCTGCGCGCAGGCAAAAAGCTCCGCTTGCGATAACGAGTGTAAAACAGAATAAAAACTGCGGCACATCCATTGGGAATTATGCCGCAGTTTTTGCTTGTCAGAAATAAGAATTGTCTGTTATTCGACAATCAGTTTCTGTGTTGTATATCCTTGTGGAGTAGAAATCTTCAAAATGTATATGCCTTTCGGACAGTTTCCAAGATTTATGGTTTCCTGTGCTTCGAAGCGGGCAATCAATGTACCTGTGGCGTTCATTACTTCAACAAAGTCATAATTGCCTTCAATGTTTACCATACCTTTTGTCGGGTTTGGATATACTTTGAATTTGCTGTTGCCAGCAACAGAGCCCACTGAAGATTCTTCCGTTACGTTGAATTCAATTTCAACAAGAGGAGTTGTTGTTGATGCAAATACTGCTTTTACGCCGGCCTTATGCATGCCTGTGGACAGATTACGGAATGTGTAATTGTTTTCTGCTACAGTTCCCACTTTCGTACCGTCGAGATATACTTCAAATGAGAGGTCTTCGCGGATATTGTCAATATCAATATTTTCCGGAACCTCGATGCCGATAAACATGTCGTCGACCATCAACAGGAACAGATAATCGGAGACGCAGTTCAATGTGACATATTTTGCAGATGCCGGAATTTCGTAGCGATATTCTTTCCATTCTCCCATTGGGATAGCCAATGGTTCGTCGCCTGTCAGCCATACGAAATCACCCTCTTCCTTGCCGCTTGTCGAATATCCTACGCGGATTTTTTCTTGTCCGTAGTCTTCACTATAGCTTTTTGCAAAGAACTTGAATACAAAATCCTTGTTGAAATTCAATTCCGGTGAGATGATGAAGTCATTGTTCACATCATCAGTTGATGCAAATGCTGCAAGGAACTTGTTTCCGCTGTGCGGACGAATTTTGCTGTCCATAACGCCCAAAACCGGATCAGTTTCATACGGATTGAAAATCATGTAGGCCATCGGACCTTCGCTGTTGGGATAATCCACTGCATCAATCGGATAAACTGTAGAGTTGTCGCCGTCAATGTACGACCAATTCAGTTTGCCCGGGGAATTGACGGCAAAGTCGTCATGTCCTTCAAAATCATCCAACATAAAGTTGGTTGTGTTCCATGTGAACGTGCGTTCTCCGTCAGTACCGGTAGGAGCAATTTCCAGATTGTAGGGGTCGGCGATGTATTCTTCCAGTGCATATTGCAACGTGTAGGACGCTTCTTTTGAAAGGTCTATGTTTTCTTTTGTTACCGTGTTGAAACCCTTCTTTCGGAGTTCTACGGTGTAAATGCCTTTCCATACGTCCGCAATGTAACAAGTGCCGTCAGCAGCGGCTGTAGCCGTATATAAGTGGTTTGTGTCATCGTCGTTGTTCGTAAGCGTTACCTGTACTTCTGCCGCCTCATTGTTCGGTGTATTGGTGGTGAGTGTCAGTTTTACTTGTGTGAGCATCTTGTTGGCAAGACTTTCGCTGATGGTTGCCTCGCCCGTTTCTCCGTCTTTATAGACAGCTTTCACTGCATAGCGGTAGAATCCTTGTGGCTGAGCGGCCCATTGCTTGTCGGTAAATGTGAATTCGGCCTGCGGTGCGGCTGTCAGCAGTGTCCATTGTGATTCGTCGCTTGTTTGCTCTTCTGTCATTCTCCACACGTTGTATTTTGTTTCTGAAGTGACTGTCGGTAATTGGTCCTCTCCCTGCTTGATACCGATGGCACGAATCATCAGTGAACGTTGAATGTTATGGCTCTCAACGTATTCAAAATTGCCGGTACGATAGTCTGTGGTGAAGCAACTGGTGCGTTCCATAAATGGGTAGTCCGGATTGTTGCCGTCGTCCAGTCCGAGACCGGTATGCCCTTCGCAACCGATAGCTACCATATAGCCACGTGGAGCATCGACAATTGTCGGGAAATCGAAACGGTTCCATTCGTCGTCAACTGCCGGTACACCCGACTGTGAATACAGTAGTGTGTTTGTAGGATTTCCTTCTTCATCGAGGTCAAAAATAAATACATTAACTGCCGTGTGGGTTGTTAAATATTTTTCAATATACCAGGTCATGCCTGTCAGGCGTGAAGGCGTGCGGAATACGGCTCCGTATGCGCTGTATTCGGTGTCGTCAGTTCTGCCCAATCGGCCGCCATGTGTACCGTTATCATAACGGAATTCCTGTACGTCGAGCGGCTTCTGCCATGTAAGTGAGGCTTCCTCGTTGTTGGTCTCTACGGTTAGTCCGTAAGGGCTCAGCAATTTGTCGTTCAGTGCAATAGTTCCAACATTTACAGCTTCGTCGGCCACGCTGACGGATTGCGTGTGGGGTTGTAGGCTGTAGCGGTTCACGGTCAGCTGGTAATTGTCATGTTTATAGACTCCTTCCACCGTGAAATTGCCTTCTGTATCGCTTGTGGACGTATATTCGCCGTAGCCTGAAATGCAAACTTCTGCATCACCTACCGGTGCATTTTCTTCATTGACAATTTTACCGGAGATGGTAAATTTCGGAAGTGCTGTAAGTGCAGCATCAAGTGTTTTTCCTTCTGTGTCGGTGAGAGTGACATTTGTTTCCTTTTTCACTTCGAATCCGACTTTGTCGAAAGTCACGTTGTACGTGCCGGCTGGAATTTTTTCCAACAGATATACGCCTTCGGCATTGGTCATTGTGCTGAGTTCCGTTCCTTCAAGGGCAACTGTTACACCTTCAAGAGGCTGGCTGCCATCGGTAACTTTTCCCGACAGTTTGCTTTCCGATGCCTCTTTCAGTGATACGTCAGTCAGATACAAAATGAATTGGTAAGCATCCGAAATACAGTGGAATCCCAAATGATAGTTACCGTCAGCGGAAATGTCCGGAAGTATGATTTCATAGCTGACAAAATTGTTGTCGGCCACAGTATAGCTTCCCAGTTTTGTAGTCATGGCTTCAACGGTCTTGTCTGTTCCGAAAAAGACTTCCATTTTTTCCGGATAAGAGCTGTCGTAAGACTGTAGCTTGAACTCCAACCGGTATTTTTTGCCCGCTTGCAATTTGATTGGAGAGGATATCAGCCAATCGTCGGCTGCGGTCTCGCCGTCTTCGTTGTAATAGTAGTAAGCTGCATTGAGAGTCGTTTCCCTTCTCCATGTATAGCTGTCCTTATTACTGTCGATTACTGTCCATAGGGCGAAATCATTGTCTGTTGCAAAGTTGCAGAAATAGGGAACGGAAATGGCCGGTCCGGCAACGACTGCATTGGATGTGCCTTTCTCTCCTACTCCTTCTGTTGTGATGGCGGTCAGTTCATATGAATAGTTGGCAAGTGATTCGATAGTTGTGTCGTCGAATGATGTGCCTGTTGCGTCTTCCGAAAGAGTTTTTCCGTCAGGCATACGGACAATTTTATATTTTAGAGAAGCCAAATCAATCCAGCCATTGTTCACGCCCTTTTCCGGTGCAGTCCAAGTGATGCGGATAGAATTGTCGCCAGTGCTTGTCGCCTTGATATTTGTCGGAGCTTTTGGAATATCGAATCCGACAAAAGCCGTAGTTGTGGCCGATTCGCTGTTTCCTGCATCGTTGACAGCAACTACACGGTAAGAGTGTAATCCTTTCGAGGGAGAGTTGTCCGTCCATGTTGACATACCGCCGGGAGCAGCATTGGTTACTTCTCCGGCTTGTTCTTCATCGCGGTAGACTATGACTTTTGTCAGTGTAGCAAGTGCTTCGCCATTAAAGGTTGTCGACGGATTCTTCCATGATAGTGTTGTTGACAATGAACCGTCGGCAGCAGGAATAGCCGTTAGTTCTTCCACTTTGGCCGGAGCACCGTCGTTGATTTTTTCAAATGGTATGTATAGGCCCACGATTTGCGCGTTGTTGCCCATTGTTCCGAGCCGTGTTGCCTCGCCTGTTTCCAGGTTTACTTCTGCCAGTACGCCTTCCTGATAAATCGTGTTGACTGCCCAATAGAGTTTGTTGCTCTTATGGTCAAACTCCATTGATTGCAAGTATTGGCCTTCCGGTTCTTCGTAGGTATAACCTATTTCTGTTGCGTTTCCGTTCGTCTTGTCGATAGTGTATAGATAGCCGTCATCTGCTTTAACTGCATACATTTGACCTTCGTAGGAACATGCCATTGTCACAAATGTATGCGGCAGGTTGCACACGGTAGTGATGTCTCCGGTGGCAAGGTCGACTTTCATCAGGACGGAAGAATGTGCCATGGGCGGATTTCCAATGGCGTACATCGTGTTTGTGGAATAGTCGAACGACATGTCGGCAAACAGCGTGTTGAGCCCTGTATAGTCCTTAATCTGTTTGTATTCGCCGGTGTTGATGTCGACTGTCCCGAATCCAATGGGAGTTGCTACACCGTCGCCGGGAGAATAGATATAGACATAGTATTTTCCGTTGGCAAAAGCTCCTGCCGAAGCGGCAAAGTCGTGAGGAAAAACATGGAGCACGTCAATGGTTTCCGGTGTATAGGCATTGAATTTGCAAATTCCGTATTCATCCTGGTTTCTTTCGTCATAACGAAGCCAACCGAAGATGTCGGGATACTGTTCCGGTGCCTGTTGGCGTGGTTGCATCATGCGTTGATGGCCTGTTTCTTTACGTTGGATGGTGGTTCCGGCTCTTTCTTTTTGCGGAAAATTTTCAGCTCCGGCTACAAATGCAAATAGTAGCATCAAGAGGGTTGTCAGAGTAAATTTTTTCATGATTAGGTCTGTAAATTGTTTGTTAATTTGTTGGTGTTTAAATGATTAATCTTTTGGTGAGAAGAGAAAATACCCCTCTATCCGCATTTGAGGATGAGGGGTATTAAGAGGTATATTACAGCATTTGGAGCATTCCGAGGAGTGCTTTTACTTCGTAGTTGAAAAGGGTGCGGCGTTCTTGCAGTTTTTTTGCGAAATCGTTGGCGATGTCGCGCACGGAACGGTTGCTGAACACTTGTTCCAGATATCTGTAAGTGTCGTCAAACATGGTCTTTATTTCGTCCTCTTCCAACTGGCAGGTGCGTTTGCCTTCTTCAGCAATTGACTTGTAGAGCGCTTTCTTTACTTTCGAGTAGTTGATGTCGTTCTTTTTCAGCGAACGGCACATCATGTTGCCGATAAGCATACCTACGGTCATCTGATAGTGTTTCAGCGTATAGTGCCAGGATTCTTTAGCGGGAATACCGGGATTTCCGCTAAAATAGTAGTCGGAAGTGAACTGCACGTATTGACTGGTCTCGTTGTCCAAGTCCAGTTTGTAGAGCATGTCCTCGCCATTCCAGATAGTGATGCCGATAGCCATACCTGTAATTCCGTAGCACTTGTCCTCTTCGTTGCGATATTTCATAATGTCTTTATTCTGCTAACAGAGTGCAAAGTTAGTAAATTGTCCGGCAATTCCGCCTATTTACGCTGTGCAATGGTTCTTTCCAGCCGTTTTAAGGCTTCAATGATGACGGAACGTGAGCAGCCGATGTTGATGCGCTGGTGGTATTCGCCTCCGTCGCCGAACATTTCACCGTCGTTGAGTGCCAGACCTGCGTCAATGAACAGTTGGTCGAGCTCCTGCCCTTTCAGTCCGAGCTCGGTGCAGTCGAGCCAAATCAGATAGGATGCCTGTGGGCGCATGACTTTGATGCACGGCAGGTGTTCTTTGACGAATTCTTCCAGTGCAAGAATGTTGCCTTCGAGGTAGGCAAGCGTTTCGTTCAGCCAGCTTTCTCCCTGATTGTAGGCAGCTTCCGTTGCAACGGTTACGGTGAAGGTCGGCTCGTTTAACTCATTGATTGCCAGCCAGTTGTAGAATCCCTGACGGAGTTCCTTGTTCTTGATGACACACCAGGAGCTGATAAGTCCCGGAATGTTGAATGTCTTTGACGGAGCTCCAAGTACGATGCTGTTCTGAGCCGCGTCTTCCGAAACGGCGGCAAATGAAGTATAATGGTTTCCGAACAGTTCCACGTCGCCGTGTATTTCGTCGCTTGCCACGAGCACACCGTTTTCGCGGCAGAGCGTTGCCACGCGTTTCAGCGTTTCTACATTCCACACGACACCGCCGGGGTTATGAGGGTTGCAGAGTATCATCATTTTCGGTTTTTCTTCTTTTATCTGGCGTTCCAGCAGGTCGAGATCCATTTTCATGGTGTTGCCTGTGTTGATGAGCGGGTTTTTCACCGCTACCCTTCCGTTGCCTTCAACAAGGTGCTTGAACGGATGATATACAGGCTGCTGAATCAGCACTTTGTCGCCTTTTGATGTGAAATACTGCAATACGTACGCCAGTCCGCGAACAATGCCCGGCATATAGGTCAGTTCCTCGCGGGCGATGTCGAGCCCGTGGCGGCGTTTGTTCCAGTTGATGATGGACTGCCAGTAGCTTTCCGGAGCCGTGTGGTAGCCATAGATTTTGTGGTCAATACGGTGTTTCAAGGCTTCGTAGATGGCCGGGCAGACTTCGAAGTCCATGTCGGCAATCCACATTGGTATTAAATCTTTTTTTCCGAACCGGCTTTCCAAATCATCGAATTTGATACAGCCTGTTCCTCGTCTGTCAATAATTTTGTCAAAGTCCATATCGGTAGGTGTTATATTCCACAAATATATGGTTTTTGGTTGATTTTTTCAATCTGCCGGCACATTTTTACGCAAAAAAACCGCCCTGACGGTTGCTTTTTGTAAGCTGTCGGGGCGGATTGTATGATTTTATATGTCGTATCAGTTTGTTCCGGCTGTGATTTTTTCCATCACGTCGACCGCCGACAAGGCATCCTTGGCATAGTGGTCGGCACCGATGTTGTGGGCGATGTTTTCAGTAATGACCGCACCTCCGACAATTACGGGACAATGGATGCCGGAATTCCGCAGGTGGCTGATGCACAGCTCCATGGAGTCGACTGTCGTTGTCATCAGTGCGCTGAGCCCGATTGCCGCCGGACGGTGTTGGCGGTAGGCTTCGGCGATGGTTTCTTCGTCAACGTTTTTGCCCAGGTCGATGACACGGTAGCCGTGGCTTTCCAGTACCACTTTCACGATATTCTTGCCGATATCGTGGATGTCGCCTTTGACGGTGGCAAGAATTACAGCCGCCTTCTGTTCGCTCTCGTTTCGGGAAATCATGCCTGCCAGGCGGTCGAATGCCTGTTTGGCGGCTTCGGCCGACTGTATCAGTTGTGGCAGGAACAGCTGTCTGTTGGCGAACTTCTCTCCCACTTCGTTCAGCGCCGGAATCAGCACCTCGTTGATGATGCTGTCGGCCGGTCGTTTCGCCAGTTCTTCCTGCAAATGGCTTTCAACGGCATCTTTCAGTCCGCTTGTGACGGCGTGATACAAGTCCTTTTCGGCCGTTTCCTGCTGAGTCTCGGCGTTGAATGCGATGTACTCCTCGCACTTGTTGTCAGCTCCCGACAAGGCGTTGAATGCTTTCACCGTTTCCACCGTATCGCGGTCCAGCGGGTTCATAATCGGAATGTCGAGCCCTTTTGTCAGTGCCATGGCCAGGAATGTGCGGTTCAGGTAGGCACGTTGAGGCAGTCCGAAAGATATGTTGGAGAGTCCGACAATGGTTAGCACGCCCAGTTTTTTCAGTTCTGAGAGCGTTTCGAGCGTGATATTGCCGTGTTCGGAGTTGGATGATATAGTCATTACCAGCGCATCGAAAACAAGCTGTTTGCGGGCAATTCCTGCCGCCTCTGCCCTTTCTATGATATGGCGTGCTATGTCCATTCTGCCCTCTACCGTATCCGGTATCCCCTTTTTATTAAGCACCAGCGAAACCGCCGGAGTGCCGTATTTCTTCATTACGGGCAAAAGTGCGTCGAGCGACTCGTCGCTGCCGTTGATGGAGTTGATCATCGGCACGCCGTTGTAGAGACGGATGCCCGCCTCCAATGCCTCCGCATTGGCGCTGTCGATTTGCAACGGAAGGTCGCACACTTCCTGCACTTTCTTTACGGCCTTGGAAATCAATTCTTTTTCGTTGCAGTTGGGGATTCCGACGTTGAGGTCGAGGAAAGCGGCTCCGCCCTCTTCCTGATTCAGTGCCTCGCGCTGCAGATAGTCGAAATCGTGGCTGAGCAACGCCTGCTGTAGTTTCTTCTTTCCGGTCGGGTTAAGGCGTTCGCCGCAAATGATGCCTTTTTCGAGCTTCAGAAGGCGTGTCGGCGAGCAGATATATGTGCCGTCGGGCTGCGCGTATTCCGGCAGCTCACGGCCTTTGTATGCCGAAATGGCGCGTATTGTTGACGGCGACGTGCCGCAGCAGCCGCCTACGATGGATGCTCCGGCTTCAATCAGCTTGCCGGTCCACTGGGCAAACTGCTCGTCCGTAAAGTTGTAGAACACCTTTCCGCCGGCCATAATCGGCAGTCCCTTGTTGGGCTGCACGAGTATCGGCAAATGTGTGAACGGGCGCATCCGCTTCACCAGGTCGTAGAAATGTTCCGGTGAAGTCGAACAGTTGATACCCACGGCATCGACGTTTAGTGAAGTCAGCGTGAGCGCAACGATTTCGGGCGTAGAGCCCGTTAGTGTGCGTTCTGTCGCATCGAAAGTCATTGTGGCGAATACCGGAAGGTCCGAGCCCTCTTTTGCCGCCAGAACGGCTGCTTTTGCCTCATAGAGGTCGGAATAGGTTTCAATGATGTAGCCGTCCACCTTGTCTTTGGTGTATTCGACTACTTGGCGTATGTTGTCGTATGCCTGTTCGAACGTGAAATCTCCGATAGGTTCCATCAGTTTTCCCGACGGACCGATGTCGAATATCACCTTCGTTCCCGTATTTCCGGCGGCGCGGCGTGCAATGGCTATGGCGGCATCGGCCACTTCCTTCCAGTAGCTTCCTGCCACGTTCCATTTTACCGGGTTGACACCGAACGTGTTGGTAGTCAGATAGTCGGCACCGCTTTCAATGTAGCGTGCGTGGAGATTTTCCACCAGTTCCGGGTGCAGAAGGTTCAGTTCTTCGATAAACCGGCCTTTTGCTTCGGGCAGTCCCGAGAGTTCCGTACCGGCTGCGCCGTCGAAGATTTGGACATGTTTTATCGGTTCGTGTAGCATGTTTTCTTTTGTTTTAAGTATTCGCATTTGCTCTGAATGAGGCAGCCCTTGCAGGTGAAGCGGAAACCGCGTACCATGATGCCGGCAACTGACTTTTCCGGTATCATAATTCCCGAAGGGGCAGTGTGTATGCCCAGCAGCTTGGTGGCATTCTGTGCATTAAGTATCTCTATATTGTCGCTGAAATCCGTCCCCGAATATCCCGGACAGAACAGCACTTCGCCGTTTTCAGCCGTGCGTTCCACCTCCATGTCGAGCCAGGCGTTGGCAAGCGCATTGAGCGTGACGGCTTCTGCCAGGCGGTTGGCAGATTTTCGGCGTATCAGGCGGTCGGTTTCCAGTCCGAGTGTCGCCACGTAGAGCGAGGCTTCCGGCAGATAGGTGCGGAGTTGGCCGTAGCATTCCTTGGCTAAAAAATCGGGCAGGGCGGGCAAGTCGGTCAGCCGGCAGCGCAAATGGCGGAAGCTGACAGCCGCAGCCAGTTCCCGTTCCGCCTTTTCAAGCAGAGAAAGGGTAGAGGCATCCGGTTCTCCCGAGCAGCCCAGATAGGCTAACGCATTATTTTGCAGCGAAGTAGTCATTTGCAACGTATTCAATGTTCGCCATCAGTTTCTTGATAAATCCGCTTTTGTTCATCGAGTAGATGTGGATGCCGTCCACATCGTGCGAAATCAGGTCGAGAATCTGATAGCTTGTATAGATGATGCCGATTTCCTCTAGAGCGTCCTTGTCGTGGCGGTAGCGGTCGAAATAGTTGCGCAGTTCCAACGGAATGCGGCAGCCCGTCATCTGAATCATACGGTCGAGCTGGTTGTAGTTCGACACCGGCATGATGCCCGGAATAATCGGCACGGTGATGCCTGCCTGACGTGCTGTCAGCAGGAAGTGATAGAAGGCGTTGTTGTCAAAAAACAATTGTGTGGTGAAGAACGACATGCCTGCATCCTGTTTTTTGCGCAGGTTCAGGATATCTTCCTTCATCGAAATCGCTTCCGGATGCTTTTCGGGGTAGCACGCTCCGGCAAAAGAGAAGTCGTTGCCAAATTTGCGGTGGATGAACCGCGAGAGGTCGGATGCATGCGAAAAGTCGCTGAAAACCGGCGCGTTGGTATCCTTAGGAATGTCACCGCGCAGGGTAAGAATATTTTCTATTCCTGCATCTTTCAGCTCGTTGCAGATTGCTTCGATTCTTTCCACGTTCGATGAAACGCAGGTAAGGTGGGCGAGTGGTTCGGAGTAGGTATGCTCCTTTATATGCTTTGCCACAGCAACAGTATTACTCAGCGTGTTGCCCAATGCACCATAGGTAACGCTGATAAAGTCGGGCTTGAATTCGTCCAGCTCGTAAATTGTCTTTTCAATCAGCGTGAATTTTTCTTCCTCGCGTTTTGGCGGGAAGATTTCGAAAGACAGCGTCTTTTTGCGTTTCAGTATGTCAGAAATCTTCATCTTTTGTCAATAGAATTGAAACAATCTTTTGTCCTTTAGTTATCTTTTTTGCAAATATAGTGAAAGTCGAAAGCAGAAAACCAAACTTGTTCGGGTTTTATGCTAAGACGCTTCCTATATTCTACAAATATACGGATTAATTATTTCTTACTGAAATGATTTTATCCTATTTAGTGATAATTTGCTAAATCCGTTGGTGCGGAGTGCGGTTTGTAATATCTAAATTTATAAATTAACGTGAATTCGAACTGAGTGTTTTATCTTATTGTTAGTAGTAAGTGATAAAAGTATTGGAAATTTCTTGTCGGCTATTGATGCATGCTGCTTTTTTGAGAAGAAGCCCATCATTGATGTGAATTTTGTCAATGACGGGCAACTGCATAGTTTCTATTTTGATTTCAAACTTATGTTACACTCTATATATTCCGGAGGTTCTTAAAAAAGAATAATCATTCTTGGTTGTAAATTTGGAGCCTTGAAATCATAGTACACACTTCCAAAGTCTTGGAAAATGTCTTCTTCCTTGTCTTTATTTGAAACCTCTAGGGTTGTAATTCCAGAATACGGTTTGAAAGAATCGATACTGTTTAACTGATGCTTAAACTGTTGGATATATCTGAGCGTTATTCTTCAGATATGGATCCGGTCAGAAGATACCATTCTACTGAGTCTATTTGATCCATAAGTTTGTAAAATATAGATTCGAATGCCTCGAAAGATACGAGGTACGTTCCTGTCCTTATCTGATACTCAGTCTCATGGCATATAAGTTTTACAGCTCTATCTTCGTACAGTTCCTGGGATGCTTGTAAAACAAACTCTTTTGAGTAGAAGTCATAGGGACTGAACACAGACAGACTGACGCACATTGGGTTTTTATCTTCCGAAGGTATAAAAATTTGGTATATAGTGTCTTTTTTCTTAAAACAAATGAATTTTTCATTAATTACTTTTGGCATAAAACCCTTCTCGTCAAGAAATGCCTGAATCTCATTCCTTAATTGGGTTTGATCCGGTGTCAAATCTGCGGCAATCAACATTTGGATAGCGCAAACGTGAAATAGTAAAAATAATAGATATTTTTTCATATTGCAGTCAAATCTTTTTATTAGATATCAATGCTTTGTTTTATAATCAGTTTGTTTGAGACAGTGTTTCTTTGACTAATGTTAAAGTTTCGTTCTGTGCAGTAGCATTTATGGCAGTTAGTGCTGCTGCGAATAAAATAAATTGTTTCATGTCTAAATCCCTGTTTCGTGTCGGGAGCAACTGTTGAGTTGATAAAAAAATTAAGCCTTTCTATATTTTGGATGTTTCAATATTAAGATTAAAAGAGGTATGTTGTATTTTTAACATACCCCTTTACATACAGTTCCGTATAAAGACAACTGTCTGTCTTTGATTTTGCGAGATCTAAAGGGTTAATGTCTTTTACGGACTATCGCACAACAGAAGACACGATTTTGTCGGTGAAAACTACCACAAAGTCGTTACTATACATCCATAATGTTTTAGCGCTTTGCTCTCTGACGCTTATCGGTCGTCCGGCGGCGATCATTACCTCGGTTTCATTCATCCCTTCGACAACGTCACCATTGGCAATTTCTTGCCAATGTGATACATTTTGAACATGTTGTTTATTGACAAACTCTGATAAATTTTGAAGAAATAGGGAGTTTTGGTAAGTGAAATTTTCGAGTATTTTTTTATGATCCTCTTTTTCAGCAGGTTTTAATTTCTCTATTTTCACTTTTCGTGGGAAAAATCCCTTTTCTTTAAACTCGGCAGTTATGTTTGATGCAACAAACGAAATGATACCGTCTGTAACTTGAAAAGCAATTTTATATGAAAATTTCATTTCGTCCTTTCCCTTTCCGTCGATAATGAACCGGTTGACAAGGAACCGTTTCTTCTGTGGTTCAATCGTTTCGATGTATTCGTAATCGCGGTCAAGGTTGTTTATGCAGAACAGCAGGGATTTTGTCAGCACTGCTTCATTATCTTTGTCTTGGCTTTCAAAAAAATCAGATATGATGAGCTGTCCGTCCGCCATTGTCGGACGGTACATCTTGACACCGTTGACAAATTCCGCACCGTTTTCAGACGTATCCTTGCTCCATTCTGCCAAATTTGTCCGGCTGTCATCTGCAAACACGGCTAGCCAGGCAATATGGAGTAAAATGATTGCTAAAATCCTGTTAGTCATACGTATGCAGGCTTATTTAAAACGCTACGCCAAGACGTATCATAAAGTTGCTGGAAAACATGTCGTCATTATAGTCATAAAGACTGATAAATCCGCGCTGATATGTTAGCTCTATATTGAAGCGGTCATACCAAATTCCACCACCTGCTATAATTCCAGAGTCTAGTGGGTAAAAGTCAGCAAGATCGTTTGTTTTTATTGTTTCTTCTTCTTCTTCTGCTTTGATGGTTTTGTTGAACTTTCCAGCATAGTCATAGCTAACGTAGCCTCCAATATGAAAATCAAGGCTAATTATATCTGTGATTGCATGCTTATAGCCGAATGTTAGTGGAGAGAACTTTACATTATGGGTGTTTAGCTTTTCGTCAACTTTATCTCCGTCTCCTTTGGTATATGAGTTGGAGTAACCTCTAGAGCCAAGTCCTAAATCCATCCCCCAATATACATCCGAATGGAGTATTGGTTTTTGAAACCCGAACGAAAGATCGTAGCCAATAGTGGGACCAAAGGAGAAATCGAAATTTGAATGTGTTCCAAAAGTTGTTTCTGGATTACCTGCAATGTTGTTGAAGCAAAGTCCAAGTCGTGTATACCATGTTGTGTTGGATTCTTCTTTTGCAAACGTTCTGCTTTTAACCAATTGTGCATTTGCAGCAATACTTGCGAGTGCAAACAGCGAAAGGAAAAATAATTTTTTCATGTCTTGTGAGTTTAAATGTCGTGTGTTGCTTTTATTTGATTGACTGGCTTTCAAGAGCGCCTTCTACAGCCTTGTCGGTAAATGGATAAATAGATTTTATCATATTGACATCATCGTTGGTGATGCTCCTAAAGTTTTTGTATTTCCCTGGGAATCCTGAAAGTTTGATTACTAACACCTTTGAGTTTTTTTCTGAAATGTAAGAATCAAAAAGGGTTCCAACAATAACATCCGCATTTTCGAGTTCTGTTGCTCGATAGAGTGCTGCTGCTTTTGCGTTGTTCAGCTCTCCTTCTGTCAGTGCACTTGCCGATTGGATGGGGAACATGTAGGGACCATACTGTTGACGTTCGGTTGCAATGATTTCTACGTCGGCAATGGTGGGCTGGATAAACATCCGGATTTCAGGCTCAACAGTACGGCTGATAGCCTCTTCAAACAAGCGTTTTTCTTCTTGGGCTGTGCTTTTCCTTTGTGCATACAAATTTGCACCTAACAGTAGCGCTACTGCTACTACAAAAATTTTTTTCTTCATAATTTTTCCCTGTTAAATGTTGGGTAACATAAATATGCCTTAAGATCCCTAATCGGCTGGTAATAATATGTTTCATGGAAATATAAAAAAAGCGTGGGATCTAATCTATTGCCTATTTCACCCTTTTGGCTCTCGCATTGCCTTCGACAGAAAATAAGCTACAATTAACCCACGCTATATGTCAATTATGCTTTATTGAAAAAGCATAATTGTGGCATAAGCGTAAAATAAATAACCTATCACCTATCTTCTCTGTCTTTCAATTTGCGAGATTCAAAGGGGTAGAAGATAGAACGTTTAGAACGGTTCTTTTATATGTCCGGCATCTTGGATGCCGTTGCAAATATATTAATAATATCAATAGTTTGCAAGAGGTGTGAATAAATGTCGGTAGATACACTTGGAGAATCTTTTTAAATGTTGGCTTTTGATGTTTTTGTAGCCCTTGTGGTCAGTTATATTCAGGCAGGTTGTTATGTGCAAATGGAAAAGAATTGTTAGAGATAAAAAAAGCGGAACGCTGAAGCGTCCCGCTCATATTTTGGTTTTGATTTTATCAATCGATTAGCCGTTAACTTTAGCCATGTGAGCGATAAGGTCAAGAACCTTGTTAGAGTAACCGATTTCGTTGTCGTACCAAGATACAACCTTAACGAAAGTATCAGTCAAAGCGATACCAGCTTTAGCATCGAAGATAGAA
>ERZ791737.112-NODE-112-length-104146-cov-20.283992_pt1 | contig 104146 bp, 98 predicted proteins | sample MGYA00510042_ERZ791737 | MGnify/ENA primary metagenome ERZ791737 (study PRJEB30046, sample SAMN00791965) | human gut metagenome | study: EMG produced TPA metagenomics assembly of the A metagenome-wide association study of gut microbiota in type 2... | reverse complement strand
TATTTATGTAAGACCCCTCCGCCCGCAAGCGGGCACCTCCCCTTTCAGGCGGAGGGGTTTGAGATACACTTGTTATCACACGACGCTAAATTATCATTTAGACTTCTTATAGCCTTTCCAGCGCCCTTCTATACTCTTCTGTCAGTTCCAGCATCACTGCCGCTACGGATTGTATTCCTTTTCCGTTCAGCAACGCCGACGCCTGTCCTATCTCCAATTCTCCTTCTTCAAGGTCACCTTCAAGAATGCCCCGTTTGGCACGACCACGCCCCAAGAGCGTACGAAGTTCCTCTTCCGTAGCCCCTACCGCCTCGGCAGCCTCTACCGCATCGCGGAAATTATTACGTACCAGCCGCACCGGAGCAAGTTTTTTGAGTAGCAACTTTGTATCTCCCTCTTCCAAATGCAGGCAATACTCCTTGAATACTTCACTGGCCGAACTTTCTGCCGTCAACGCAAAACGCGTACCGATCTGCACCCCTTCCGCTCCCAGCGCACGGGCGGCAACAATCGCCGCACCCGTTGCAATACCTCCGGCAGCAATCAGCGGAAGCGTGGTAGCCGTGCGGACGGCAGGTATCAGGCACATCGTCGTGGTCTCTTCACGTCCGTTGTGTCCGCCGGCCTCAAAACCTTCGGCTACAATGGCATCTACGCCCGCCTCCTCTGCCTTCATGGCAAAACGCGAAGACGAAACGACATGCACCACCGTGATGCCCCGCTCCTTCAGCCAGCCTGTCCATTTCTTCGGACTACCGGCAGAGGTAAACACGATCTTCACCCCTTCGTCCACTACCATCTGCATGATTTCGTCTATCTGAGGGTACATCAACGGGATGTTGACACCAAAGGGCTGGCTGGTTGCAGCACGGCATTTACGGATATGCTCCTGCAACGTCTCCGGATGCATGGAGCCTGCGCCCAGCAGCCCCAAGCCACCTGCATTGCTTACGGCGGAAGCAAGCCGCCAACCACTACACCACACCATACCACCTTGAATGATCGGGTACTTTATTCCGAAAAGAGAAGTAATTCTATTCATCATCGTTGTTTCGTTTAAGGATTATTTTTAGACAGAAGAACAAAAGAGCAAAAAGAGAGACATAAATCAGATAATCTGCATAGAAAATATGTTCTTTTGTTCTTCTGTCTAATAGAAACAATGAGTAATCGAAAAGTGTTCGGAATTACTTCCGGTAACGCTTCAATGAAAGTGTATCATTTTGTGATAACCCGCACCGGCTCCTTTATCTGCACCGTCGTCGAGTCTCCATACGCCTTCAGCACTTCCAGCGTGCGGGCGCGACGCTTGCGACCTTTCACATTCCAGAAGTCGCGGGTAAAGGGTGTCATAAGATCCAACCCCTTGATTCCGCCGCCGCTTGCACCCTGCCAGCTGCCCACCGCCATATTGTTGGCACGGTCCGTCACCCGATAGCGCAAGCCGGTAGCCTCAATCTGTTCCACCGTTTCTCGCGGTCCGACATCAAACGGATGCTTCGCCCAGTTCGTGGGAATCATCAATATCTTCAACGCATAGAACTCGTCGCCGCGCCACGTATCCTTATCCACCTTGATTTTCTTCTGATACACCGGATCCCAGTTGTACTTCGTGTTCGCCGTGTAGGGACGCAATGTCAGCACCACCTTCTTCTCCGGTACCTTCGGCATCAGAGGCATGGAGTTATTGAAATCCATCCACGACTTGTCCGTTGCCGCTTTCGGAGCACCCAGGAAGTTGTTCATTTCCAATTCCTTCAATGCATCCGGATTCAGTTTCACCTCCCCTGTTCCTTTCAGTACCTGCTGCAACCGCAGTGAGTCCTGAGATGTCCAGTTTTGGGCACAGAGAGGGAGGGCTACTGCACTGAGCAGCGCCAAAAAGAGTATAAACAGTTTCATAGAATCACCACCACATATATCCACTTCCGCAAAGTGGTTCGTCATAACACGGGTCAATGGTCCACATCGTGCGCGGATACTTACGGCTCTCCCACCAGCGGCGGTAACGGGCGGCTGCGTCCAGCACATCCTCGTCCGAAAGGAAGTAGATGCCTTCGTAGTTCTCGGCATCAGCACGTACCATCTTGCACCCCATCGAAGCATTGTGTCCCAGGCGGATAGTCTCCACCGTCCACAAGATACACTCACCCAAACGAAGCTTGCCACCTGCCGAATAGGACACCGGAGCCAGCGGGAAAGAAGGTATCACCGTCAAGTCCTCGGCATACTTCAGCAGTTCGCCGATGTCTTCGGAAGTGAACTTAGGCACGTTACTCAACCCATCCGGACTTTGAGCAGAGTATTTGCCGGCTTTCAGCTGCTTGACAAATAGGTCTACGTCCGGATGGTTGTAGTCCAACGTTTCTTCGCTACAAGAGACCAAAGAGAGAACAGAGAGAGTAAAGAATACGAGCAGCATAGTCCGCCCGAATATATGTAATTTATCAGATAAAGTCTTCATCTTCGTATCGTATTAAGGTTAATAAGTTACGCGCACACCACACAAAAGATTCAGATTTGTAGGGCGCTCCGTACGCAACGTCCTCGTCTTAGAATCCGTATCGAAGTGATGAGAAACAGACGGCTCGGCAAACAAGGCAACGCGGTCGTTCATCTTATACCGCACTCCCACACCAGCCGCTACGGACAGTTGCACCGGTTCGGCACTGAAACCATTATCCGGTGCACCGGCAATGCACTTCTCCGCCGTTCCGCCTGCCATGGCATAGAAATCGACTTTAGAAGAACTTGCCAGCATCATATCCAGCCTGACGGGGATGCCCAACGTATGCAGGGTTGCATTATCGGCATCCAGACGATTGTATTGCACGCCTGCTTCCAGAGAGAAACGGTCGTTCAGACGGCGCTCCACACTCAGTCCCGCCGTCAGCGGCATGTGGTAGTCACCTTTCGGCAAAGAAGATCCCATAGCTGCTTTCACAGCCCAGTTGCGCGACTTCCACGCCGACGCAGTCTTGGCTGCCGATGCCTCGCCGACAGAAGAAGCGGAATTTGCATCGGAACCTGTCCCTGCATGGTCGGCTGTGGAACGATAAGTACCATTCTGGGCCGAATTATTGTAATGACCGTTACCCGCTTGCTGGCTGTTGCCATACACCCGCTGAGTAATCGTGATAGAGACATGGACGGAAACCGATTCGTCGTCATCTTCCGTTTGCGCGGTCAGTCCGGCAGGAATACCACTTGCGGGTTGCTTCGCGCCGGGCTTCTGTGCCGTAGGGTTCGCCTTATGGATAGAAGGAAAACTTTCCTGCACCACGTCCCCTTTCAGGCTGCCGTCCGGTGTCATGGTTGCCACCTGCGTGAAGGCTTCCTTTATCTCCTCCTTCGGAGAGAAGTACCAGAATGCGGCAGACGCTGCTCCCAGCACAAACACTACCGATGCAGCGGCAGCCACCCGGTAGAATCTCGGAGAAAGAGTAAGGCGTTTTCCGTTGACTGCGGAAGCGGACGGCAACGACGGTTCGGAAGCCTCCTCACCGGCCGGCACCATAGTCTGAGGCAGACTGCGTTGCAGTTCTTCCCAGAACCCCTCCCGCACGGTCATCTCTGCACCGGAGAGACGGTTGCGGAATATATCGGTTATTTTATCATTTTCTCTCATACTCAGTATATTCTTTAATTCTTTTTGCTAACAAATTCTTGGCACGATGCAGTTGCGAGGTCGACGAATGTTCCTTGATGTGGAGCAACTCGGCAATTTCCTTATGCGACTTCTCTTCAAACACATACAAGTTGAAAACGGTTCGGCATCCATCGGGAAGTTCTGCCACAAATGCCATCAGCACTTCCTCGGAAAGACGGCCGCCGGTCTCGGCAATGCTTGCTTCGTCCACCATATCGGGGAGTTGCTCCTCGTTCACCACCAGTTGGCTGAAGCGTTGCCGCTTGCGCAGGTAGTCGATGGACTGCGTCACCATCACCCTCGTCACCCAAGTGCTCAAGGCACACTCTCCACGAAAAGTAAAGTGGGTGAAGATTTTGATAAAACCATCGTGCAATACGTCATGGGCCGCATCGATGTCGCCCGTATAGCGGTAGCACACCGCCAGCATCTGCTTGGAATAAAGGGTATACAGTTCCCGACGTGCGGAATCTTTTCCTGCCCGGCAGCCCTCTATCAGTTCTATCTCATTTTCCAATGTCAGTGCTCGTTTTTACGGACGCCTCTTCGCGTCATTTGTTAGTTAGACGCAGCATTCCGAAAAATGCTGCTGAATTAATTCAAAAAAGAAGTTAAAGTATGGAGATTATTTATACTTGTCTTTCAATACCTTAATTTGCTTGTCAAGCATTTCATCCAGTTCATCAAACTCATCCCAATACAAGAAGCCGGGAACCATGATGACGAAGTTGATAAAATTATCATGTTTCAAAAGATAGGAGACTTCATCCTTAAAAGTACGGCCCTCACTCAAGACATTCTCTCTTCCCGCAGAAAAGGCAAGCCCCATCAGCACATCGTTCTTTATCTTATAATAATCACCCACATCCTTCTTTTTCCTTCCTAAATAAAAATAGACCTGCATCACATCCTGCAACATACGTTTCTCAGGGATATACTGCATTAATGAGGAACCTTTCAGCACATCCAATGCATCGGTTCTATAAGAGAAATCATCAAAATTATTAAAAAGCTTGCCATACTTCCATAAAGTATCTCCAGGTATTTTAGATACATCCATATTGTGGTCCGACAACACAGTGCTCATGTGTACGTCAATATCCAGCAACCGCTTTATTTTACGCAGTTCCTCCTTATTGTACTCCAGTTCTTCCGCTACCAGTTGCATCGTTGCGCGTACTTCCTTTTGGCGGCTATGCTCCGTTATTTTATCGCTTCCCCAAAAGGTAACGATAATACCTGCCGCTACGATGCTGAACTGACGGAAGTAGTCTCCCAACCTCCAGCCATGTACCGTAGCTTTTATTCTATCCCAAACGTTCTGTCCCATAATGTTTTATTCTAAATGATATTTTTCTTCAAGCATCTGTATCACCTTATCTATTCTTCTTCCCACATTTTCTACATAGTCGGGAGTGAAATACATCTGTGCAACCCTGACGAAGTTTCGTACCGATAAATTAGCAAGGTAAATATCCCATGCTCCATATCCTCCTTCATAGATCCGATGCATTTGTTCATCGGTCAAGGCCAAATTGAAAGGTGTCATAATCTGGTCTTTCATCTCATAATATGCATCCATAGTCAGCTTAAATCCATTCAGTACATCATAAACCTTAGTCAACTGCAACAGCAAATCTTTATCCGGGATTTTCTGCATCAACATAGAGCTTTTGAGTATATCCAATGCATTCTGGGTATAACTAAAACCACGAATATGTCCCAATACATTGGCATACTGCTTCAATGAATCTTCGGGTATAGTCCGTATCTTCAAGTCGTGCTCCGCCAATAAAGTGGAAAGAGCCTCATCCTCACTAAACTCCGCTACTATATCTTCATATTTCTCCCGATTGCTTTTCAGTTCATCCCTAATCAGCGACATGGTAGACCGTATATCCTTCTTTTCGGAATTCTGAGTAATCAGATCACTCCCCATAAAGGTAATCACCACACCAATCACCACCACAGCAATTTGCCGCACAAAGTCTCCGAGCCTCCAGCCTTTGACAATCGTTTTTACTTTGCTCCAATTTATATTTTTCATATCTTCCTAATGCATTATCTATCGCGTCGAAACGCATCATCTGTTTGCCCCAAACGCATGGTCTGTTTGCCTCGAACACATCATCTGTTTCGTCCGAACAGACCATCTGTTTCGCCGACGCAGATACTCCCCTGATTATTAAGCAGAAAGCCTTTCATAAGGATTGCAATATCATGGCAAACTTATGAGAGGCTTTCCTGTTATGCTGTAATGAAGGCTTGCGGCCTTTGTCAACATGCTTTAAAACTCATGTCCAGTCCCTTTACGGAATGGGTCAGAGCACCTACCGAGATAAAATCTACGCCACATTCGGCATAGTCGCGCAGCGTATCGAAGGTGATACCGCCGGAAGATTCAGTTTCGTAACGGTGGTCTACCATCTCAACAGCCTTCCGGGTCATTTCGGGTGTGAAGTTATCGAACATAATGCGGTCTATGCCACCCAGGTCGAGCACTTGCTGCAACTCGTCGAAGTTACGCACTTCGATTTCTATTTTGAGGTCTTTACCTTTCTCTTTGCAATACTCCTTGGCACGGTTGATGGCCTTGTCGATGCCGCCGGCAAAGTCCACATGATTGTCTTTCAGCAGAATCATGTCGAACAAGCCGATGCGATGGTTCACGCCGCCGCCTATCTTTACCGCCATCTTTTCGAGGATGCGCATGCCCGGAGTAGTCTTGCGGGTATCGAGCACATGGGTATTCGTGCCTTTCAGCTGCTCGGCATACTTGTGGGTCATGGTAGCAATGCCGCTCATGCGCTGCATGATGTTCAGCATCAGGCGCTCGGTTTGCAACAGAGACTGCACCTTGCCTTCCACAATCATAGCCACGTCACCCGGTTTCACTTCGGCACCGTCGTTGATGAACACCTCCACCTTCATAGTGGGGTCGAAGCGGCGGAACACCTCTTTGGCAACTTCGATACCGGCAAGGATACCGGCTTCTTTAATCAGGAGTTTGGACTTGCCCATCGCCGTGGCAGGGATGCACGAGAGGGTGGTATGGTCACCGTCGCCGATGTCCTCGGCAAAAGCCAGGTCAATCAACCTGTCTATCAATTCTTCTTCTTTATTCATTTGTCTTATCGATTCTTATTTGATGTATCACATATTGGTTCTGTACTTTTCTAAAGAAACAATTCACCCGAAAGTTTCCGTTCGCAGTCGTCAAGGTACCGACGATGAAACCTGATTCATCGCGCTTGCCCTGATGATTCACATTGAAATTGCCGACCTTGTGGTTGGAGAAGAAAGCAGCCATGGTTCCTTCCGCCGTCCGCTTGTCGGCATGGGTCGTTTTATTCTGAATAATCAGATCGACCTTGTCACCCAGATACTTGTTAAGTTCCTGAGAGTTCCCTTCCTTGAAGGCACTGATCACTCCTACCGGAGCGTCCTGAGCCGAGAGCGAGGACACCCAAATGAGGAGACCGGTCAACAACAAAACTACTCGTTTATTCATTTTCACAAGTATTAATGATAGGCAAAGGTAAGCATTTGTCGCAAAATACAATAAAAAAATGCTAATTTTGTGCGCTAATCAAAACGGAACCAGCATGAAAACGACTCTACTCGTCGTAGGACGAACTGTAGAACAACACTTTATAACGGCCATCAACGACTACGTGCAGCGCACCCGGCGCTATCTTTCGTTCGAGATGGAAGTCATTCCCGAACTGAAAAACACCAAGAGCCTCTCCATGGAAGTGCAGAAGGAGAAAGAAGGCGAACTGATACTGAAGGCACTCCAACCGGGCGATGTCATCGTGTTGCTGGACGAGGGTGGAAAAGAAATGCGCTCCATAGAGTTTGCCGACTATATGAAGCGCAAGATGAACACCGTGAACAAACGGCTGGTCTTTATCATCGGAGGCCCCTACGGATTTTCGCAGAAAGTATATGAAGCCGCCCACGAGAAAATGTCACTCTCCCGCATGACTTTTTCGCACCAGATGGTGCGCCTCATCTTTGTAGAACAACTCTACCGGGCGATGACGATACTGAATGGAGGGCCGTATCATCACGAATGAGTTATAACTTTTTAAGAGCGTGATACCTGAAATCCCTTATCCGACAAAGACATTTCCACAAACCGGGCCCTTGGGTTCGGTGCGTTCCGTGTCAGTATCTCACGAATGCGGAGTGCTGCCTGCGGGTCTTTCGCTACCATATACAAGTAGCCTCCGCCACCGGCTCCCGGCAATTTATATCCTAATGTATAGTCCTTTATCTGACGGATGATGTCCTCCACGGCGGGCGGATTCGTTCCGCAATCCAATGCTTTGTTCTGCATCCACGTTTTGCCTGTCAATGCACCGAAGCTCCGGAAATCGTTCCGTTGGATGGCTTCTGCCATATCGAGTGCATGGGCTTTCATTTCTTCGAGCAGACTCAGGTGCAGGGAAGAGTTGAGGAACATGGAGCGTACGATTTCGGCAAGGATTCCTTTTGCCGTACGGGTGATGCCGGTGTAGTACAGCAGATGGCAGTCCCGGTACTCGGGATGCGTAAACAGATGTTCGGGCAACCAGCGCACCAGCGGTTGCTGGGCAAAGCCGGTTTCTGTTTGCAGCAGTTTGATGCCTTGCAGTACACCGCCGTACTGGTCTTGCCAACCGCCACCGGTCGTCAGCAGTTGTTCCAGGGCAAGCGTGCGACGGCATATCTCGTTCTTATCCCACATCAGTCCGCAAAAGTCGCTCAACGAACCCAGCACGGTTGACGCCAATATGGAGCTTGTGCCCAAACCGGAACCGGCAGGTATGGCAGAGAGCAGCGTAAGTTCGATGCCCGTGCCGAAAGCCTCCAACTGCTTCTCCAACGAAGGATAGACCGTCTCGGAGAAAGCCGGAAGAAAGCCCGCCAACGCCAGCGCAGCTTTCGGAATGGAGAAGGGAGAACCTATCTTGCAGTAATCCTGCAACTCTTCGAATGTATTCACCACTTCCATAGCGCCCATATCGATGGAGCGCAACACGATGCGATGTTCGGCACAAGGCTTCACATATACCTGCAAAGGAGGCTGACCGTTCAGTTCGATGGCAATGTTCACTACACTTCCGCCGGCAAACAAGGAGTATGGAGGAGTGTCGGTCCATCCGCCCGCCATGTCTATGCGCACGGGGCTGCGTCCCCATACTATCTGGTCGCTATATATATTCAGGCGGGGAGTGCTTTTGTGTTCATACAAATCGGCAAGCAATCCTTCGCGCAACAGGCCAAAGGCGGCTTGTTCGTCTGTCTTGAAATCTTTTCCGTTCAGTTTCTCAATCTGTGCCCGCAGCATCCGGTTATGAATGCGCTGCATCAAGGGGGCATCGGCAGGCAGGACTTCGGGTTTGTCCAGCCCGAATTTATGGAACTCGCCGGCAACGTCTGTCAAGTCGAGCTGATAGAAGACGCTCTTTTCATGGTTGCGCGCCAGCACTTCCCAGTTTCCCCGGCAGAAGCGCTCCCGCTGTGCGTACAGCAAACGCAAGTCGGCCCGTGCGGAGATTTCATCGGCGGAGATTCGCCGGCTGTTCAGCCAGATCTCTTTTCCTTCGGCCAGGCCGGGTTCGGACACCATCCAGCGAAGCACTTTTCCCATCTGCCCCTCGTTCTCTACTATCGGAAAGATGGCGGCAGCCTGCATATCGTCCTTGCGTCCTGCAATATCCTCCGTTGTCAGTCCTCTTTCTTCCAACCAGACCCGGAAAGGTATTCCCTGGAACAATGTCTTTTCTTCGCGGATATCTCCCTTGAAAACGTCATCGAAACCATAAGGACGTACCGCCCGACGTTTGTCGTCAAGGGGTACTATATCGATACAGACTCCATCGGGAAGGGCCAACTGCCAGTCGTTCCGGGGCACACCCGTGATAATCTGCCGGGCGCCAAGAGTCCATGAGGCTCCTACAAAACTGTTCTCTATCCAAAGGCTGTCGTTCTTCGGGGTAAGGGAGACGCGTACTTCTGCATTCTGCACAAAGATGGCGGGATTAGGTTTCACCTTGCGGTGCATAATCTGCCGTTGGTCGTGGACCTTGTTCTGCAAGGTGACGGTCGAGGAGAGCAGTTCGCGACTCGTTCCGTAATGATAGAATTCGCCTCCGGGCAAGGGAAGTATGGCAACGGAAAGGCTGTTCAGTTCTTCATCTGCAATGCGCGGATGATTTCCCAAAGACAAGCCGAAGTCGGAGTATAAATCGTAATATTTGAGGTCTGAATACGGGATGTTCTTGTCCGAAGCACCGCCCTCTTTTTGCGAGCGCTTCATCAGCAGCTCCACTGCACGGTCGCTCAGCAGCCAGATGCCGATGTCCATAAGGAACAGATGGGACTTGGAGAGATTTTCCAATTCTTCCAAAGAAGGCTTTTGCAGCATAAAGTCCAGCGATTCCGGTTGCTTACGGTCCGAAACGAACACGCCGTGGTGCGTGGCCAGCACCGGGTCTACCCACAAACCGTAGCATACTACGTCTGCATCGGGTATTTCCTGCAGAGGTTTCTCGGCACGGATATATACATCGCCGCTGGCAATGAGCGTACGTAACTTCTCCGGCGCCCGCTCCATTATCTTTTCGTAAAGCGGCAGTTGAAGAGAGAGTAGATTCTGCCCCAGCTTTTGTCCCCGCGCCCAACGGAAGACCGGTATCGGCGTCAGTATCTTCCCCGAAGGTGCATACCCCGGCAGACGTCGGCTTTGCCCTCCGGCATGGAGCAGGATACGCTTTTCGGCCGGTAACATGGGGGTTGCGGCAGATAGAGCATGCTCTTCTTTGATAATTCTTGCTTCCCGGCTCCTCTGCCATTCCCGCAAGAGCCAGGTTGTTCCCCCACCCGATCCGAGTTTCATCCCTACCGGGTCCGAAGTACAGAACCATTCTGTACGGTCCACATCTTCCAGTTCATAGAATGCCGACACCAGGTTAGGCGGCAAAGACAATAGTTTCTGCATATCTTGATTACTGTATTGCTTTATATTTAGCACAAAGGAAAGCAATCTTGAGCAATTGACATAAAAAATAACAGTTTTTATTTGCTGCTATTTAACAGATACCACCTATAATCATTGAACTTTACAGATTTCTAAAAAGAACAGGAAGACTGATGTGATTTTTACACACATTCAGCCTTTACCTGTTTCTTAGATCTATTAATTATACTTCCATTGTCATCGGTCTTTTGATGTAATTTTCCATGTGGATTAGCGGGAGCGTAATAAACGGCGTTTGCCATCCACCGATACGTACATTGACATCAGCATATTGGGCCAGAAGTTTTGCAGCTTTGTCCTCCGGCATCTCCACAGCTTTTCGGGCTGCTTCATAGATTTCTTTGTATTTTTCGGTGGTTCCTATGGCTACTGTCATCATGGCACCTCTCTTTTCGATAAAGGCCTTGACTATGTTTGTAACGGTATCGTGATTGATACTTTCATCTTGTAGGCAAATGTCGGTAATAGTTCCGGCTGCAAACCTGTCCAGGCGCAATTTGGACAGAGATTCTATTGTACCCATGATTCCTGAGTGGACAGTTCCCGGTACAGGAGAAAAGTTGGGTGCGATAGGTGCTCCTTCCAAGCGGTTGGCAGAAGCAGCCGCTCCTCTTCCTTGCCAGTTGTATTGCTCGAAAGTACCCATTCCGGCTGTTATTTTCATCTTAATATTATAGGTCATTCCTAAAGGCAATCCATAATATCCGGCCAATGAACGTAGTGATGCTATTTTTCTCCATTCTGTTTCGTCAGCTTTATCCTGGAACAGTTTTTTGCCGAAAGCTGCGGATTTCTGTACGCATCTTTCGAAGGCATCTAAGATGATGCAGGTAAGTGCATCCGCTTCTGCGTCATTATTGCCGAATTTAGGAGAGTTGGTATCAAAATCTACCCGGATATTGAGATATAGCAATGCTTTTTCTTCAGGCAATGAGGTTTGGTTAGCACCGAAGTTTTCGCGGATAGCCTCACACACCTGTTCAATAGTGTATTTTTTCTTCTCATACACCCAGCGTTTGATTCCTGCCAGTAAATTTACCATGTCGGGAACTGCTCCTAATACGATTCCTCCCAAATTATGATTGGCACCTCCGGCGGCTTTGTCCGCTCCTTTCTCCATACATCCTTCCAGATAGGCGGAGAATAAAGGAGACGGTGCGGTATTCTCGTCTATCATATAATACATGAACAGAGACATGACGGATTGGTCAACAAAAAATTGCAGATGTAACTCCATGTACTTTAAGATGTCTTCAAAGCTTTGAGGGACGGGCGTAGTGGGCGACACTTTTGCTCCCCGGAACATGGCTTCTTCTTTTTTCAAGGACGCACCCTGATTGAGTGCCGATTCTATGGCTTGCATACCGACGAGCATGGCAAAAGTCCAGTCGGACTTGCCGTTCAGTATGGGTTCCCAGCAACCATCCACACAGTAGTCGTTGGCCAGTTCCATCATCTTTTGTTGAACATCCGGGGTCGGCTCTTCATCCTGCATCAGTGCAGAATACATAGCCGGTATCATGATATCATCATTTATAACAGACGGGTTGTTTTTGGTCCTATAAATGGATGCTGATACTTGATTGACAAACTCTTCGGGACTGTCTTTGTGCAAACGGACATAAATGCCCGGTGCAGACAGGTTCACATTTTCAATAGCCTGAAGAATCAGGTAGGAACATTCATTGGTGGCATCCGTTCCATCCGGTTTCTTTCCGCTTATAATTATGTTTTGGAGGAAATTGTTTACACCGGCTTTCTGGTCAATATAATAGGGATGCGTACCGAGCGCATTGGCATAATCCACATGGTCCTGCTTGATGAGGTATTTAGAACTAAGGTTCAGTCGTCCTGCACATTTCAGGATGAAGCATTCGAATATTTCCAAAGCTTTGTTCTTATCTTTTTCGCGTTCCAAATAGGGTTGGAGTACTTGGTCAAGGCGTCCCAATGAAATAAAGTTCATGGATGCGTGCAGAGCTATGTGAAAGAAGCAGATGCTTTGCATTGCCTCGTGGAAGGTTTGTGCGGGAGCTCCCGGAACTCTTCGTGCTATTGCGGCCAATGTCTTCAATTCATCTGCCCGTTCGGGATACTTTTCCGCTTCTTCTTCTGCCAGTTCTGCAAAACGCTTGGCGTAGTTGATGACTGCTTTACAAGCCAGCTTAACAGCCCAATAAAAATCAAACTTCTTTTTGTCACTGATAAGTGCCCCATCCATATTGCGCAGGATTCTCAGGTTTTCCGCTATTTCATCTTCCGATGCAGAAGGATTGTTCTGCAACTCTTTATAAATAGCATTCTGCCGCTTGACATCTCCTTTCTCTTTCTTGATTTTAGGAGATAGCTCATTCAGTTTATCGCTACAGAATTTTATTTTCTTCCACAGTCCGTCCCTTAACAGCTCTTCATAATTCATGGTATTGTGTCCGAAGAGGGAGGTGGCATTACGGTTTGTGATGGAACCGGCTCTCAGCTCGTCGTCCGTCAGGAAACGGGGGAATACTTTTCCAAGCCCGTTAGACCCCATCGGCATGTTGCCGAGCAACAAGTCGCCGGGAAGAATGTCGGCTGTGTGAGTTTTGATGTTGTTCTTTTTATCAGTCATTGCTTCGAGCATACGGTCAATAGCAATGGCACGACGCACGATGACCGAACAATTCTCAAAATTATTCCATAGCGGGAATGCATCTTCTGAATCCTCGTATTTGATGACATCATTAAACATTTCGGGTGTAAACCATTCTTCTGAGCGGTCTCCTAATGCCTTCTCAATAAGATTATCGTAGAGTCTCTTGATTCTTGGACTCATCTGCAGATCAAATTTGTGTGTTTTCATACTCTTCAAAATTTAAATGAAAAAAATAAGATTTTATTTTAGTCTCACATTCTTTTATTTCCTTATCGGATGGTTTTTCCATATTTAAAGGAATACCACTTTGTATATAATGGGTATCATAGTCTTTATTCCATTGGTTAAAGCAGATGGTGGTTATTGAATGCTTTGTCAGTAAACCGGCTATGCTTTGCATAATATCTTCTCTGTCATAAAAGGAAGGTACTAAAGGAACACGTGGAATTATATTTGCCTTACCTGCGATTAATGCATCGAGCACTTGGTCAATATGTTGGTCGTACCGTACATTGTTTTTTCCTGTAATGATACGCGTCCCGAATAACCAATTATCTACCAGTGGAATTACTTGCCGGTATGTTTCCAAGGAAAGCAAACCTGATGTTTCAACGGCTGTGTTATATCCATGTTCTTTGCAATACTGCAATAATTCTTTTGCTGCCTCCAGTTGCAATAGGGCTTCTCCTCCAGATAGAGTGATTCCGTTGCATTTGGGATTGAGCTTCAGGTAAGGTTCGATTTGCTCAAAGAGAGAGCATACTGTCACTTCTACGGTAGGTAAATGCAGTGCGCTTCCTTTTACGCTGCTTATACTACTAGGGCATTCTTCAATGCAAGTGCCACACTGCTTGCACAACTTTCTGTTGATGATATGTTTTCCGTCTTGAAAAGAATGTGCTCGGGAGGGGCAACTATGCTCACATCGTCTACATTGAATACATACGTTGGGGTTGAGCAGAAGTGGGGCACATCCAGGTTGGGAGTGAGGAGAATGACACCAGTCACACCGTGCATTGCATCCCTGAAAATAAACGACAGTCCGGATACCTGGACCATCATGGATAGAAAACTCTGCTATATCAAATAACTTGAGTAGATGAGAGCTCTTTTCGTTTTTCTTTTCAGCTCTTATTTGCATATTGTTTTCAATTATATAAAGAGAAAATTACTTTTTCAGCATCAAATCCATTTCTCCTACATAGATACCACTTTTACCGGTATGCATCAACGATACATTCTGTCCATCCATGTTGAGAATCGTTTTCGGACCCTTCATAAAAGTATGTGTATGGCCTCCAAGCACTACATCAATATTACGTGTTTTAGGAATTAACTGATCTTCATCCTCTTGTACCCCCAAATGTGAAAGGCAAACCACAATATCGCATCCTTCTTTCTCTTTCAAAGTGGCTGCTACTTCGTTAGCTGTAGTGACCGGATCTTTATACACTACGCCTATACATTTATCAGCCTGCACCATTCCTTCAAGTTTGCACCCCAATCCCAATACACCCACCTTGACGCCACCTCTCTCAATAACCACATAAGGCTTCACCAAATCTTTAAGTACCGTAGCACTTACATCATAATTGGAGCATACTACCGGAAAATCAGCCATCCGAAACAAGCGTTCCATATTATCCAGATTAAAATCGAACTCATGATTACCAATGGTCATGGCATCATATTTCATTTCGTTCATCATTTTTATTTCCACTTCACCACGGAATTTATTATAATAAGGGGTTCCCTGCGAAATGTCACCACAGTCGAACAATAATACATCCGGATTTGCATTACGAAATTCTTTAGCAAACGTGACAAGGCGTACGAAGCCCCCCATATTGTAGTTCCGGTCACCCTCCTGATTGATAGGCTCCACGCGACTATGGATATCACTTGTCTGCAAAAGAATCAGCTTCTTGCTTTGCGGGCTACATGCTGTAAAAGAAAGGCAAAGAAAAAGAAGGATTATATTATTTTTATTTTTTGATTTCATAAGACATTCATTTTAAAGGTTCTACTTATTTTACAGTAATTCTGCCATCCAACTTAGAAGTGATCTTCTTTCCTGCAGCAGTCTGGGTTTTCACATATTCAATAAATATATCTCTTAACGTAGCGTTTTCAGGACATTCCCTTTTTTCTGCTTGCAGAAAAGCATCCATGCTACCGTTTCCGTCGGCCAAGTAATCAATCGTTGCCACTGTATATAGTTTGTTGTCATCAATAGGACTCCCTCCAATAGTGGCATTCAACAACTTTCCTGCTTCTGTGATTTCCATACGGATGCCACTTACTCCCTCGCCATTCAGCGAAGCAATGCTTGTCAGCAAATCTTTCATATAGACTCCTTTCATAGTCATCACACAAAGTGAATTTTCAAAGGGCAAGATCTCATACACATTTGCTTCCGTAATATCCCCTGCCGGCAAAATGCTACGCAATCCTCCCATATTTACCAATCCCATATCGGCCGGTTTCTTCAGTACTTTCACCGCTGCTTGGCGTACCACCTCCGCTACCAGATTGGAAAGCAAGCTTTCCGGACGCCCCTTATCCATTTTTTCCGTACTGACCCCTATCACATCATACATTTTATCAATCACTTCCTTGTAAGGTGCCAATAATGCCACTGCATTGGAATCCGGATGGGCGTCCCATGTCGAATCCATACCTATCATTTTCCCTCCTACTTGGGCAACCCGGTAACCCGCATTACCACCTTTCTGCTTCAACTGACAGCCAGCCAACATTAATATTCCTGTCAAAGCTACTGCCAAGAAAATCTTTGTGCAATTTTGTTTCATCTCGTAAAAATTTTAAATATATATTCCATTAATAGGATTCATTTATTTTCGATAAATATAAGGATAAGAAAATTCAAAAAAAAATCTTTTTCCAAACGACATGAATCGTATTATGAACGACACTTTTAACCTACCGAACGTAAAATTCAACTGCTGTAAAAGATCCAACTCATTCCGACTACAAACAAAAAAAACAGCCTCATGGAAGCTGTTTTCTTTAATCAATTTTTTAATTAGAGATTCTATACACATTTATGTAGCCTAAAAAAAGTCTTCATAAAGCAGATATAAAGAAGACTAAGCGCTAGAATCGTCCCTGCCAAATACCGGTAACCATCATTCAGACATATTATATATCCTATTATTATGATTGCTTGCACTAGCATATAAACAGACGAAACCATTACATGAGGAACCTTCAACTCATTCGCCATTATCTGATACAAATGCTTCCGATGTGGTAAACCGATATTCTCATGAAGCATCAGCCGATGGATGATAGTCAGAACACTGTCAACGCCATAAACAGCTAATAGGACAATCCAACTGAAATCCTCAGTCTGAATGATCAATTTACCAATCAGGAAAAGAAGAATGAAAGCGATACTAACAGAACCAACATCACCCGCAAAACATTTCGCTTTCTTACGGAAGTTGAAGAAACAAAACACCAAGACAGAACAAAGAACCGTATAGATAAAGCCCTCTTCTACAAAAGGAACTATTTCTCTATTGATATAAGCCAGCGCAACAAGGATAACCAAAGAATAACCACCTGTTATGCCATTAATCCCATCCATGAAATTATAAGCATTGATGATACCCGTACAAACTATTAATGCAACGATTATCCACCACCAGGATAAAGAAAAAAGTCCCCACTGATAGAACATCAAAACCATAGCAGAGAAATGGAACAGCAACCGTAACTTCTGAGAAGTAGAACGGATGTCATCCACAAAACTGATAAACGAAACCAAAGTTAACGCCAACATAAACCAAGGATATTCAAAACCGCTCGTCAGAAAATAAGACAATGCTCCAAAATAGAAGATAATTCCACCACCACGAAGAGTTATTCGTGTATGAGAACTACGCTCATTAGGCTTATCGATGATATTACATCTATCAGCTACCTTAAAATAAAAAAGTTCTGCCAAAAAGAGCAGAACTATTACAATCAAATAATACATCATTCGTTTCTATTTATCCAATAAAACCAAACTTGAATACAAGTAAACAAGAAGGCTGCAATACCTATTACAGCCAATATAATCCAAAAGAAGATACTCATTCTATCCTAAAACTCTCCAATACACTTGTAGGTTTCCAGCCCAATTCACGTACAGCTTTCTCATTGCTGAATGTCAAAGACTTCGTGATCTTCTTTAACTTTAAGGAATTAATGGGAGCTTTCTTACCTAAGCAGTCTCCCAGTAGAGCCATACATTTAGCCATCCAATAAGGAATTGACATAGGTAAAGGCTTGCCCAGTTGATTACAGACAATCATTTCCAGATCTCTGAATGTCAGCTGGTAACTGTCACACACATTATATATACCACCTTTTTCTGCCAGAAGAGGAACCAGCGTTGCAATATCCTCCACCATCAAAACGCTTTTCCGAGCCTTGCTCCCGGCAATACTCAAATACCTCCCACGACGAATGCCCTTTATCATCGCTCCTAAATTACCAGGAGGATTAGGACCGGCTATCAACGAAGGTCGGATAATGCCCAATATCACATTATGTTCATAACACCATTTCTCCAAATACTCTTCAGCCAAACGTTTACTCACAGCGTAAGGGGTGGTTCCATTTAAGGGATGTTCTTCCGTTATGTTCTCCCCGTAATCACAACCATACACAGCTACTGTAGAAATGAAAACAAAAGCCCTTGGTACTCCAACTTTCTCCAGTGCTGCACAAAGATTCTTTGTTCCTTGCAAATTCACATCAAAAAAGACTTGTCTTTCTGCTTCCGTCTTGGGTACAGAATGAGCTTTACCGGCAGCATGAAGTACAACATCATACCGTTCACGTAACTTCGGGGTTTCTTTTGCTATGTTTACAGTATAATCATCTTGTGATGCTAAACCTACTGTTACAACTTCATATGTCCTCGCCAAAAGAGGGCGTACACTATTACCTAAAAAACCGGAGGCTCCCGTAAATAGAAGTTTCATAAAAAATAATGCTTGACTATCTGTTATGCGAATAATGAATAATACTCTTCTAGAATCCTTTCTTTAGCAAAAACAGTATTTGCTATTATTCTTGCATTATTCCGGATTGAATCCAAATTATCCCTATTCTCATATATATATTCTATCATATCCTTTAGAGCATAAGGATCATCCGGCACTACCACCCAGCCCAAAGAATATTCTTTAATACACAATGCTATCTCGGAGTTCTCATCGCCAATATATAATATAGGCTTGCCCGCCGCCATGATATTGTATGATTTAGAAGGAACTCCCAAACCATACATACCATCACTCAATGTCACTATGCCAACATCACACATATTGAGAAAATCATTCTGGTGTGAACGGTCCTGAAAGCCCAAACAGATCACATTCTCCCTATTTCGGCTAAACTCCCTTATAACATCAGCTTTAGCACCACCACCAATAAATAAAAAGCTTATATCTTCATTATCAATTAACGTAATCGCAGACAATATATTATCCAATCCTTGCGCATGTCCCAAATTACCTGCAAATTGAAATATAAAAGAAGAGATATGCAGTTTCTTATATAGGAAGGTTTCTTTTTTACATAATGGAGTAATATCCTCATTATCGGCCCAATTAGGAATTAAGACAATATTCGTCTTTCCTTGCGTCTTCTTCCTAAGAATTTCCCGCATATCTCTACCAATAGAAATGCAAACATCCGCATTTGAATACGACTTGTTAAAAATCACTCTAAAAAAATGATAGGCAAAAGAGGAATCTTTCATTCTTCGTATAGCCACCATATTCTCTGGAAAAATATCATGTACTAACAATTTATAACGGATGCCTTTTAAGAATGAAATTAATGGCATAAAAACCAATAGAAAAGCAGGATTAGTCACCACAAGCAATTCATCCCCCTTTTTCACTTTTTTCAATATTAGAAAAAAAAGGCACATACTTGAAGCTAAAATTCGAAGTGCCCGCTTAATAAAATCATTCTTATCAATTCCCAATGCCAAAACACGATGAATAATCACACCATTATGTTCTTCATACTTTTTCATCACATAAGATGCTGTTTCATTATATTTTGCTCCAGTACATATAACATGTACATCCATTCCTTTACGAGACAAGAATTCAGCTATCTCCGTCATGTAGAAGCCAGTGGATGTCACTATGGGATAATAATATTCAGAAACAATCCAAATTCGCCTTTTCATCGCATCTCAATATTGCTTATACAAATTTCTATACTGATTCATCCATTCAACCAGATCTTCTAACATACTACGATAAGTAGGAGCTTCATAGATAAACCGTCTGGATTTTGCCATTGATTTATCTATTCCGTTAGTGACATATGGCAGCACTTCCAAGTCCTCCCTTTTCCACAACTCCTTGAATAAACATAACAAGTCATATTTAGATATTCCTATCCCATTACTCAATTGGATCAATCCAGTCTTATGCTGTTCTATAGCCGTGTTCATTGCTTTAGCCAATTCCAATGTAGTTACACCACTCCAAATTACTGTTTTGAAACCATTTATCTGCCCATGCTGCTGCATGAACCAATGGAATAAGCCCTCACCATTCCCTTTCAGTTCAGGCCCAATAATAGAAGTGCGAATTGTCAGATCTTTGTCATTAATAATTTCACCCAAAGCTTTACTACGACCGTATATATCGTCAGCATCCCGAAAATCATCCTCTGTATAATTCCCCTTTTTACCCGAAAATACACAGTCCGTACTTATATGTATAAGTTTTGCTCCAACCTCATCTGCCATCTTTTTTAGCAAATGTGGGAAATATGCGTTTATCAATATCGCATTATCAGGATGTGTCTTCGAACCTTTAATCAAAACTCCAATACAATTGATAATAATCTCCGGTCGGACATTACGGATCACTTCCGTCACAGCATCACGGTCTATGACATCAACGATTATACTATCTTCTGTTAGTGGTGTACGATAAACGACATTGAACATATCATACTTACCCGTACTCCGCAGATAATAGTAAATAACATGCCCGGCCATTCCTGTAGCCCCGAACAACAATATCTTTTTCATAAATAACTACTTAAATCAGAAAGACTTATGCCAAACAATACGGTTCACATAATCCGTATAAGAGAGAATTAAACGGACAACCTTTTTGGAAACATTATCTGATACATAATCAGGAATAGAATGGATCACATTCTTATCTTCGGCATATTGAGAAGTAACCACATCAATAGAGTCTAGAATACGTTCACAATCTAAACCAGTCATTATCAATGTTCCTTCGTCCATACCCTCAGGGCGTTCGTGTGCTTGACGAATTGTAATAGCTGGAAAATGCAGGATAGAAGATTCTTCAGTAACTGTTCCACTGTCTGAAATCACACAAAATGCATTTTGCTGAAGTTTTACATATTCAATAAAGCCAAAAGGCTTCATGAATTCAATCATCGGATTAGAATTAACAAAGCCGATAGCTTCCAACTTCTTGCGTGTACGAGGATGGGTAGATACGATCAGTTTCTTATGGTATTTGTCTACAATTGCATTCAAGGATGCAAGTAAATCTGAAAAATTCTTTTCCGAATCCACATTCTCTTCCCGATGAGTACTCACAATAAAGTATTCCCCTTTTTTTAGTCCTTCCTTTTCAAGAATATTATTCTGTTCAATCTCATCCTTGTGGTAAAGAAGCACCTCAGTCATAGGAGAACCAGTCTTTATTACGGTTTCAGGCCGTAGCCCTTCATCCAGCAGATATCGCCGGGCATGTTCGGAAAGCGGCATGTTTATATCACTCAAATGATCCACAATCTTACGGTTTATCTCCTCCGGTACACGCTGGTCAAAACATCTGTTACCTGCCTCCATGTGAAAAATAGGGATTTTCCTACGCTTGGCAGAAATCACAGAAATACAGCTATTAGTATCACCATACAGCAATACTGCATCAGGCTTTACTTCATCCATCAATGCATCCGACTTTTGAATTACATTCGCAATGGTTTCCGCAGCATTTCTGCCCGCAGCATCCAAAAAATAGTCTGGCTTACGGATATGAAGTTCCTGGAAAAAGATTTCATTCAATTCATAGTCAAAATTCTGTCCCGTGTGCACAATGATGTGCTTAGTATATTTATCCAGTTCTGCCATTACCCGACTCAACTTAATAATCTCAGGACGAGTTCCGACAATCGTCATTATTTTCAACATAGCTACAAGTTTACCTGATTATTCACTTTTTATTTCACGAGCTTTGGCCTTTGCCTCCAACCCCATATCTTCACGTACAAAACGAAGTTTCAAAAGAAGTTCCTTCATCCCTTCCACATCCAAACGGCATGTGTTGTGACTATGATAATCCTCTATCTTTGAAATCTCCTCATTACCTTTAGTGAAGTACTTGTCATAATTCAAATCCCTAGTATCACAGGGAATACAATAATAATTACCCATATCGACCGCACGAACCATTTCTTCACGTGTGACCAAAGTCTCATAGAGTTTTTCACCGTGGCGTGTACCGATGACTTTCACTTCTGTATCAAGAAATCTTTCATCTACCTTGGCATAAGTTTCCTTCAGAGCCTGCGCCAAAATTTCCAAAGTTGCTGCCGGAGCTTTCTGTACAAAAAGGTCGCCGTTATGAGCATGCGTAAAAGCATATACCACCAAATCCACAGCATCATCCAACGTCATCATAAATCGGGTCATGTTCGGATCAGTGATAGTAATTGGCTTGCCGTCCATCATCTGTTCCACCCAAAGAGGAATTACCGATCCGCGGCTTGCCATAACATTACCGTAACGTGTACAACAAATTGTAGTTCCTGCATCTTCACCCAGTTCACGGCCCTTCGCAATGGCGACTTTCTCCATCAATGCCTTGCTGATCCCCATCGCATTGATCGGATAAGCGGCCTTGTCGGTAGAAAGTACCACTACGTTTTTCACGCCATGCTCAATGGCTGAAAGCAGCACATTCTCCGTTCCCAGCACATTGGTGCGGGTGGCCTCCATCGGAAAGAACTCGCAGCTCGGAACCTGCTTCAAGGCTGCGGCGCTGAACACATAGTCCACTCCACGCATGGCAATATCAACGGAGGGTTTGTTGCGTACATCACCAATATAGAATTTTACTTTCGGATTTTGCAAGGCATGACGCATGTCATCTTGTTTTTTTTCGTCGCGACTGAAAATGCGAATCTCTTTGATATCGCTATCAAGAAAACGACGAAGAACGGCGTTACCAAAACTGCCGGTACCTCCGGTTATAAGGAGGACTTTGTCTTTGAATACTGACATAAATATATCGTATAAGAAAATGAATTATCTGTTTATTAATTTGAAGAATTTTCCCCAACTGCTTTCTTTAGGAGTTAGAGGCTCAAATGTGGGTGTTTCTTTACAGGCGCGTGCCATCAAGTCTGCCCACCTCTGCGCATCTCCCACTTTAGCAAACATCACGCCTTCATATCCGTTTAGAACTTCACGCGCATAATCCAGATCGGATGCAATAATAGGCAATCCGAAAGCAGCTGCTTCCAACAACGGAAGACCAAGAGTTTCGATACTACTGGGAAAAAGCAAGCCCTGCGATGCTTTGTAAAATGAAAGCAAATTCTCATGGCTCATTACCCCATCAAATACAAACTGTTCCTCCACACCGTAATCAGCAATCTGCTGCTCTAAAAGAGGATATCCTCCAATGGGAATAGTAAAGTGAATACGAAGTTTTACAAATAACGACGGACTATTCCGGCGTAATAGATTTACTGCTTCTACCAATGTCTTATGCTTCTTATAAAGTAACGGAGTCGCGGGATAGATAAAGTGAATGAAATCGGCAGACAGATCCGCAGCAATAATCTTATCCGTTTCTATTCTTTCCACATCAGGAAACAAAATATGCACCTTGCTTTCTGCGAATTTATATTTCTTGCAAAACCCTCGCTTGATAAATGGTATCTGTACAACCACATCTGTTTTATCATTCAGCGTGCTACTTACAAAGAGAGGGTAAGTGTTTTTATAAAGCCACATAATGCGCTCTTCCGCCTTGAACAGATTCCACTTATTCGCATAGAACGGAAGGGACTGATGATAGTATATCACTTGTTTACAGCAAGTTACACACCCCGTATTCTGCAATGAGACTATGACATCCGGATTAATGTTTCGTTGCTTCAACCATTTTTTCAAGCCTCCATGTTCCCATGAGATACGATGTCGCCAACTATGATTATCATCATGTATGTAAGTGACACCCTCAATTACAGGCTGGTCAACCGAAGAATCCACAAAAATATAATATCGATTCCCATTAACGCCCTTAGGCAAATGAGTGATAAACTGACGATAAATAGAAAGCGCTCCGCTACTACGCAAGGCAGCAGCATTCACTATGACTGTCTTTTTCTGAAAAGACACCATTAAACAATTCTTCACCTCTTGCATAGAATATCAAATAAAGACGGGAGAATTCTATATATACAAAATAATCATCCTCAAGCCTTCTTAACACAACTTATCAAACAATTGTGTCCACTGTTGCATTACAACCTCAGAAGAAAAACACTGAGATATCCGTTGATGAGCATTTTTCCCTATACGCTCACGAAGAGATTTATTCTCAATCAACTGGCAAGTTCTTTCAACATAAGTATCAATATCACCTTCATCTACTAAAAAACCGGATTCACCATCGACAACCAAATCTTTAGGGCCACATTTACATGCCATTACCACTGAGGCTAAGCCATAATTCAGAGCTTCACATAGCACTAATGGAAACCCCTCATATCGAGAAGAAAGAAGATATATAGATGAATGAAGATACTCTTGAACAATCATAGGAGTAGGGTTATGGATCGTGACATGTCGAGAAATAGAATATTGCTCAATCAGCTCCTGTAACTTATTTTTATCTTCTCCACTACCAAATATATCAAGATGCCAGTCAGAATGACGTTGAACAACTTTTGCCCATATAGGAATAAGTATATCATACCCTTTCTGATATGTAAGTCTCCCTACGCTAATAGCTCTTTTAGCATCTTGCTTAGAAATATCATGTGTGATTAACGTAAAATTAGGAATGATAACAATATTCTTTAACTTAGACCAATGCTTTGCATCTTCATTCGTAAGTAATACAAGGCGTGAATACTTCGACACATGCTTTTTATCGCAAATGCTACGAAAATAGTCCACGAGCCTAAACATTCCTTTACGCCCCTCTTGCATTCGGAAAAAACGAGAAAAATGAATTTCTGCAATCTTTTTACTTCCATCATTTATTGAGGGGAGTAAACCAAGTTCGTTACCAAATGTAGAAATTACAATATCAGCTCGTACATTATTCAGAAAAGCCATAAGTTTACGTTTATGTAATTTTCTCTTTGCTAAAAATGCGACAAACTTTCGGATAAAGGAAGCTTTATTGTAATCTGAATAATTAATACCCAAATCGAACTGTCTTATAGAGGGATGTATAGGGAAAAAAGCAGTTCTCCCATGTTGCTCTGTTGTAACAATTATCACTTCATAACCATGATCGGCAAGCCAATTAGCCTTTCCTAACACAATTCGTTCCATACCTCCTGAATTGAATGTGCTATGCAAACAATAGACAATCTTCATTACTAAATTATTTATAATCCAAATACAGACAATAACTCTGATTTATATGGGATGTAATCTTCATGCCATATTGAAAAAAAAGAAATCTGACGATACATGCCGACACTAAGAAAGAAAATCAGATAAAAAAAACTACTTCGCCTTTCTCTACTCATTATCATAGCGGAAAGGATTAACTCCATAAAATAAAAATATATACTCCCTCTCCCTCCAAGTTGTGGAAGGAATCCAAAGCCTAAATAAATAAATAGAGATACAAAATATAAATTCAAATAAAAAATTCCATCTTTGTATTGAGAAATGCAATACCTTTCCTTATAAAAAATAAGAAAGATGATAATTCGCAATAGCATTGCTAAATTAAATCTTAATATCGTTCCTTGCTCAGTCTTTTGGTATACATTCAATTTGGCTGCCACGAAATCTGGCATAGAATCTATCATGCTTAAAAATATGTCATAGCTTCCAACATTACAAAGCAATGCAATGATTATGATGGCCAAATATTGTTTTTTGGTCAACAGTTTATCAGGCACAAATAAAGTAACCAAAGTAAGCAATATGGAGACATGAAGAAAACTGCCACAAACTATTATTGTACAAAATAAAATCTGATTCTTACGATATAATAATGCAAGCAAGAAAAAAGCGATGGCGGCACCTTGACGATATTGCCCCATTAGGGTTGGATACAAAAAAGTACCTAACAAAAGGTATAAAGAAAGAAATGGATAGGGTGATTTCTTATAAATGAAAGTACTATATATTCCCATTGTCAATGCTGCTATGATAATCAACAACGTGCGATAGCTACCAACCACATTGTTAATCCAGGCATATCCTATTTCTATCCCCATAGTTACAGCGTTATTCTTCCAATAATCCGACTGAAGACTATTAAACCAATATAAATAGTTATCGTAATCAAAGCCACATTTTCTGAAAGCTACAATAAGAAAAATTGTAAAAATCAGTATACAATAAAAATATGGTTTGGCATACTTATTCCCATTTTTAAGAGTTACATAAGGATGTGCAATAGCAAGCCCCCCAAATAGTAAACCTACAAATAAATAGATAAACATACGTAGTGTTCGTTCAACCAGTAAGCATTCCCAAAAGACGTATCCTATATGGGGTTGCATCCGACTTAGCCTAATCTATCCAACCGACTAACATTCGATATATTACAATCTATATCAGTCTGGATTAATATCTGATAACTTAGATTCTTTTGAGAGAATTTGAATGTTTACTGTCATCATGTGTCAAAAAATGAACTTTAATTTTATGATTCGTTCTATCATTTTCGGGAGGAAGTTCATTAAAATTTTCCCCATAAAATCCAATCAACACTTCTGAAGCATGATTAGGAACACAAAAAAAATTCTTTTCAAATTCAAGCTTTGACAAAGGAAATAAATCTTCTTTCTTCTGCGGATAAAAAAATTCACATCCTAATGAACGATTTAAATATACTTGCTCTTTTTTTACAATCCTATTTATCAAACGAAAACATGGAAACAACATAAATTCATTCAAATAGTAGCGAACATTAGCAAAAAAAGACATACTGTTTTTAGTTATCAAAAAACGTCTGCCACGCGTATTCGTGTAAAATGCCAATTTCTGCACATGAACATCGATTTCCTCAAATGGGAAAATATCTATCCAAATACCTTTATATTTAAACCTTTTTTCTTCAATAACATCAGATTCACATACAGAGTATTTATCCCGTATCTTTGGAAACGAATAATAATAATGCGAATCGGTTGTATGATCTTGAAATACAAAATCAGAGTTGGAATCCTCTTGCATAATCTTACGAAGCTTTAGCATGTCCTCCCGCATCATACCAATATCCAAATCATCATCCCATGGAATGAACCCTTTATGACGATATGCACCTAATAAAGTCCCATCTGTCAGCCAATACTGCAAACCGTTCTCATCACATAAATCTGCGACATAACGCAACATTTCAAGCATACGCAATTGAACCCTGCGCAAAATCGTTCCTTCCGCATTATATTTTAATCGTAAATTTTCTATCATAATTGGTCTTCATTTTAATTCTACATGCGTTTTGAAAGACTATGTTAAGGATAATTTCTTGTCTCTACACTTTTAGAATCTTTCACGAACCAATATAGGCTGCCCTTCCATCGGGTCAGCGACATCCGACAAACAAAAAATGATTGTTTCGGCTACTGTTTCTGGCTGCATAATAGTCTTAGGATCTTCCGCTGGAGCCAAAATACGTCTTAAAGGAGTAGCTGTTCTTCCCGGACAAATAACAAATATCTTTATATTATAAGATGAAAGTTCCTCTGCGATAGCGAAAGAGAAGTTTATCACACCACTTTTTGCAGCCGCATAAGCACTCCATCCGGGACGTGGAGTTAAACCTGCCGTAGAAGCAATATTTATAATTTTCCCCCCAAGCTCCTTCATCATCAATGAAGCATATTTACAACACAAAAAAGTACCTGTTAAGTTTACACATAAAGTTTTTTCCCAATTTTCAAGAGAAGTAAAAAACATACTCTCTGGTTTCACATAACCTGCACAATTAATCAGAACATCTATTTTTCCATATTTCTGTTTCAATGAAAAAAAGAAATTCTTGACTTCATCCTCTTTGGTAACATCCAAATTCATGCAGCAAGATTTACCACGTATCATGCAAAGCACCTCTTCCCTTGACTCTATATGTGAACTAACAGCAATTACCGTAGCACCCAGTTCTTGCGCTTTCAATGCTGTTTTTAAACCAATACCGGAGCTTGCCCCTGTAATTACTATAACTTTGTTTGTAAGTGTCATGACAGTTTTAATAATTTATTTACCATTTCAACATCTAACATAGTAGTAACTTTAATGTTAGACTCTCTCCCTGGAACAAAACGCACCTTATTCCCATAATGAAAAACCAACATACCATCCTCTGTAGATTGATAGCCATCTATCGCAGCTTTCTCATGAGCTTCCTTTAACACACCAGTATCGAATATCTGAGGTAACTGAACATTATGCAATTTTTTCCGTACCAATTCCTTTTCCATATATTCCCCTCCTTCCAAAACCGTAAACTTAATGGGAATAGTCGGAACTACAGCTACTTCATTCTCTACGACTAATAATTCTTTAACAAAATCCACTGATATCAAGGGACGAGCTGATTCATGTATCAGTACACGAGAAGAATTCACTCTTTTCAGCCCCATTCTTACAGAATCTTGTCGAGTCTCCCCACCCAACACGCATTCAACATCAGAAATATGATACTTATCAATAAATTCCTGACATAAATCAATTGTTTGTTTATTACATGTCACAATTATTTTATTGATTTCGTCACACGAACGAAGCACCTCCAATGAATAAACAATCATTGGCTTGCCATTCAGTAATAAAAATTGTTTAGGATATCCTAAACCCGTCCTATGGCCTACACCTGCAGACAAAAGTATTGCATCCATAATTTTATTTTTTATTTATATACGATTCATTGGGTTCAGACAAATTCAATACATAAAAATCATGCAAAGAATATCTTCTATCTGCTGGAGGAAGTTCCACATAGTTACCATATAGCCTTGTAAGATACAGGTCATATTGTTCTGGGATCTTATACATAGAACCTTCAAATTCTTTATTTACAAAATTTCCAAAGATACTTTTCTCCATTACTTCTTTAAAACCATATTCTCCTAAGCAGTTAGCCACCCACTCACATCTATCATAGTGATACAAACCAAGTAATGAGTGAATTAAAAAATGCAGTATCGACCGGCAATTCTTTCTATGGAAAAATTTTACAATCCATCGTTTTAAAAATCTTCCTTCAAACGTTTCAGGATCAACATATGCAATGCCAAATATTTTCTTTGAAAAGAAAAACAACGTGTTCAAATGAACTTTTCGCAAGAAATCATTTTTAGGCAATCCATCCAAAGGGAACAAATCAATATAGATTCCTCCTGCATAATTCAAATATTTATGCCAATTCATTACTACAGTTGTCCTTTTATTTTCTATTTTTGACCATGGATAAACATGTCCTTCCGGATGTGTCTTATAATTACGGACTTCATAATGTTCTGGCAAGTTCAAATGAGATATTTTCAAAAAACGTTCATAATCGGGACGAGGCATTGCGACGTCAATATCATCATCCCAAGGAATAAAACCTTTATGCCTAATAGCCCCTAAAGCAGTCCCACCTATTAAATAATATCTAATATTATTTTCATCGCAAACTTTAGCTACAGCTGAAAGCATCTCACTTAATCTCAACTGCAATTCTCTCAAATCAAATTGAATTTCAGACATATAATCAACTATAACACAAAATTATTTATTTCTATTACAAAAATATAGCTTCCTGAGAATGAATCCTTTTTCTTTTGTCTTCTGGTGGTAACTGCATATAATCTCCATAATACCTACGCAAGAATTCATCTACCTTGTTAGGAACATAAAAAGAATGTCCTTCAAAATTCATTTTTTTTAATGGGAAAATTATATTCGCATCCATATTCAACCCATAAAAATCAAGTCCATATATACTAAAATCAATTTTAGACAATTTAAATAAATTACCCATTTTCATGTACAACCAAAATACTAATTGCTCCATTTTAAAACAGAGCAAGAAAGGATAGTATTTGATCACAGGGCTTATATTAGATAAAGTACCCCATAAATAAATCCGTTTCCATTTTAATAAAAACGAGACTTTTCTAAGCGATAAGAATCGAAAACCTGTATAATCAACCGGAAGAATATCTATAAATGCACCTTGAAATTTATAATCTTTCCAATCACCTTTATCACTCACTATTAGCTTAGAATTTAAATCCCGAATTCGAGGTATATGACGAAGATAATACTTATCCGTTTTATGTGTCTGAACCGCCATATTGGAAGGTAACTCTTTGGGTAAAACCTTCAACAATTTTTTTACATCGCTTCTCAGCATTTGGACATCCAAATCATCATCCCATGGAATAAATCCTCCATGTCTTACAGCACCAATCAAAGTTCCGCCTTCCAACCAATAAGGCAATTGATATTTTGTGCAAATCTTATCAAACACCATCAATATATCCAGCATTCTATATTGCAATCTACGTAATTCAGACCCCTCTGGATTATATTTTTTCCTCAATGTTTCATTATCCATTTATCTATTCCTCTTTATTAATTGTAAAAAATTCAAAACCAAATTCCTTTGAAAAATATACATGGCAGAAAAATAAAAAAACACTCCTCCAATGAAACCAACTAACAATTGCAAGTAACTATCCAAATCTGTCCGATTAATAGGATAAACTAGGCCGCCCATTAAAAAAGCTATAAAAAGAGATGGAGCAATATCTTTCATTTGCATCCAAAAACTCAGACCAATAAGTTTTTTAGTATAATATGCATTCAAATAAACCGCAATTAAAGAATAGAGAACACGTCCCCAACACATTCCTATTATCCCAAAAGGAATTGAAAGAAATAATATAGTAGTAGCTATAGTCTTCTTGATGATTTCTACTTTCAAGGCTAAATCCGAACGCCCCTTCACATATAGTAAGTTCTGATTTATTACACTTAAATGATCAAACATCCAATCCAAACAAAGTATTTGCAATAAAGGAACAACCATCATCCATTTATCAGTAAGCAACAAATCAACCAGAGGAGAGGATAATGCTGCTAAACCTACCATCAATGGGAAAATTATGAAAGAAGCAAAATTTATATATTTCCTATAAGCTGATGATAACCGTTTATCATCATCCTGAATGAGACTTAATATCGGATACATAACCCGAGAAATCACCGCATTTATATTAGAAGAAAGGAAAAAAGCAAATTGTTCAGCTCTGGTATAATATCCCAAATCTACAACTGAAAATTTGCGGCCTATAACAATTCCATATAAATTATAATAAATTTTGTGTATCAATCCTGATATTAAAAGTTTAGAACCAAACGAAAATAGCTTCTTAAAAGACATAACGGAAAATCCACAGGTTGGCATCCAATGCAGATAATAATAAAGAAAAAAAGTCTGCAATGTAACATTTATCAGCGTCTGATAAACTAAAGCCCACACGCCAAACCCATTATATGCCATGATAATGCCAATTCCACCAGATGCAATAGCCGACAATAAAGAGACCTTAGATTGCGTCCTAAAATCTATGTCTATCGTTAATTTTGTCTTATGAATAGCAGATAAAGAACTTATTATTAGACTGACTGCCACAACTCTAGTCACAGGAACCAAGGCTGGCAAATAATAAAAAGAAGCTATCAATGGCGCTCCTAAAAATATAGCAATGTAAAAAAAAACAGATAAGACAACATTAAAATAAAAAACAGTAGAATAATCAACTTCCGTACGTTCTTTCTGCTGAATCAACGCACTTGTAAAGCCACTATCAATAAAAGCTTGAGATATTTGAAGAAATACTGCCAACATTCCAATCATTCCATAATCCGAAGGTTGCAGAATGCGAGCCATAACTATGTTAATAAGAAATTGAACACCTTGCAACGAAAAACGCTCAATTCCGCTCCAAATTACTCCATTTATAGTTTTCGCCTGTAAACTCTTCTCCAATTTTATTATTGTTTTATGTTAGTAAGAATAATCTTGTCAACAATAAACTGTCCCACTTCATCTATTTCATCAAATCTCACTTCCTGTGGCAATTTTACGCCAAAACATCTTTGCACTTTTGCAACAAGATCCGCTGTATAAAATAAGCTGCCTCCCTTTACATCCGCAATACCATCACAATAGATAGATATACGGTTTGCCTCACGCATTTGTTCTATTGTCCAAACAGCCTCATCAAATCTTGCCGTTCCTGCCACTCCATCTATAATAACAGGATAACCACCAATTTCTCCATCAACTCCCGGTGTATGGATCTTCACTTCCTTTTTTTCGCGTAAAGCTGTAAGTATAGAATATATGATATCAAAATTACTTGAAGCGTTCATCATATTACGCTTTTGGTCAACCGGCATAGCAATAGAACACGTCTTAAGAAGTTCTTCTTTGTTGAATTCAATGACCTTTCCTTTATACTTTATATCAAGCAAAATATCCTGTCCTTCCGCATGACCTTCTTTGGAAATTACGACATCATGAAAATGAGAAACTGCAAGTGTCACGTCTATATCATTGAGATTAGAAAAGCCGTACTTCTCAGCAATATAGAACTTCATTCGTGGAATAAGGTGATTCAAATTGCCACTTCCAAAATCAAAATAGGCTTTTCCGGCAGACTTCAGCCATGGAATCACAGCATCGGAATAGGATGTGTTTATGGTAATAGCATGGCAATCCGCTCGAGCGTAGGCATCCATAATATTACGTGCATATCTGACTGACAGAGGAGTCCAGATGCCATAAGCCCGTAAATTGCCCCACGAAATGCTACCATATTTCAAGCCCGAATAGACTCGACTGCTATTTACGATAAAATCAGGAGTTTCTGTTTTAAGAACCGATGCAATGCTATCCACATCATTAAGGTCACAATTTCCTATAACCTTAATTTCACTTCGACATTGCCTGCGTATGGTTGAAGCGGTTCGGATAATATTTACATCCATCTGCATTTTTTCCGCGTTTCGACCGACAACAACCAGTCTGAGCTGTGAATCGCCAAGAGAAACGAGATAATCCAAAAGATAACATCCAACACTGCCTAAGCCAATAATCATAATAGTTATTGGCTGGTTATTATTCACTTTTTGCTTTATAAGCAATAATTTTTTATTCAGTTGTTCCATTTTAATATCGAAGTAATGGGGTTTGTGATAAATTTCGAATCGACATATCGCAACAATATTGTTGTAACAATTATTACACACAAGCCAAGCAGCAAAGCTTGAACGAAATCAGGCTGGAGATAGTCGGCCAGAATATGTACGAAAATTCCTTGCACAACATAATAAGCCAATGTCTTTGAACCTAATAAACATATACAAGAAGGCATCTTAACAATCACTAACACACATAATGACGTGATAATTGAGCCTATAAAAACCAATACTTTAAGAGATAATAGCATACCGATATCCTGTTGATATAAGGAAGACATCCACCACACATTTGCATTATTGAATTCCAAAACATGAAGGATTCTTCCACTATATAGTGTGCAAAAGATAAAACATATTATTGATAAAAATATGATGACATATTTTTCTTTCCCTGAAACTTTCGGAATAATAGACAGCTCTTTTTCTTTTTCTCAGAAGCCCCATCATGAAAAAGGGGAAAAACATAAAAGTACGTTGAAAAGACAGTAGATTTCCATATTGCCTGAGCGGAAGCGAATATACAACAAATGCGCATATTATACTGATTACCAGTATAATACCACCACTGAGCCACTAAGTATTTTTCCATGTTTCAATGTATAAGCAATAACATATCACAAAAATAAACTTACAAGATACCAACCCGAATTTTCCGGATTGAGGAAGACATAAAAACTCTTATAACAAAGAAAGTGCGGAATCATCAATACCAGAAATGTTTCCAGCACCAAAACTCCCTTGACTACTATTTTTTTTGCATTACTTACACTTACAAAATAGCCACTGATATAAATGAACAATGGCATATGGAAAAGGTAAATAAGAGAATAGAGCTTGTTTGCGGTTGGATTACTCAATGCAGGTTCTATTGCATGACCGATAGTAACCAGGACAATAAGTAACCATTTAATGCCATCAACTCTGCCATCTCTTTCGGATATTCCCATAACGTAATGGATTTACATCAATTTACGAACAATATTATAATCAGCTACGGTGTTGCAGTTATACCAATCATTAAAAGCCACCACATCATATTCATCATCATTCATATCGCCAAAGTAAGCCTGGATGATTTCAAGATTAGTACCTTGAAGCTGAGCTTCTGAGAGATTATCTACCGCTTTCAATAAATTTTCCGTAGAAACAAACTTCCACATCTGAGCACTATTGAATATCGCCTTGAACGGTTCAGGAACCATCAAAGTCTGATGGTTTGTATCGTAAAGATACCGAGGCTTTCCATCTGCATTGATATATAGCGCAACCGCCTTGTTTGAGTAAATAGGTTCGCGATTGATAGTAATAACATTCTTCAAAGAATTATATACCTGCTGAAATGCGGAAGCATTAAAGAACAAGTCACCTTCTACAAAGGTCACATCACCCCTCTCTTTTATGGCCTCTATTCCCTTGTATAAGCTATAGCCCGAACCATAATCCTTAAAGTGCTCATTATATACCAGCTTTACCTTATCCCCATAACTTGAAAGTTCCTCTTTCACAAACTTCTCCAGTCGCTCATATAGATTACCTCCAACGATAATGTATTTATCATACGTCCCACAATTTTTCATTAGTTGAATAAGAAGAGAATACTGCGGATTGTCAGTATAATAAAGACATTTTAAAGTATCTTCGTCCGTGTCGCGATTGAAGCGGGTTGCCGTTCCGGCAACTGTAATAATCAGATATTTCATTTTTCAATGCTATTAACACACATCGTGAGCCCCTCTTCAAGTGTAATAATTGGCTTCCAGCCAGTACGAGTCCGGATTTTATCCGTATTAAGCAGCCTGCGCTCAGGGTCAGACTTTCGATAGCCTTCAAAACAAATATCCACATCATTGATTCCCATCTTGTCTGCGATTTTCTTGACAAGGTCTATAATGGTTATCTCCTCTTCTGTGGCCACATTATAAACAGTTCCATCCAAGGCATTTTCGGAAGTGATAAGTTCCATTACAGCACGGCAACTGTCTATGTTATGGAGGAACGTACGTTTGTTGACCTTGGAATTTTCAAGCAGCGTTACGGTATGGCTCTCAAGTAGATTATCAATGATATGTGGAATGACATGCTCCGCAAAACGTTCATGTTTACTATAGACATTAGCAAAACGGATAGAACAGCCCTTGATCCGTCCTTTATCCACAGCGTCCTTCATAAAAAACTCGGTCATCAATTTACCACAGGCATAGCTGGTTCGCTGGCTGTGTTCAGCCGTTGACATTGCCAAATAATCAGATTCCCGAACACCACCATTCTCATTCCAGGATTGCATCGAATAAACTTCAGATGTTGAACAATTGATGTACGTGTCAGCCTTTATTGCAATAGCACGTTCCAAAAAATTCTTCATGGCAATGACATTTGTCTGAAAAGTACTCTCCACCTCGTAAAAATGCTTTGTATGCACTACTGCGGCACAATTGATAAATACAAGCCGGCCATTGCACCCTGCCTTTAGTGAATTAGCCTTCTCGCATACTTCATCCATTTGAGCAGCATTATTGATATCATAATTGTAGAAAATAAAAGAAGGATTATCTACAATATCTTTGACTATATCAATCGAACTTGCAAAGAAATTATCAAAGCCAATGACAATATCTCCTTGTGAGACAAACTGACGTGAAAGTTCGTTTCCAGTCATGCCAGTGGCACCGCTTATCACATATAGATTTTTCATTAAATTCCAAATTTTAATCGTTCACTATAAAACTTATCTATCTCTTTGGGGAATAAGACCTGTTCCGCATCAACATCATAAGGAACAGCATTAAAGTGTATCTCACCTGTCTGAAAATCCATATACACATATTGTGCATAAGGATTATGATTTCGAGGTTGGCCAACAGAACCGGGATTTATGAAAGTGGTCCGCTTCTGATTACGCATTAATGGAGTTTCCGCCTTGAAAAATACATCTATCTTATAAGACTGGTGGATATGCCCACTGATTACGTAGTCGTAATCCTTATATTTTTCGTCATCAACTTTAGACGGTGTCAATTTGCCCCAATAAGGGTCTTCAATGCTGCCATGCAAAAGAAGTACTTTATTGCCATCTATCTCCAGCGTTTGCTTAGGTTCTTGCATCACATTCTTTATATAATTCTGAGATGCTTGATTAAGATGATTCCTTGTATAGGTTGACATTACACGCCCCCTCTCTGACGAAAAATGGGAAAGGTCACTATCAACCAAGGCTTTCTCGTGATTGCCTTTTAGATTAGCAACTATAGGAATCTGAACTTCTTGAATGCGCTCTATAATTTCGTTCGAACGCATGCCATAATCTATAAGGTCTCCCAAACTAATCATCGCATCGGGCTGATAACAAGTATTGATATCAGCAAGGACAGCCTCAAAAGCTGTCAGATTAGCATGTATATCAGCAAACAAAACAACTTTCATTTTTGAAGAAACGCCATAAGTGAGTCCTTGTTCTGAACAGGAGTGGTCGTTGGGCGGCCAAGGTCCTTCCGATTACCCTTCTTTACACAAACCTGAAGAAAAACAGGACCTTCGACATCTTTAAGTTTCGCAAGGGTCGCTTCGAGAATTTCCATCGTACAAACTGAATAGGCGGCCTTATACCCCAAAGCCTTTGCCACTCCACAGAGGTCAATCCGGAGACCTACCGTAGGCTGGCCACCCACAGAATCGTGTGTGCCATTATTGAACACCACATGCACGTAATTCTTGCACTTCATGCTGGCAGTAATGGCCATATTGCCCATATGCATAATGCTGGCGCCATCACCATCAAAACAATATATCCTACGGTCCGGCTTTTGGAGAGCTATGCCGAGGGCTATCTGCGAAGCATGCCCCATGGAACCTACTGTCAAGAAATCACGTTCGTGTCCCTGATTCCAAGCCGTGCGTGCCTCAAAGAGCTCACGAGAAATCATTCCGGTGGTAGAAACGATACAAGCGTTATCCTCAACACAGGAAGCCACTTTCCGTACGGCTTCTTCACGGGAGATAGTAAAGCCATTGGTTTCCACCTTCTGAAGTGTATAAGCATCAAAAGTGTCTTTCTCTATCACAAGAGCATAACACTCGTTCGTTGCTTTCATAAAATCAGCAGCCATCTTAATTTGTTTCGCCGCCCCTTCTTCGTCTTTAGGAAGAATGGCATAGTTGATGCCCATTGTGTTAAGCAAGCCGGTTGTCACCTTGCCCTGCTTTACATGCTGAGGTTCATCATGGACTCCAGGACGGCCTCTCCATCCGATGACGAGGAGCACTGGAATGTTATAAACCTCTTTATCGGTAAGGGATGCAAGCGGATTGATTATATTGCCCTCACCGGAGTTCTGCATATAAACGGCAGGCACCTTACCGGTTGCCAAATGATAGCCGGCCGCAATACCCATCGCACCGCCTTCATTGGCAGCTATGATGTTCTGCTCCGCAGGAAGATTGTCAGTTATGTAAGCGCAGATATTCTTTAGCAATGAATCAGGAACTCCCGCATAGAAATCAATGCCATACTCCTTGAGGGTATTTACAAAAAACTCAGGTCTTATCATAATTATTTACATTTCAAAATTTACAACGATTACTTCTTCTTAGTTCCGGGTATAAGGTTAAGAATCTGCTTGATTGGCATACAGTACTGTTTCGAAGCCTCAAGCGAACGGCTGGTACGAAGGATAGTCTCTGCACATTTGACCATAGCCGGATAAGCCGAACGAAGCATGTGGTTAGCATAAATCACCACATTGACACCCCACCCCGCAAGTTCCTCCTCTGTAAATTGATTATAAGTCGTAGGAACAACAACAATCGGAGTATGATCGTCATACTTGCGGAAACGCTGGCAGAACTCTTTTATGTCCTCACCGTTCTTTTCCTTCGAATGAATCATAATACCATCCGTTCCAGCATCAACATAGGCATGACAACGTTCAAGGGCATCATCCACCGACTTGCCCGCGATGAGAGATTCACAACGAGAAACAATCATAAAGTCTCGTGTAATCTGGGCTTCCTTACCCGCACGAATCTTTGCCTGAAAACCTTCAATGGTATCCTGAGTCTGAACGGCATCAGTTCCAAATAGCGAGTTCTGCTTCAGACCTACCTTATCCTCAATGATAACACAAGAGATGCCAAGACGTTCAAGGGTACGTACTGTAAAACCAAAGTGCTCAATCTTGCCTCCCGTATCACCATCAAAAATAACAGGCTTAGTAGTGACTTCAAGAGTATCGTTCAAATCATGGAGACGGGTAGTAAGGTCAACAGCCTCAATATCCGGTTTGCCCTTAGATGTAGAATCGGTAAGAGAAGATGCCCACATCCCGTCAAATTCCCGCTCCTGACCATTCACCTCTACTTTGGTGTGTTCAGCAATAAGACCGGTAAGTCCATTATGAGACTCAAGAATGCGGACTATAGGCTTTGCCGCAATCAACCTACGGAGAGAAGAAAGGCGCATTTGGGGAGTCACCCCAAGCGAATCAATCTCCTGTTTGATTCCTGATGCAGAGATATTCTTTGTGTAAGGTATCTCGATAACTTCACCACCCAACTTTTCCATCACCTTAAAAACTTCATCGCGTATGTATTTATCCGGACCTGCCAACCAATCATCTCCATGTATGATATAGTCAGGCCTATATTCAAGAAGGTTAGTCACATAACTCCAATCCTCCTGCGGAACGACCTTAGATACATTCTTGATATTCTCCACAACATTCTTCCTCTGCTCCCATGTAAGATAAGGAAGACGGCGATGATTAGCAATCGCCCTGTCTGTGAACAAGCCTATCATCACATCACCATATTCAGCAGCCTTATTGATGATGTTAATGTAACCCGGATGCATGATATCACCAATCATGCCCAAATAAACTATTTTTGCCATAAAACTTTATTTTTAGAAGCTGTTTAAATTTTGTTCAGCATTATTTTGAAAGTTCTTTTTGAGGATGTTTTTCTGTTTTTAAGAGGAGCATAGTGGGCTATGTGACGAATAAAAAGAGGGAAACAGACCGAAAAGAGACTCAAAAGAAGCTGAATAAAAACTTTTTGAACAGAATTTAAACAGCTTCTTATATTGTAAACCACCACTACAGCGTAGCCTTGTCTATCAACAAGTTACATTCATGGTAAAATTAAAAATTTTGTTTGATATTAGATTCTGTCCTATCAGGCCGCTTCATTTGCTTCCCCCTTCGTTAGCGTCCAAAAATGACATACCCGATAATGAAAGCCGTCAAAAGACGGTTCCACTATAAAAGATGTCAAAATCAGGATTAATTTTAAATTTTATTAGGTTTAATGCCTATTGTCATAGGGAGTAAGTTCTCATAATCTCTACGTCCAAGCATGATTTCATGAAAGAATTTCTTGAAAAATTCCAATGCCGAGATGCCATGCATCTTGCAGGTTGATATGTATCTTCGACTTGCAAGCATTCAATACGCTGAAAGGATTAAAAACCCCTTCGCTATGGGGGCAAAAATGATAGCCGTCATACAGCTTGGTCATCCGTTCTAAAGTGGTATCGAAATCCATGCCGTTGAAAGCACCCAAACGTTCTATCTCCGGAGTAAACGTCCGGACCAGTTCTTCCTGGGTAATGCCACACAAAGAGGAATAATCGGGCCATGTACTGATGTCCTGCAACTGATTTAAGTCGCTGAATACACTGACTTGGGCAAACTTCGTCACACCGGTCAGGAAAACAAAGCGGAGATAGCGGTCGGCACTTTTCAGCACGCCATAAAAGGCTTTCAAGATCCGGCGGTACTCTTCTGTCAATTGCCCATCCGAAAGTGCTTGAAGCAAAGGCTTGTCGTATTCATCAATCAAGACTACAACTTGCTTGCCCGTTTGAACGTACGCTTGCTCTATCACGTATGCAAAACGCTCCTCGGGACTACGTTCCTGCTTTTCCGTGCCGCACTGCCATTCCCACTTTTCCAGATATTGATTGAGCATGGCAATCAGATCTGTAGCTGTCTCGTACTTCCGGACGTTCAGGTCCAGATGCAACACCGGATATTGTTCCCATTGGGTTTCTAATTTCTCTATGGCAAGCCCCTCGAACAAATCCTTACGTCCTTGAAAATAAGATTCGAAGGTAGAAAGAAGCAGGCTCTTGCCGAAACGACGCGGACGACTCAGGAAATAAGGAGTGGAATTGGATGCTATTTTATAGACCATGGCTGTTTTATCCACATAAAGATAATTTTCTTCACGCAGCTTTTCAAAAGTCTGTATACCGATAGGCAATTTACGCATCTGTTCCATCTTGTCTGACCGTTTTTAGAAGTGATACGCAAATATACGCTTTTTCTAAAAACAGGAAATAGCTTTTGACCGTTTATTCCAGATTATTCGTCCACTTCCTCCCATGGATAGGGATTACCCACCACATTCTGAAATTCTTCGATGACCTCCTGCTGCTCGGCGGTAAGCGAGGCTGTGTCCCAGGCGGTGATGATAGAACGGGCTTCATCCGCCAAGGGTTCGTCATACACCTCGCCATAGCAGGCAGTGAGCAGACGGAGCTTGAGAAGTGAAGCCGGAAGGGCATCAAGGATATCCCAGCAACGGTCCAAAACGGCCTGGACACACTGCTGCTTCTCGCCGTGGTCGATGAACGAGGCGTTATAGCCCATCAGGAGGGCCAGGCAGATGTTAGCCTGTTCTTCCAAGGTAGAGCCATAGAGGCCGGAATTATACAGAGCCGTAGTCAGCCGATAAACTTCACCGTTGCGGCGAGACAGGTCATCGCTATAGATGGGGCTCCCGTCCATACCCAGATACAGCAGGTCGTGCGCCGCAAGCTGGAGGGTGATTGCTTCTTGTAAAAGAGACATAATTAATTATTGTAGATTTATGATTTCAGATTAAAAAAGAGAGTAGATGCTTCGCTACGCTCTGCATGACAGATTGTGCCAATCGGCTGTTATTCTATTACTTCGATCAGATCCGGATGGATGGTGGCCATGGCAACAGCGATGACGCCTTGGATCTGGATGACGACACGGCGGTCGCGGGCACCACGAACCTTCAGGAAAACGCCCTCCTGACCTTCGAATTCACCACCGATGACACGAACTTTGGTACCTTTCGACAAGTTCAGTTCATCGGGTTGAAAATACAAGAGATGGTCATTATAGGTGCCGGATACGGCGATGAAACGCTGCATATCCTTGTCGGGGACAATGATCTTCTGGCCGCTGCGGGTATCGGTGATATATTGCAGGTAAGTGACCTGGGACTTGACACGCTTCAAATCCGAAGGGCAGGCATGGACAAAAAGCAAATTGTGAATGACAGGAACCAAAGAGCGGATTTTCTTCCCTTTCTTCATGCTGATCTTGTATTGCATGGGAACAAAACAGCCCAATTTTTCCTTTTCGAGTAAACGCATGGCATCGGGCTCTCTACGGTATGTGGCACGCATCGCATACCAGATTTCGGTCTCTTTATCCGCTTCCATTCGATGTTTTATTTCAGAAAAAGGCGTTCTTTCGGGGCTTTGAACTTCTTGCATATAACTGAAATTCAATTACTTGTGAGCACTTTATATGAAATACGACAAGCTTTGTACTCCTCTTGTCAACAGATTTTCTGTAGTTGTTCATTACCTTGCAGGTAAAAAGCTATAAACGAAGTAATTACAAGCAAAAAGCGTTCAATAGACGTTCGTTTTTTGGACGTCAAGATTTAGAAAAATACAAGCACCAAAGTTTAATAAAAGAGAACGGAAATTTAAATTATAAAAAGCAAAGTATATTGCACTAAATATCAACACATTATACGATAAAAGAAAATAGCATTCAAAATATTTTTATTAAACATTTTGCAGATATAAAAAACTACCTTATCTTTGCGTCCATTAAACGAACGTTTAAAAGTCACCTCTATCACAAACAGATACCCATCTGTATTACAACTAATTAAATCCAAATATTACATTATCATAAACTTTTCATCAAAGGATCAGTTCCTAATTAAATGAGTTTACACTACCTTTGCGCCTTTTTTACATTTCACATATATTAAATTATGAACTTAAAAAATGAAAATTATGGAACAAGATGAAATGCTGAAGAGCTTCCAAAAAAAGAGTTGGAAAACACATGTAAAGATGAATTAAAAGGCAATGATTCAAGTACTAAGGGACAAGTGGGACGTCCCCCTTGCGGAGTAGTAACTGGAGTACTTCCCGAATACAGAGAAACTGTGATAGAGCAATTCATTGAATGGTACGAAGAGGGATGTTTTCATCAAAAAGGTCCAACAGGAATGAAGGCGTTGGCAGACTTCTTGTATAAGACTAAGATGTTACTATCAGATGAAGGAAAGCCATTGTCAGCCAAAACAATAGAGTTAGAAATCAGTGAAGTATATAGAAAATTACATGCTAAAGAGATAAAAGGGAAAAAGATGGAAAAGACCTGCAAAAGAAAGAATAAAATACACAATAATTAAATTTATACACCCTATTGGAATACTATTTATCTTTGCCGCCACTTTAGCAAAGATCAAGCCACAACTGAAAAGATGCCGCTTCCTCAAGAAGAAGGCATCTTTCTTTTTATACCTGATTATCTGCTGAATAAACAACAAATTTATTAATTCAAATTGAACAAAATGAAGAAAATGAAAAAGCCCGCTTCACTTCACGAAGCACTCAGAAATCTATGGAAAATACGTATCATGCTTGAAAAGGGGTACACGGAAACGTGTGCCTCTTGGATGGCAGAAAGAATCGAAAGTCTTATCGACCACATGCAATACGGCTACGCGCTCATTGCCTATCACAAACAGGACGGGACATTCAAACTGGTGAAGGCAACACTTCGGTTCTACGAAACAAGCTTCCAAAGAGAGTATGACATCACCAAAGTAACAAGTACCGTCGTCTACTGGGACGTGGAAGTGCAAGCATGGAGAAGCTTCCAAATGGAAAACTTTCTGGAATGGAGACCGATTAATTGAGAATGAAAAGTGAAAAGTGAAAAATGAAAAGTCAAAAATTAAAAATTAGAAGAAATGGCAATGACGTATGGGGGAATGCTATATTTCCCGTTTAAAGTAAGCTTCATGGACGAAGTACCGATAGAATTGGCAGAAGCTAAATTCGGATTGAAAAGCACAGCAGCAATTATGAAGCTGCTGTGCAAGATACACAAAGAAAACGGATATTACCTGAAGTGGGATGAAGAGCAATGCCTGCTCTTCACCAATAAGGCGGGAAAGGACATCAACGAGCAAGAAATGCAGGGCATTGTGGATATTCTGGTGGAAAAGGGATTCTTCGACCTGAAAACATACCGGGAACAGCAGGTACTGACTTCCATTGAAATACAGAAAGTATGGCTCGAAGCCACCAAGCGGAGAAAAAGGGACTTACCCTCCCTACCCTACATGCTGGTTAAAGCAGAGGGAAGCGAGAAAGATGAGAAAGATAATAAAAGCGATACAGGCAACGAAAGCGGGAAAGATAATGAAAATGGTAAAGGTAATGAAAATGCTAATTGTACGCAAGAACAGGGAAATTGCACGCAACATGCAGACAATTCCTCCGAAAATGCATGCAATCCACAACAAAGCAAAGAAAGCAAAGCAAATGAAAGTAGAGCAAACGAAAGTAAAGCACTTCCCCCTCTGACTCCCCCGGGGGAGAACGGAGGAAATCTGACGGGAAATTCTGCGATAGAAATTCCGGGATATGCCTACAACAAGCAGACCCATAACCTGGAATGCCTGCTGCTGGACATGGAGCAACTGCACATCAACAATCCGGACGAGCAGAAAACCATCCTGCGACTGTCAGACTACGGCAGACTGGGGCATCCCGTATGGAGAATCATCCACGATACACGATGGAGCGTAGTAAACACCAAAGGAAAGTACCTCATCGCAGCCCTCGCCAAAGAGAAAAGAAACATCAAGGGAACAAATTAACTTCGTGTCGCCCAAAGTATTAATATCGTGTCATACAAGAAACAAATATCGTGTCGGCAGGAAATTAACTTCCTGCAAACACGATATTAACTCTTTATTCTATGCCAACGAAAGCCGGTAAAAGCGCCTATACCAGGCTTACAACCTGCTGCAACAGCTCAGGCATCTCGAAAGTAGCATTCTTGATATCGGTAATCCGGCTCTTTCCTTCCGCAGTCAGGGAGAAACGCATCTGGCGCTTGTCTTCTTTGCCTATCAGACGGGTAATGAGTTTCTTCTCCTCCACAGAACGAATGACTTTGGAAGTATTGGAGGCTGACAGTCCTAACGCTTCGGCTATCTCGCTGGAAGTAAGTTTAGGACTGTTGAGCAAAGTGCACAACAACATTCCTTCGTTCAACGAAAGATCGTACCTCTGCGTAAACTGTACCTCAAACTCGGCTATTGCCCGATAGACATCACGGATTTTGCATAAAGTCTCCATTTTCTTCTCCTTTTCTTTTAATGGTGCAAAAATAAAGAATATTCCGCTTATAAACTATTTCTAAATGAAAAGGTTCACATTAGCCTTGTCCGCACGCTCCATATAGGTAGCGACACCGCCTATAGTGACATCGGTGAGCAGCTCTTCACGCTGGATGCCCATCATATCCATAGACATCTGGCAGGCTATGAACTCCACTCCCTGCGCCAATGCCTGCGAACGCAAGGATTCCAAAGAATCTACTCCTTTACGCTTCATCAGGAACCGCATCATACGGCTGCCCATACCGAACATATTCATCTGCGACAACTTCAATTTCAAAGAACTGGACGGCAACATCATGCCAAACATTTTTCCGAAGAAATCTTTCTGCACTTTGGGTTTCTGTACCTTCTTCAAGACATTCAGTCCCCAGAAAGTGAAGAAGATGGATACTTTCTGCCCCGTAGCAGCCGCACCGTTTGCCAGAATAAAAGTGGCCAATGCTTTGTCCAGATCATCACTGAACAAGATCAGGGTCTTTCCCCTGCCCCCACCCGAACGGGTATCGGAAGGGCATGCACAAGCCGGATCGCCTTTCTCTATCACAACCGTATAGCGGCCTTTCTCTTCATGTTGTCCAATCAGTTTATTTCCGGTAGTGTCGCACCACGCAGAGGCATCACGGGCAAAGCCGGCATCGGTTGCTACAATCTCCACCCGCTCGCCGGCGGCAATGCTATCTATCGCTTTCTTCACCTGCATGATAGGCCCCGGGCACTGCAATCCGCATGCATTAATCTTCAACGGTTCTTTTTCAGAAACAGGAGCAGAAGAAGTATCTGCGTTTGATGAAACCACCTCAGCCGAAGGACGCGGAACAGGCGCTATCGCCGTAGAATAAGTCTTATAACCGCCAATCAGATTACGTACATTCCGGTAGCCGCGTCCCATCAGGATGCGTTGAGCCAGATAACCGCGCAGTCCGACGGCACAAAACAGTACAACGGGCTTATCCGTCGGGATTTCGGCAAGATGTTCGCGCATTTCATCCAAAGGGATATTGACAGCCCCCGGAATGGTGCCGAAAGAGAATTCTTCGGGAGTACGGGTATCGATCAACATCACCCCGTCTTTCTGCTCAACCAGTTCGCGCCAGGAGATGGCAGGCATGGCGCCACTGATAATATTGGAAGCCACATATCCGGCAATGGCAATAGGATCTTTTGCCGATGAGAAAGGAGGCGCATAGGCATGCTCCGTTTCCATAAGGTCGTACACGGTACCGCCATTCTTAATGAGTCCGGCTATCTGGTCGATACGCTTGTCCACTCCCTCAAAACCTATACATTGAGCACCGTAAAGCTTACCTGTTTGAGGGTGAAAGGTCAGCTTTAGCGTCAAGGGCAATGCATCCGGATAATAACCGGCATGCGAAGCCGAATGGGTGACTGAACTCTGATACTCCATGCCCCACTGCTTCAGACGCTTGGCGGCAAGTCCCGTAGAAGCTACGGTCATGTCGAAAACCTTGGCAATGGAAGTGCCGATAGCTCCTTCATAAGAAACTGTATTGCCGAACGCCATGTTATCTGCCACGATGCGCCCCTGGCGATTGGCAGGATTGGCGAGATAATTCAGCCACGGCTTTCCGGTCAGAGGATGAGGATATTCGATGGCATCGCCTACGGCATAGATATCTTTTTCGGAAGTTTCCAGATGTTCGTCCACCCAAATGCCACCCGTTTCGCCCAGCTTTAAGCCGGCTTGCTGTGCCAATGCCGTGGCAGGACGCACGCCGATGGAAAGCAGTACCATATCGGCAGGAATCGTCTTTCCGCTTTTCAGAAAGACGGTGATGCCCTGGTCAGTACGCTGAAAGTGGGTAACGCCTTCTTCCAGATAGAGCGATACACCCTTCTGCGACAGATGCTGATGGATGTAAGCCGCCATAGAGAAGTCGATAGGGGCCATTACCTGATTGCCCATCTCGACCACGGAAACAGCGATGCCGGCATGATGCAGGTTTTCTGCCATTTCCAGTCCGATGAATCCGGCACCTACAACGACGGCACGCTTCACACGCTTGTCTGTGATATAAGCTTTGATATGGTCGGTATCTTCGACATTGCGCAAAGTGAAAATACCTTCGGAATGAATGCCCTCCAAAGGTGGCTTCACAGGATTGGCTCCCGGAGACAGGAGGAGCTTGTCATAGCTTTCCTCGTACTCTTTTCCTTCCGCATTGCGTATGGTGAGGGTTTTGGTTGAGGGATGAATGGCAAGCACTTCATTCTGTACCCGCACATCAATGCGAAAACGCTTGCCAAAGGATTCGGGTGTCTGCACCAGAAGTTTTTCACGCTCTGCAATGACACCGCCTATATAGTAAGGTAAACCGCAGTTAGCATACGAGATATGGGGGCCTTTTTCCAACAAAAGGATATCGGCTGTTTCGTTCACTCTTCTCAGTCGCGCGGCTGCCGTGGCTCCACCTGCTACACCGCCAATAATTACATATTTCATATTCTTTATTTTTAAGTTTGACGGTACAAAGAAAAGAATAATTTCTCTTATTTAATAATTTCCATTGGAAAATAATGTTAAGCAACTTATTTTTAATGAGAATAGCGATAAAAAAGAACGGATTATCTCAGATAGAAATCATCTGAAATAATCCGTTCGGTATGTTGTGTATGAACCGGCTTTTACCAACCAAGCTTGGAAAGACCGGCAGCATTGTACCATGCGGTAGAGCGATAAGCGGCATTGGTAGCTCGAGCAGCAGAAGTAGTGGAAGCGGAAGGGATATAGTGGGAAACACCATTTGCCCGCTCCATGGAGAACATACCGACAGACATAGAATAAATCATCGGTGTTTTGTTCCAACAAACAGAAGCCGCATTATACGCCTGCTTCCATTTATCTAAAATGGTTCTATCCGTCACAAGCGCTTCCATCATTTCCACAAAATCATAATAACCTACATAAGAGGACGAGGCTATACTACGCCGATCATAGTCAAAAACCGATGAACGAAGAACTGATCTGTCTACCACAACTCCCGACAAGGCATTTGCCGTGGCAGCTGCTAAGGCATCAAGTTCGGATGATTTCAGTACATCTATAGCGGTACCCATTGTCCAATTACTATTACTTCCTATTTTTCCGGTATAAATTTCATCATAAGCTGAAAAAGTACCGACAGCCATTTCCACTGCTGCACCTTTCTGAAATATATAAGGAAACATTCTATCATAAGCAGCACCAGGACCTGGATTCTCTGCAGGGAAACCAATGTAGTAATCGCAAAAATTACGCAACTCGTATGCTACTTCAATCGATTGCATAAAGCAAGCATCAAACATAATGAAATCAAAATGAGGAGCATTCTGCAATACAGACTTCAAGTCCTCAATATTCATATAATGTCCTCCTCCAGTCTTATCATTTCCTATCCAGCGAGTAGAAGGTAATGGAGTAGGTATCCACCCTTCACCATGTGACCAATAAATCAAGCCATAACTTTCTGCTTTATACAGAGAATTTCCAAACACATCATTGAACACTTCTTGTGTCTCACTTACTCCACAAGAATTACGGTCTTCATACTCTTTGATGATTGTTTCACAAACATTACCACCTTTATTTTCAATTTCTATCAACCGAGGGGATCCCGTATCTATATAAACCAACAAATGCATACCGGATGTATTGCTGATTGAACTCATCCCTGCTTTCAGTTCATCCAAATCCCCATCAGTAAATCCTGCCAATGGATTTATACTATTGTCTGCAGCCATATATACCAATACAGTACGTTTCCCGTCCACTGAAGGTTCAGGAGTCGGGTCATCGCCACCACACGCCGACATTAGCAAAGGGAAAAAGAAGAAAAGAATATGATACAGCTTTGTTTTCATACTTTAAATTATTCCTGAGGCTTCTTAAACATAAATCCCGCCGGCGGCAGTACCTGTAGCACCACTCCTTTGCTCTTTCTATACTTTCCCCGCACTTTTGAAACTTCTTTTTCCAGTTTGCTTTTGTTCTCGGAGAAATAAATCATGCAAGTATAGTCGGGTTTCTTCATCTCATATTCCAGAAAATTTTTCAACTGGTATGTATATAAATCGCGTTTGGGCAAGAATCCGCTCTTATCCAGTTCCACACTGTCCAGCATCTGGACTTCCGTAAAATATACCACTGAATCATTGAAGGAAGCCCCCACACCGAAAGCATAAACCGCTTTTTCCTTCTTCTCCTTGTCTTTGAGAGTAAATGCCGAGCAAAACACAAAGGCCAGCGCAACGGCAAAAAGTATCCGAACGTATTTCATAAGTTGTTAGTTTTTGGGAGCAAAGATAACAAAAAAACCGGCTATCTATAAAGACAGACCGGTTTTTAATACCTTCTATTTGTCGGAAACTGATATTTCTTATTTATCCCAAATAAGATTTGAGCAATTTGCTACGATTACTTTGTCTTAATCTTCTGATTGCTTTTTCCTTAATCTGACGTACACGTTCACGGGTCAAGCCGAATTTGTCGCCGATTTCTTCCAATGTCATTTCTTGTTGTCCGATACCGAAAAACATCTGTATGATTTCTTTTTCCCTATCGGTTAACGTAGAAAGTGCTCTATCAATTTCCCTCGCAAGAGACTCGTTCACTAAAGAGCGGTCGGCCATAGGAGAGTCGTCGTTGACCAGCACATCGAGCAGGCTGTTGTCTTCTCCTTCTACGAAAGGTGCGTCCACCGAGATATGGCGTCCGGAAACCTTCAGCGTATCAGAGATCTTGTCAACAGGGATTTCCAGTTCATCGGCAAGTTCTTCGGGAGACGGACGACGTTCGTTTTCCTGCTCGAACTTAGAGAAGGCTTTGCTGATCTTGTTCAGCGAACCTACCTGGTTCAGCGGAAGACGCACGATACGTGACTGCTCTGCCAAAGCTTGCAAAATAGACTGGCGTATCCACCATACTGCATAACTGATAAACTTGAAACCACGTGTTTCATCGAACTTTTCGGCAGCCTTGATCAGTCCTAAATTTCCCTCGTTAATCAAGTCGGGCAAACTCAAACCTTGGTTCTGGTACTGCTTGGCTACAGATACAACGAAACGCAGATTGGCACGTGTCAGCTTTTCAAGCGCAATACGGTCACCCTTGCGGATGCGCTGAGCGAGCTCTACCTCCTCTTCGACAGTAATGAGGTCTTCGCGACCGATTTCCTGCAAATACTTGTCAAGAGAAGCGCTCTCTCTGTTAGTGATACTTTTGGTGATTTTTAATTGTCTCATTCTTCTAAAACAGATTTGGGTTGCAAAGTTACGACAAATTATTCTGTTACGATAGTTTCGTCCCAACTTTTTCACCTAATTTATATCTTATCTATAATAACAAAAAGGATGCCGACAAATGTTTTGCCGACACCCCTTTTTCTCTTTTGTTTGCTTAAATTACAATCTTCTTACCTATCTACCTGTTTTCTGTTATTCTTGAGTTAAATCAACTGCATAGCTTGCACGCTTGCCCGACGGGAACATACCCGTGATGAACAATACCTGTTCGGGAGATTTCGTAGCTTCCTTCAGAACTTTTTCCAAATCATCTACTGTTCTCATCTGCTGATTATTGGCTTTCAAGATGATGAAACCTTTGCGAATACCGGCATCGGCCATCTTGCCATTGGAAACACCTGTCACTTCCAGACCGTAGCCTAAGTTGAGCTGTTTCTTCAATTCGGAAGACACCGGCTTGAAGGCTGCACCCAAGATATCCATTCCGGCATCTTTCATCACCTTTGTGGTACCTTGCTCGTTCTTCAAGGTAATATCGAAATCTTTTTCCTTCTTATCGCGAAGAACCGTTACTCTCACTTTATCACCCGGACGCTTTTTGGCAAGAACTTCCTGCATGTCGGCAAAGCGATGTATCTTTTTACCGTCGATGCTGATAATGATATCATCTACCTTCAATATGCCGGCAGCCGAACCGCCTTCCACGATTTCTCTGATCCAGATACCTTCTTTGATACCCAGTTCTTTGGCCTTGTCCTTGATCTCCTTCACGCGGCTATCATCATCATCCATCTGCAAGCTGGTGTTCAGATCGGTGCACGAAACGCCCAGCAATGCACGCTGCACAGTACCGAATTGCTTCAAATCGGAAATTACTTTCGTCATGATGCTGGTGGGTATGGCAAATCCATAACCGGAGTAAGCTCCCGTCGGTGAGTAAAGCATGGCATTGATGCCCACCAGTTCACCTTTTGCATTTACCAACGCACCACCACTGTTGCCTTGATTGATGGCAGCATCTGTCTGAATGAAAGACTGGATATTGGCAGCTTGTCCGTTAGAGGCAACTCCACCAATGGAGCGGGCTTTCGCACTGACAATACCTGCTGTTACCGTAGAGTTCAGATTGAACGGATTACCTACCGCCAATACCCACTCACCTACCTTCAGTGCGTCAGAGTCTCCAACCGGAACAGTCGGGAAATCGTCACCTTCTATCTTAATCAGAGCCAAGTCCGTGCCGGGGTCAGTACCGATGATGCGTCCTTTCAGCTCACGGTCGTCGTTCAGCTTCACGGTGATTTCATCGGCGCCTTCCACTACGTGATTGTTTGTCACGATATATCCGTCCTTAGAGATGATGACACCGGAACCAAAACCTACACGCGGCTGGGTTTGGATCTGACGTTGTCCGCGACCACCGAAAAAGAATTCAAAGATATCGTTCGGCATCTCCTGAACGGTCTGGGTTTTACCTAATTGCTTTGCACGTATATGTACCACAGCATGAACCGAGTTCTCTGCTGCTTGCGTCAAGTCCACAGGCTGGGCATCCGTAGCATGGAAAGCCGCCAACTGCAGATTGTTTGTGTTCTGTTCGAACAACTCGCTGAATGCGGCAGGTTTCTCCTTATTCAGCATCTTATAAGTGGTTAAACCAGCTACTCCTGAGCTAAGGAGTACGATTGCTGCAACCCCAAGGATGTTTTTTGTTGTCTGTTTCATACTATTTCTTCTATTCATTTAATTGTTAATATTCAAGTCTTGTTTAACATTACGACGTTAAAATAACGACAAAAAACGTTCAGTTATTCCGCTTGTCATCTATTTTTGTTCTCTTTTAACAGTGAATATTTGGGGCTTAACAGCGGTTAACGGCAGGGGCTGACAAATTAGCATTTGTGCACGATTACTGACTGTTAAAAGACTGACAGATAGGGCATAAAAAAACACATCATCTGTTCCGATAAAACAGATGATGTGTTTTCATCAAACGGATGATGCGTTAGAGTCAAACAGATGATGCGTTCGGCCTGAACGCATCATCTGTTTCGATGGGGTATATGCTACTTAATAATTCAAGTAATCGATGTCCATGTGATAGTCCCATTGCGGGAAGTAGAGATTGCCTCCCTCCCATTCCACTTCGCCACGTTGGAAGTCGACGGTTTCGCTGCGCGGGTACTTCTTCTCGGGTACCAGCGGCATGCCGTAATCGGAGTTTACAATCATCCGCCAGGAGTCGATGCCGCCCAGAAAGAAATACTCTTCGTCGGCATTGCGGGCAAAGGTAGGAATACCGAATGACTGGTCGACGGGCACCCAGCCGACACCTTCAAAATACACTTCCGCCCAGTCGTGCAGGTTCCAGGCACGCGGATGCATCATGAAGCCGCTCTGGAAATGGGCGGGAATACCACTGATCCGGCACAGCGTGATAAACAGCAGACTGACCTGGCCGCAATCGCCATGACGATTGTCCAAGACGTATTCCGGAATATTCTCGATCGTGGAGTACTCGCGTGCAGACGCCCAGGGGAAGTTATCGTTCACCCAGCGGAAAAGGCGCTTGGCTTTCAGGTAAGGATTGGTTTCACCGGCTGTCAATTTGGCAGCAAGTTCGCGCAGACGCGGGGAGAAAATGATGTGTTTCTCGCGTTCGGCAGTATATTCCTTGTAGAGAGCGGTGGTGGTATCATAAGGCTGCACGTCTTCCGGCTTCAGATTATGCCACTCGCCGTTAGCGGTGAACTCAAAGGTTTCGGAAAAGACAGTGGGCTCGCCGGCGGCGGCACGTTTCTCCATATAGAGGGTGCTATGGTGGCAGTTCAATGGAGAAAGTGTGTACTCGGATTCGCCCGTAGAAATGAGCTTGACATCCTGCTGGCGGGCTTCGTCGGTACGAGGAAATGGCAACCAGCAACGGATGATCTTTCCGGCAGGCACGGCGTTGGAGTCCACCGTCAGTGTATAAGTGACGCGCATACGCTTGGGGGCGACAATGGGGCTACCACTTTCTTTGACGGCAGAGATGATTTCAGGCAGGTTCTCCATATTCACCTTTTCGCTGCCGCTCGGTGCAGTGCCTTCTTTAGCTACTTTGATGTTATAGCAGGCAGAGTCTACGCGGAAAAGGTTGGGTCCGGCATTGCGGAAGTAGCGTTTCTCACCATCCAGCACCATGCATTCCAGTGCTTTGGACTCTTCCCACTGGCGCATTTGTTCGTCGGTCACATCGGGGATGTATTTACGGATGTAGTCCTTCACCTGGGATTCTGTCAGCCGAAAATCGGTGAGCAGGCGCTGGTGCAGGTCTTCGTCCCAACTATAAGGTTTGTTCTCCAGCTTCGTGCTGCACGCGGAAGCGAGAATAAACAAGGCAGTGATATATAGCAGCTTTTTCATAAATACGTTATTTAGATTTTTACGACTCCAATACCTGGCAGGTCGGGCAACGTAATCTTGCCTTTCACTACTTCCATGCCTTTGAAGCGATCATTAGCTATCAGCAGATTGCCGTCGAGGTCGGCAAAGTCCACAGCGGGAGAGAATTGGGCGGCAGCAGAGCAGGCACAGGACGTTTCGGTCATACAACCCACCATTACCTTCATGCCCAGGGCACGGGCCAGGGTTACCATCTTCCAGCCTTCGCGCATGCCGGTACATTTCATCAACTTGATGTTGATACCGGTAAAGGCATCTTTCAGACCTGCCACATCTTTCAAACGCTGGATGGATTCATCGGCGAAGACCGGCAGCGGGCTTTGTTGGGTTACCCAGGCAATGTCATCCAGTTGTTCTTTGGGCATGGGCTGTTCTATCATGACGATGCCTTTTTCGTTGAGCCAGTGTATCATGTCGAGAGCGTAATGCTTGTCTTTCCATCCTTGGTTGGCATCGATGGCTATCGGAAGATTGGTTACGGAACGGATTGTTTCGATCATTTCCTTGTCGTTCTCGCGTCCCAGTTTCACTTTGAGAATATTGAACCGGTCGGCACATTCCCGGGTCTTCTCGCGCACTACGTCGGGGGTATCGATACCGATGGTAAAGGTGGTAGAAGGAGCCTTATCCTTGTCCAGTCCCCATATCTTATACCAGGGAGCTTGAAGCAATTTGCCTACAAGGTCGTGCAGGGCGATGTCTACGGCAGTTTTGGCGGCAGCGTCTCCTTCTGAAAGGCTGTCGACATAGGCCAAGATGTCTTCCAGTTGGAAAGGATCGGAGAAGCGGTCGATGGTATCTTGCACTTTCTTCAGGAAAGCCAGTACGCTGTCCATCGTACCTAATTCGTGTTGCAGATAAGGGGGCATAGAGGCTTCACCGTAGCCGATGATACCGTCGTACTCTATCTCTACCTGTACATCGGGAGTGGTGGTACGCGAATAAGTGGCCACCGTAAAGACATGGCGCAGTTTCAGTTCATAGGGGAAGAAACGCAGTTTCATCTTCGGGGTCACTCCGGCCTTGCTATTGATATTGAACAAGGAAGGGGCGCCGTTTCCTCCGGCAAATACATGATTGGCAACAATGCCTGAGCCAAGTGCGGCAAAAGCGGCGGTTTTCAGGAAATCTCTTCTGTTTGACATAATATATAGGGTATTAATTAGTTCTAAATATGAACACGCGTATCTGTTTTTAATCACCACTGATAATACGGATTCGTTGCTGTCGTATTCAGCGGTTTCTCCTTATTTATATAAGGTATCACGCGCGCGACAAACAGCAAGCGACCGAGGTTGTATTCATCGAACAGCTCATCTTCGGGGGCAAAACTACTGACATGCACGTCTCCCTGCGAATGGATGAAACGCTTGTTACCGATATACATACCGACGTGCACCACCCGTTCCTTGCGTTCCGGCGTTGCCTTACGACCGAAGAAGATCAAATCACCCGGTTGCAGATTGCTGAAATCCGGTGCAATATCGATATGCTCGCCCACGTAAGCCTGCTGGGAAGCATCGCGCGGGATAATGATATCGTGCATGAAAAGAACAGTACGCATAAAGCCGCTGCAATCCACACCTTTGGAAGAAGTCCCCGCCCAAAGATAAGGAATGCCCATCATCGTGTGCGCCGTGCGGATAATGCTGGCAGCATCTTGCTTCAAGCCTGCACGCCACTTGCTTTCGGGCATGGAGATCGATTTGGAGATATATCCCTGGCGTCCGTCGGGATAAGCTACTTTATAGAAAGAGCCTTTGCTTCCCTCCCACTTCAGGCGATTGCCGGCTGCAACATCAGAAACGGTTTGCGATGTCTCGTTCGGTTGTGAATAAACAAAACCATAGTGAGAAGTCACCACAATCTTTTCTGCCTTGTTCCAAGCAGTCAGTTCCTCTTTGGTCACGGGATGGATACCGACACGGTGTACCCATGCGATGTAGTTATCGGGTGTCTGGATGCGATACCAGCCATCCCGCTGCAACACCCGTACCGGCATACCCATCAATCCTTGTGTCATCATCTCCGAAGAGAAGTCCGGGTCCACACGAAGATTGCATACCGACACGTTGACAATGCCATACGTCTTGCCTTCAAGTCCGGCTTCGTCAGGAAGCACTTGCAGGCAATCCATCACCGTATAGCCTTTCTTTGCCAAGCCATTCAGCAAAGCAGCCTTTGCCTCGGCCGAAGTAGTGACACCACGCAACATGACGTTCTTTCCGGCGAAAGAGTAGTCTACATCAAACAAAGCCACACGTTTGTCCGGCGCAAAGCTTTGTTTCAAACTGTCAGACAATTGTGCCACTTCTGCAGGGATAGTACGGTCTCCTACTTCCGAAGCGAGCGCAAAAAGAGGGATTAAGAGCACAAAAGAAAAAAGGAAGGTAAGCTTTTTCATGGAATTAATGGATTTGGGGGTTATTATTATTAGCAAAGCTACGAATTATTTCCAGAAGAGATACATTTTTTCAAATATTTTAAGCAATTCATTCCAATCACATCAATTCATGCAGACTCATTCTATCTGTAAGAAAACGAAAAATCTACATTATTCCATGTAATCTGTGGCGAATTTCGTATCTTTGCACCCATAAAGCAGTTGGTCGGTCTGTCGCTTGCGCCTCGTGCGTATGAGGAAAGTCCGGGCAACATAGAGCATCCTACTTCCTAACAGAAAGCTGTCCGTGAGGGTAGAGTAACGCAGAAGAAAATAACCGCCGCTGCCTTCGGGTTGCGGTAAGGGTGAGAAGGTGGGGTAAGAGCCTACCAGTCTTGTGGCGACACAAGGGCTGTGCGTCTTAGGAGTTGTAAGGTCATGTATACCGACGTTATGAGAGTTGCTCGCTCCATGTCGGAGGGTAGACCGCTAAAGCCAGTATGGTGACATGCGGCTCAGATAAATGACAGACACCTTATTATATAAGGTACAGAACCCGGCTTACAGACCGACTGCTTTTTCTTTTAATTATAGAAATTACCGCCATGAATAAACGTATTGCCACCCTTTGGAAATTCCTCACCTACGACATCTGGCGTATTACGGAAGATGAAGTCAACCGAACGACTTTCTCCTTATACAATATTATCAAAACCATCTACCTCTGCATCAACCGCTTCACCAAAGACCGGATTGTAAACAAAGCCTCGGCACTGACCTACAGTTCGCTGCTTGCCATCGTACCTATCCTTGCCATACTGTTTGCCATAGCGCGCGGCTTCGGATTCGATAATCTGATGGAGAGCCAGATTGTCAGCGGCTTCGGAGGCCCGACGAAAACCACGGAAGTGATCTTGCAGTTCGTAAACTCCTATCTGTCGCAAACCAAGAGCGGCATCTTCATCGGAGTGGGTCTGATTATGTTGCTGTGGACAGTCCTCAACCTGATCAACAACATGGAGATAACCTTCAACCGCATCTGGCAAGTAAAGAAAGCACGCAGCATGTACCGCAAAATCACGGACTATTTCTCCATGCTTCTGCTGATGCCTATCCTGATTGTTGTGTCCGGCGGTCTTTCCATCTTTATGAGCACGATGGTGAAGAACATAGAAGACTTTACCCTGCTCGCCCCTATCGGCAAGTTCATGATCCGCCTGATTCCCTTTGCACTGACATGGGTGATGTTCACAGGCCTTTACGTCTTTATGCCGAATACCAAAGTTAAAATCAAGCATGCATTTATATCGGGGATTCTGGCAGGTACGGCACATCAGGCATTCCAGTTCCTCTACATCAGCAGTCAGTTATGGGTGTCGCGCTATAATGCCATCTACGGTAGCTTCGCCGCCCTTCCGATGTTTCTGTTGTGGCTCCAGGTGTCCTGGACCATCTGCCTCTTCGGTGCCGAACTGACTTATGCAGGCCAGAACATCAAGAACTTCAGCTTCGACAAGGATGCACGTAACATCAGCCGGCGTTACCGCGACTTTATCTCTATCCTGATTATGTCTCTCATCGCCAAACGCTTTGAGCAAGACAAACCGCCCTATACCGCCGAAGAGATTTCCGAAGAATGCCAGATTCCGATACGTCTGACAAACCAGACCCTCTACGAATTGCAGGAAGTAAACCTTCTGCACGAAGTAGTGACCGATGAGAAGAGTGAAGACATTGCCTACCAACCCTCTATGGACATCAACAAGCTGAATGTAGCCCTCCTGCTGGACAGGCTGGACACACACGGCTCGGAAGATTTCAAGATTGACAAAGATAATGAGTTCAATAAACAATGGGGAGCTTTGCTGAATGCACGGGAAGAATACTATAAGAATGCAAGCAAAGTGTTACTGAAAGATTTATAAAAAAATGGCGAAGCAATTGCTTCGCCATTTTTTATTTATATTGTATCATACGGCTGATATACTTGCCGATAATATCAAATTCCAGATTCACCACACTTCCTATCTTAAATGCATGGAAGTTGGTATGCTCGAATGTATAAGGAATAATGGCTACCTGGAAAGTATCATCCGTAGGATTGCACACCGTCAAACTGACGCCATTTACGGTTACAGAACCTTTGTCTACCGTTATATAGCCGCGTGTTGCCATTTCCTTGTCAAAAGCGTATTGAAAAGTAAAGTAATAACTGCCTTCCGCATCCTTGATGTCAATACAAGTCGCAGTCTGGTCTACATGTCCCTGGACAATATGCCCGTCCAGACGGCCGTTCATCATCATGCTGCGCTCCACATTCACTTCATCTCCCACCTTCAGCAAACCGAGGTTGGAACGGTCCAGTGTCTCTTTCATCGCCGTCACCGTATAGGTATCGTCCGCCATACTGACTACCGTAAGACAAACGCCGTTATGAGATACACTCTGGTCTATTTTCAACTCATTTACAAACGAGCATCGGAAGGTGAAATGCACATTCTCCTGCTCTTTGACCATCGCCACCAATGTGGCACATTCTTCTACTATTCCGGAAAACATAAGCGTATTTACTATTAAATTATTTACTATTTATCATGGGTTGCAGGTGACAAAGATACGAAAAGCCTTGCATATAGGCATAAAAAAATGGAGCTTTTCACAAAGCCCCATTTTTCAGTTTTCAATAGGTATTAGTTTTTTTTTAAGGTAAAAAGATTGTTTTCAGGATAACGATGCAAATATAGGCGCTTTTCGTGATACTAACCAAATTAAAAAACATGTCTTATAACATCTTTTCGAAAAAACTTTTGATTTTATTATCATTTCAAAGCATTTTTCTACATCCGCAATCGCTTTCAGTGGACAAATATAGGGCTATTTTCCATGAAACACTAAATTTATCATAAAATTTTGTTTATTTCTTATCATTTGGATAATGCTCATCCGTCCTGCCACTATGTTTTAACACTTTCGCATCGATGAAGAACACGATTTCCTCTGCAATATTCGTGATATGATCACCGGAACGCTCCAACTTACGGAAGACACTCACCAGATTCAGGCAAGACAGTGCGCTCTCCGGATGGTGATCCACATAATCGGCCAAAACAGTAGTGGCATCGGCATTGATTTCATCCAGCAGATTGTCTTTGGCAAATACAGCGGTAGCCAACTCCAGACTCTCTTCCTGAAGTGCCTGCTTAGCCAGTTCGAGCATGGAAAGTACTTGGGAAACCATTTCTTCGATGCGGAGTTTCTGTACCAGTTCTGCGTCCAAAGCCGGCTCCTTGCAGTTGATGACAAAACGGGCAATTCCTTCGGCAAAGTCGCCCAGGCGCTCCAGGTTTGTATTGATCTTCAGCATGGCAAGTACGAAACGCAAGTCTATGGCAACAGGATTGTAAAGGGCAATGACATCTTCTATATCCCGGTCTATCTTCAACTCGAAAGCATTGACACGACGTTCGCACACCAGCACTTGTTGTGCCAGTTCGCGGTCCAAAGTAAGTACAGCGTCGCCGGCACGATCGAGCTGATTGTATACTAAAGTCCACATTCCGTCTATTTCCTTTTTCAGCAAGACGAGTTCTGATTCGATAAACTTTACCATAATGATTCTATTTTAAGATTAATAATTGCTTTTATTTAAAACGATAAATAAGAATTTAGCGCAGTCCTATCTCTATTTTTTCCTTTCATATCATTGCTGCAATGAATTCAGAAATCATTGCAGTAATGATTTCAGGAATCATTGGAGCAATGATTTCAGAAATCATTCAAAAAGCCCGATAGCCCTGCTTAACCGGCATCTACCCGAAACGCCCCGTAATATAATTCTGCGTCTCCGCTTTTTCGGGATTTGTAAATATCTTCCTCGTATCACCGAACTCCACCATTTCGCCCATATAGAAGAAAGCAGTATGGTCACTGACACGCGCAGCCTGCTGCATATTGTGCGTGACGATGACAATGGTATATTGCTTCTTCAGCTCATGAATAAGCTCCTCCACTTTGGCAGTAGAGATAGGGTCGAGGGCAGAAGCCGGCTCATCCATCAGCAGGACCGAAGGAGACACGGCCATGGCACGGGCAATGCAAAGACGTTGCTGCTGTCCGCCCGAAAGGGCATAAGCAGAAACTTTCAGTTTGTCTTTCACTTCGTCCCAAAGGGCAGCACCTTTCAAAGTTTCTTCTACCCGCTGGCGGATAAAGGAAGTATCGGTCACACCATTCACGCGGAGACCATAGGCTACATTCTCGAAGATACTCTTCGGGAAAGGATTGGGACGCTGAAACACCATGCCTACATTCTTGCGGAGTTCGTCTACTTGCACACCTTTACCGTAGATGTTCTGTCCGTCTATCTGTATTTCACCGGTCAGACGGGTATCGGGTATCAAGTCGTTCATGCGGTTCAGCAAGCGCAAGAAGGTGGACTTGCCACATCCCGAAGGACCGATAAAAGCAACAACAGACTTTTCTTCTATATCCATACTAATGCCTTTCAATGCCTGAAAGCTACCGTACCAGAAGTTCACATCGCGGGTTTGTATCTTATTCATCATGTTCTTTTTTCTATCTACTCACTAATTTGTCTTTATCTTCTTCTCGAAGTATTTCCGTAAGGCATTTGCCAGGAGATTTACCAAGAGAATAATCACAATCAGCACTAATGCCGTGCCGTAGGCAATGGGAAGCTGCGCCTCCATATCCGTGCCGCTGGTGGAGATGACGTACAAGTGATAGGGCAATGCCATGCACTGGTCGAGGATACTGGTGGGTAGCTGCGGCAAGAAGTAAGCGGCGCATGTGAAAAGGATCGGTGCCGTTTCACCCGAGATACGTCCCAATGCCAGAATCAGCCCGGTAATGATGTTGGGCATGCCCATCGGCAGAATGACGTGCCAGATTGTTTGTAATTTGGTTGCTCCCAATGCTCGGCTGCCTTCGCGCATGCTATCGGGAATAGCTCTCAAAGCCTCCTCCGTAGTACGGATCACCAGCGGCAGGCTCAACAATCCCAACGTCAATGAACCGGCAAGGATACTGTCGCCAAAATCCATATAGTTGACGAACAACGCCATACCAAACAGACCGAAGACTATGGAAGGAATGCCGCTCAGATTGTTCGTCATCATCCTTATCAACCGTACTACCCAGCCTTTCGGAGCATATTCGTTCATATAAATGCCACTCATCACGCCTACCGGAAAAGCGAACAGCGCGCTGCCTATCATCAAACAGAAAGTTCCGACGATGGCTGGCAGAATGCCTCCGGAAGTCATGCCATCAGCAGGAGCCGTCGTAAGGAACTCCCAGTCGATAACTCCTATGCCTTTATATATAATGAAGCCGAGAATAGCGAAGAGAATCCCCACTACACTCAGACTCAACAAGCGGAACAACCCGAATGCTATATTCTGTTCAAGATGTTTTCTATCCATCATATTCCTTATTCAATTATACTTTCCGTGCCGAGACTGCTTCCACCGTAAGATTTATCAGCAGACTGATGAAAAATAAGACTACACCCAGAAGGAACAGCGCCTCATAATGAGGTCCTCCGGCAGGTGCCTCACCCAGTTCGGCAGCAATCGTTGCAGGTATGGTACGCAGCGGTTCCAAGATGGTATGGGGAATGACGGCAGCATTGCCGGTCACCATCAATACCGCCATCGTCTCGCCTACTGCACGGCCGATGCCCAACACAACACCTGATGTGATGCCCGATATGGAATAGGGTATCACTACCTTATATATAGTCTGCCACTGCGAAGCTCCCAGCGCCAAGCTGGCTTCGCGCATGGCACGGGGACAATTGCGCATGGCATCTTCCGTCACCGTAATGATGGTGGGTAATGCCATAATCGCCAGCACAATGCTTCCCGCCAAACCACTCTCGCCCACCGGCAAGTCAAAGACTTTCTGTATAAACGGCACAATCACTATCAGCCCGAAGAAACCGTAAACCACCGACGGAATACCGCTCAGCAACTCTATTATCGGCTTCAACAGGTTGCGTACCTTGTAGTTGGCAACCTCGGACATATAGATAGACACCGACAAGCCGAACGGCAACGCTATGAGAATGGCAAACAAACTAACCCACAACGTACCTGCAATAAGCGGCAAAAAGCCGAACTGTGCAGCAGGAGTTGCCGTGGGAAACCATTCGGCTCCGGCAAACACATCTTTTACCGAAATAGTGTTGTCCTTCAGCAGATGCACCGAGTCCGGACGGACGATGAACTGCTGCGGTACAAAAGCGATAATGCCCGGAGTGCGCTCCACCAATTCAGTGATGCAAGCACCTGCATGCTCATAAGAAGCGCCCAGTTGTTCCTCGGAATAGTATTGCGTAATATCCTCCAGGCGGAACAACCGGACAGGAAGATTCTCTCCCCCTACTTCATCCCAATTCGTTATCTCTTCGTCGAAAACATCTTTTATCTGAGCCGGAGTCAGCTCACTTACCTTATTATTTTTATTCAATGCCAATACATATCCTTCTTCGATAACCTTGCTGCCGAACAGCCCCAGTGCCTCGGAAAACAGGAACAAGACGATGAGTACAATGGTGAGGCTTGTTACAAAGCCGCTACAAGCCAGTACACCTTCTACTATTTTCTCAAAAATCCTTTTCATGCTACCTATTGATTTCTGCATGCAAAGAAACAGGCTACGTGTTAAGAGAGTGTGACTAACGTTTGAAAGAAATATGTCAAAAGTGTTACAAACGTGTTACAAAGCGCAAATGTCCAACACCTGTAATACTTTTGTAATATCCATTACCTTAATTTGCAGCGTGCATAATTACAACCAATAAGTAAATATGAAAGCTAAAACAATACTATCATTCCTTGCTCTGACAGTTGCCACTACCGGCATGCAGGCACAACGCATCAAAGGCAGTGACACCGTGCTTCCCATTGCACAGCAAACTGCCGAACGCTTCATGGCCCTGAATCCCACAGCACGTGTCACCGTCACCGGTGGTGGAACGGGAGTCGGCATTTCCGCTCTATTGGATGAGACTACAGACATAGCAATGGCCTCGCGTACCATCAAGTTTAGCGAGAAGATGAAGGCTAAAGCTGCCGGAGAAGATCTGGAGGAAGTTCCCATCGCCTACGATGCCCTTGCTGTAGTAGTACACCCCTCCAACCCTGTGAAACAACTCACCCGCCAACAATTGGAAAGCATCTTCCGCGGCAAAATTACCAATTGGAAGCAAGTGGGCGGAGACGACCGTAAAATAGTAGTATATTCCCGGGAAACTTCTTCCGGAACCTATGAATTCTTCAAAGAAAGCGTACTGAAAAACAAGAACTATATGAGCAGCAGCCTTTCCATGCCTGCTACGGGTGCCATCATCCAATCTGTCAGCCAGACACGAGGAGCTATCGGCTACGTCGGCCTTGCCTACGTATCACCGCGCATCAGGACACTCGCCATCTCTTACGACGGAAAGCATTTCGCCAATCCTACACTGGAGAATGCCGTCAACAAAACATACCCTATCGTACGTCCACTATTTTACTATTACAACAAGAAAGACTCGGTTTCAGTAGCCCCTTTGATCGATTTCATTCTGTCTCCTGCCGGACAAGAAATCATTAAAAAGAGTGGATATATTCCCATGAAATAACGATATACAAAAAAATAGTCGTACTTTTGTGCCACGATACGAATAATAGATAGCATTATGGCAGAAATTAAAAACGAAGAAACAAGCGAAAAGAAGAGCTTGAACTTCATTGAGCAAATAGTAGAGAACGATCTGAAAGAAGGTAAAAATGACGGAAAAGTACAGACACGCTTCCCGCCCGAACCGAACGGCTACCTTCACATCGGTCATGCCAAGGCCATCTGCCTTGATTTCGGCATTGCCGCTGCACACAACGGCATCTGCAACCTGCGTTTCGATGACACCAACCCTACCAAGGAAGATGTAGAATATGTAGAAGCCATCAAGGAAGATATCCAATGGTTGGGCTACCAGTGGGGGAACGAATATTATGCTTCCGACTATTTCCAGCAACTTTGGGACTTCGCCATCCGCCTCATCGAAGAGGGTAAAGCATATATTGACGAGCAGACGTCCGAACAGATTGCCGCTCAAAAAGGTACTCCCACCCAAGCGGGCGTGGAAAGCCCTTACCGTAACCGCCCCATCGAAGAAAACCTGGAACTGTTCCGTAAGATGAACAGTGGCGAGATTGAGGAAGGTGCCATGGTGCTGCGTGCCAAGATTGATATGGCAAGCCCCAACATGCACTTCCGCGACCCTATCATCTACCGTGTGGTAAACCATCCGCACCACCGTACAGGCACTACATGGAAAGCTTATCCGATGTATGACTTCGCCCACGGACAGAGTGACTTCTTCGAAGGAGTAACCCACTCTTTGTGTACGTTGGAGTTTGTACCCCACCGTCCACTGTACGACCTCTTCGTCGACTGGGTGAAGGAGGGAAAAGACCTGAACGACAATCGTCCCCATCAGTACGAATTCAATAAACTGAACCTCAGCTACACACTGATGAGCAAACGCAACCTGCTGACGCTGGTCAAAGAAAACCTCGTCAACGGTTGGGACGATCCCCGTATGCCGACTATCTGTGGTTTCCGCCGCCGCGGCTACTCTCCGGAGTCCATTCATAAGTTCATCGACAAAATCGGTTATACCACCTACGATGCACTCAATGAATTTGCTTTGTTGGAAAGTGCCGTACGCGAAGATCTGAACGAACGTGCCACCCGCATATCAGCTGTACTGAATCCGGTGAAACTTATCATCACCAACTACCCCGAAGGGCAAGTGGAAGAACTGGAAGCCATCAACAACCCGGAACGTCCGGAAGAAGGCAGCCACCTCATTGAGTTCAGCCGAGAACTGTGGATAGAGCGCGATGACTTCATGGAAGACGCTCCGAAGAAATATTTCCGTATGACTCCGGGACAAGAAGTACGTCTGAAGAATGCTTACATCGTGAAATGCACCGGCTGCAAGAAAAACGAAGCCGGCGAAATCACTGAAGTATATTGCGAATGTGACCTTGACAGCAAAAGTGGTCTGCCCGGAGCAAACCGTAAAGTGAAAGGTACCATACACTGGGTGAGCTGCAACCACTGTCTCCAAGCCGAAGTACGCCTCTACGACCGTCTGTGGAAAGTAGAGAACCCACGCGACGAGCTTGCCGCCATTCGTGAAGAAAAGAACTGCGATGCGCTGACAGCCATGAAGGAAATCATCAATCCTGACTCCCTGCATGTACTGCCCTGCTGCTACATCGAGAAATATGCGGCCGGTATGACGCCCCTCTCCTACCTGCAGTTCCAGCGCATTGGCTACTTCAATGTCGACAAGGATTCTACACCGGAGAAAATGGTATTCAACCGTACGGTAGGTCTGAAAGACAACTGGGGCAAAATCAATAAATAAAGTATTCAGTAGTAAGTAAAAAATAGATGAGTAAAAAAAACCTGCTGTCCGGAAGAGACAAAGAACTACAAGAAATTGCAGAACAGTATGAAGCTGCCAAAGCCGAAAACAAACCAATCTATCTGGACGCAGACGACTTAGCTGACCTCGCTGACTGGTATGCCATTCGCCATAAATACGAAAAGGCTACCGAGGTCGTAGAATACGGTTTAGGTCTGCACCCCGACAGTACAGCACTGTTGGTGGAACAGGCCTACCTCTTCATGGACACCCAAAAGAAGGAAAAAGCCAAAGAAATAGTGGCACGCATTGCCGAAGATTCTTCTGAAGTAAAAGTATTGAAAGCCAATCTGCTGTTTGAAGAAGGAAAAGCAGAAGATGCGGAAGCGTTGCTCGAGTCTATGGACGATAAAGACGACTTGGCCAATATCGTTGACGTATCTTATATGTACATTGACATGGGGATGCCCGAAAAAGCATTGCCATGGCTTACCAGCGGACTCGAGAAGTATGCCGAGGAAGAAGCATTCCTGGCTGTTACCGGCGATTGTTATTATACGCAGGGACTGCATGAAAAGGCGACTTTCTTCTTCAACAAACTGATAGACAAGAATCCATATTCGGCTCCTTACTGGTTCGGACTGGCCCGTTGCTACTTCGACCAACAGATGTTTGACAAAGCTATCGAAGCATGCGACTACGCCATTGTGGCCGATGACGAGTTTGCCGATGCTTACGTCATGAGAGGGCATGCCTACTTCCAGTTGGGCAATGAAGAAGAAGCCATGGACAACTATAAGCATGCAGAAAAACTCGAAGCCGTGTCTCCAAGTTTTATCAACACCTTTATCGGCTTGAACAAAGTGACCCAAGGAGAATGGAAAGAAGGATATGCCTACCTGGAAAAAGCGATTGCTGCAAAAGGCGATGACGAAGACGCATTGACGCTGCCCGCACTCTATGCCAACGCTGCGCTATGTCTCCACAAGATGGGCAAAAAGCGAAAAGCGCATCAATACTGCCGGAAAGCCCAAGAACTGGCTCCCGAAGAAGTAGACCCGTACTTGGTGGAAGGCCGTATTTATCTGGAAGAGGGCAATTATGAAAAGGGAGTAAAGCAATGGGCAACAGCCTTGGAATATGCTCCGTATGCAGACACATGGCACGAAATAGGCATGTACAGCATGGAAATAGGACAATTAAGCTATGCCAAGCTTGCCTTTGAACATGTCAAAGAGATGGAACCGGACTTTGAAGGCATCAACGAGAAACTAACTTCTCTGTACATGCTGCTCAAAGACAAAGAAAACTTTATGAAGTACAACCAACTCTGCGAACATCCGTTCAAACTGGAAGAACTGGAAAAATTGCAGCAGATGCTGAAAGAAGAAGACCAGGAAGACTTGGCCCAGGTAATGAAAAACATTTTTGATGCATTACACTAATATTCAGTAAACTGTAAATAATAAAAAATGGAATCGTCAGCAGAACTTATCAAATGGGTATTGGAAAACCTTAACTATTGGGTAGTTACCATCTTTATGGCTATCGAAAGTTCTTTTATCCCTTTTCCGTCCGAAGTCATTGTCCCTCCCGCTGCATGGAAGGCTATGGCAGACGAAAGCATGAATATCTTTCTTGTAGTTATTTTTGCAACTGTAGGGGCAGACTTGGGAGCACTGGTGAATTACTATCTGGCCCGCTGGCTGGGGCGCCCTATTATCTATAAGTTTGCCAACAGCCGCTTGGGACACATGTGTCTTATCGATGAAGAAAAAGTACACCATGCCGAAGAATACTTCAGGAAGCACGGTGCAGGCTCCACATTCTTCGGACGCCTCATTCCTGCTGTGCGCCAGCTTATCAGTATTCCTGCAGGACTTGCAGGTATGAAGTTAAGCTCTTTCTTGCTTTATACAACGCTTGGTGCCGGAATATGGAATTCGATACTTGCCCTGTTAGGCTACCTCATCTATCGGTTTACCGATCTCAAAACAACAAACGATGTCTACATTATGGCAACAAAGTACAGCCATGAGATAGGATATATCATTATTGGCGTAGCTGTGCTGGTTGTAGGATTCCTGGCATATAAGGGAATGAAAAAGAAAAAGTAACGCACATATCCAGACGAACTGTAAGAAAAAACGGTGAACAAGGTATTCTCTTGTCCACCGTTTTCTTCATTATTAACTGATCTTATTTATCACTTTACTGCTGCGATAGCCTTGTCATAATCCGGTTCTTGTGTTATTTCCGGAACAAGTTCCGTATAGGCAATCTTTCCATCTTTGCCCACAACCACTACCGCACGTGCCAGCAGGCCGGCAAGTGGTCCGTCTGCCATACGTACCCCGTAGTTCTCATCAAAATCGGAGTAACGGAAATCAGACAATGGGATTACATTCTCAATGCCTTCCGTCGTGCAGAAACGTGCATGGGCAAAAGGCAAATCTTTAGAGATTGCCAACACCACCGTATCGGGCAAACCTGCCGCCAGCTTATTGAACTTGCGCACAGAAGTAGCACACACGCCGGTATCCAGACTGGGGAAGATATTCAGAATCACATTCTTTCCATTCAACTCTTTCAGAGAAAACGAGGATAAATCCGTTTTCACCAATTCAAAATCGGGAGCAGCAGCTCCTACCTTTATAAACTCACCGATAAGCTTTACCGGTTGTCCTTTAAAATTTGTTGTAGCCATAGTTTTATCAAATTATTTAGAGATATAACAAATAAAAAGAGCGAAAGGTTCATCAGAAACATTTTTCAAAGCCGGATTGTTATCTTATCAAACGAACTTATGATAATCACTAAAAATTAAGATTCACATGAAAACTATTTTTGACGAACTCCAGCAGGAAGTAAAGAACTGGTGGATTTCACTTATCCTTGGTATTCTTTATGTCGTAGTGGCTTTATGCCTGATGTTTGCTCCCTTCAGCGGGTATGCAGTTCTGAGTATTCTGTTCAGCATTTCCATGCTGTTCAGCGGTTTGCTGGAAATATCTTTTGCCTTGAGTAACCGCAAGTCCGTGTCTAGTTGGGGTTGGTATCTGGCGGGAGGTATTATCGATATGATTTTAGGTTTATACCTGATAGCCTACCCTATGCTGAGCATGGAAGTCATTCCATTCATTATCGCATTCTGGCTGATGTTCCGGGGTTTTTCTTCTGTGGGCTATGCCATGGACCTGAAAAGATACGGGACAAAGGACTGGGGATGGTACGTGGCTCTCGGCATACTTGCCATCATTTGCTCGCTTATTATCTTGTGGCAACCGGCTGTAGGCGCCATCTATGCTGTGTATATGATTTCATTTGCTTTCCTGATTATAGGTTTCTTCCGCATCATGTTGTCATTTGAACTGAAGAACCTGCATAAGCGCGGCAAAGAATGGAAAGAGGCAGAGAAACGAAACAGAGAAATACCGATTGAATAAAAAAAGTTCTGACGAAGTGTGTCAAAAGGTTCTCAACTCTTGACACCTTCGTTCAGTCAGGTTATTGGTTAATAACGACTCAGAAAGCGGGACATCGTCGTTCGGGAAACTCCCATCTGACGAGCAAGTTCGGCACAAGTAATGCCTTTCCGATACTCTCTAACAAGTTTTCTTCTATTCTCCTTGAGCACCTTCATTTTCGGGGTATCTCCCTTTTTGCGTCCTAAATGCTTACCTTCATTCCTTCGTCTTTCCAGTGCCTCCTTGGTACGCATTGAAATCAAATTACGTTCGATTTCGGCCATCAGCCCAAAGGCGAATCCAAGCACTTTACTGTTGATGTCATTCTGGAAAACATACCCTTCTTTGGTACTGTACAGCACCACTCCCCTTTTGATACAAGAATTCAGAATGGTCATAATCTCGAGTAAGGTACGACTGAGACGGGAAATCTCTGTGATAATCAAAGAATCTCCGGGTCGCATCCGGTCCAGGACTCCTGCCAGTTTACGATCTTTACTGCTCACTTTACCGCTGACCGTCTCCATGTACCATCTGTCAATGATCAGACCATTCTTTTCTGCGAAGCGTACAATTTCTTCGCGCTGGTTTTCCAGAAATTGCTTTTCCGTACTGACCCTTAAATAAGCTACTACTGCCATAATTGATAAACGTTATATTGGTTATTATTCAATACCAAAGAACGGTTATTCAAATAAGAGTGGCAATACACCTCTGTGTCCGCTTATTAGGGCTAATAGTCATTTATCTTTAAAGACATTTTTCTTTATTCGTACACAATAGAACTCCAACGCCCCCAAGGGTGGGGAATTGAATCATGGTAAAGGTTCTCTTTTATTTAGTTTCAGGATTAAAAAATAAAATAAAATAGGTACTATCGGCAAAGCAATAAGCACCAGATAGGTCATACTTCCCGTCTCCAGATTGAAGTAGATGACTTGCGGCGACAGAGCCTCTATCATAAAAAAGAAGAAAACGCCCAATTCCATCACTAAGGTAATCATCAGAAGTATGACAAACGTATAATATTTCTCAATATAGATATTGAAAGGTACAGATATATAACGCATTACCACAAGGGCAAGGATCATAATGAGAATGCAAAGGTCGATGCAAAAGAAAAGCCCCCACTGCCCGGAAGCATAGTCACACTCCATCAGCTGCCAGATATTTCCGTTGTTCACTCCCGGACGTATGGTTTTATACGGAATCCGAAACAAATAAAACGGATTAACAACACGGGTAAACACGGAACTGGTATCAATGGATCCGTCATTATACAGTATACGGGAAGAAACTCCCAAAGAGTCAAAGTCTGCAAAATAAACAGAATCGACAAAACATTGAAGCCCCGAGATAAAACCGGAATGCTCGGCCGCCGCTTTTCTGGAGAAGGTTAAGAAGAATCCCAAATCTTTATTCTTCACTCGTTTTTGATCACGATAAATATAAATAGAGTCGTTGACGCACAGACTGTCTATCACAAGACTGAGTGATTTGACAAGTTGCGTCAAGGCACGTTTCTCCTTAAAGTCGAAGGCAGGTAAATAAATATTCAGCCCTTCGGGCTTCGACGCAAAGTCCGAGCGATTTATCATGCCACCCGGATAGTTCAAGACAGAATAGATAAACTTGCGACAAGCTTCCGGATTAGTCAGGAACTGATTGGTAGATGAAGCATCACCGCAGTAAGCCACCAAGTCGTAAGGTTTATCTTTGTAGGGAACAAAATCCATCATATTCGGAGATGTCCAGTTATTGGTTATTTCCGGTGTTCCGCCTACCGGGTCAATGATGTATCCCAAATAGCCGTAACGCTTGATACGGGAACTAACCGAAAGGGGCAGTCGCAAATAGACATCCGTCATCCAGTAGGGAACCATCACATAAAGCGAATCAGACCTGAGAATGCGCTCTTTCAGAGTCTCGACTTCCGTCGAAAAGTAGCGGGTAGTATCCGTAACATATTTATAATGTCCTCGTACGGCATTCGAGCGATTATCGAAATAACAATAGAAATTCTTTACGTTATAGAGATCGTAGTATTCGGCATCCTTGAGCCACCCCATAGAGCTATTCTCATCATAAACCTCGGGAGGAGTCGCTTCTTCTGTTCCGGTAGTATCGGGAACATAAATAATGTCGTCCAGCTTTTGAGCAGTTTCATAAGATACATCCGTAATCAACGTATTCATGAAGCCTTTAGCCAGAATACGGGGAGCAAGCAAGTCATTCTCGGAAAGCTTGAACTGTTGTTCCAACTTAAAAGGATAGACTACATAGCCGTAGGCATCAGGAGTAAGCATCAGACTATAGATCCTCCCCATGTCATCCACTTCCTTGAAGAAATAAGTATTACCGGGAACGGGCGAAGGAATAAGTCCTTTCCATCCACCGGCCAAAGTCATTTCCAGACGTCCGGTTTCAATGAAAGGCCACTTTTCCTTTCCATGAGTAGCCACTTCACGGCGAATACGGTTCCATGCCCGCGGAGTCTGATAATGATAGGGACGGAAACGCTGGTAGGCTTCCGTAAATGTATCTTGCGCCCGAAGCGGAAAGCCCGTGATACAGAGTAATAAAACAATTACCGGCAACACCCTTTTCATTCTCATAGCATATTAATTTTTATTATCTGACACCCTCTTTTATTTGTTCGCGCCGAATGGCATCTATCAATATACGTTCATCAAGAACAGCAGCATTGACGGACATCAAATGAAGTGCACAACTGCGAATCACGTTGGTCATAGCTCCACCCGAAAGTTCATAATCAGCAATCTTACGGACAGATGTTTCACGATCAGGCAACCAAGACTGAGGCAACATATTTCTCCACAATTTGCAACGGGTCTCCTCGTCGGGCATAGGAAAATAGACAATGGACTGGAAACGCCGTGAAAAAGCCTCATCAATATTGCTGCGCAAGTTTGTTGCCAGGATTACCGTACCCGGAAAATCCTCAATGCGCTGCAACAGATAGGCAACTTCCTGGTTGGCATGCCGGTCATTGGAGGTCTGCGTTGAGGTACGCTTGCCAAACAAAGCATCGGCTTCGTCAAAGAAGAGAATCCAACGACGGTTCTCGGCCATGTCGAAAACACGTGCCAAATTCTTTTCCGTTTCACCGATATATTTGGAAACGATCATCGAAAGGTCCACCCGGTAAACATCCATTCCGTTCCGTTTTCCCAGCAGGGTTGCAGCAAGTGTCTTTCCTGTTCCCGGTGGTCCGTAGAACAGTGACCGATATCCGGGCTTGAGAATACGTTTCAATCCCCATGCTTCCATAATAGTTTCCGAACCCGTTATCCAAGTATTGATCTCTTCCAGCTGACCGGCAACGTGATAGTCCAGCACCATGTCACTCCAGTCCAGCGGAGTAGTTATCCGCTTGGCCGGGAAACCGGTGCTGTAATCCGGCTTATACTCTTTGCCATGAAGAACCTTACTCAACAGTTCATCCGATGCCCGGAGCTGCCCGCTCAGAAAAGGTTCCCCATCTCCCCTACCTTCCAAACGAAGTACATTGTGTGTATAAAACCAATGTTCTTTCTCGAACAAACGAACCACCGAAGTGCGCATGTCTGTATCTTCACCCGCAAGCATGAATGCGGCCGTTTCGCCCGTGGGCAAGAATCCTCCGTGCGACAGTCCCTTCCAACCTCCAAATTCCGTATAAGGACGGTCAAAGTTCTTGTTATTGACAAAAAAGATATCCAAAGCCTGTGGATAAAGATGTGGCATCAAAGCAAGCATGACGACCACTTTTTCCTCAAAAGAGATCTGCTCATCAGGCATACCCGTCATCTCTCCCCACCACATACTATGGGGAGGAGGTACTTCATGCAACGAGGTCAGTTCACACTCTTGCTTGAAGTAAAGACGGATAGCAGTGTCGAGTACCTGCTGAAACCACGCAGTCAGTTCCTTCATAAGAAATTATCTTGCAGCCTGAGCCCCCAATACATCGGCCTCATGTTCCAAGCCTTCGTTGTCATTGACCGGCATGCCCCCTATTTCCGTAGTGGGCTGCACGCGCCCTTCGGCCTGCTGGACCACATGAGTCAATTCATGCCCAAGCAATTGCTGTCCCGCAGCAGTGTCAGGTTTGAACTGTCCCGGAGCAAAATGGATATCAGTCCCCTGGGTATATGCCAATGCGCCGACTTCCGGTGCTGCAGCTGAATCGGGATGTACACGTACGTCTGAAAAATCCGTATTGAAAGAAGCTTCCATACGCTGTTTCACATCATCGGGAATTCCTGTCTTATTCTCCGCTTCACGCTGAAGAGATTGCTCAAACTTACCTTGCAGCAAGTCATCCTCATCATCTGCGCGTTGCACAATGCCTGCCATCTTGGCTTGTGCAGCAGAGAGTTCACGATTGTCAGCCAACTGCATGCCTCCATCAGTCCGCTTGGATTGCCGCACCCGTATAGGGGCGACATCCATATTCATTTTTTCAGCACTCATCATATCTACGCTCTATTTAGTTATTTTTTATCTCCATTCCACCATAATTACTTCCTTCATCCAGCGGAATGGCTGTGTTTTATATCCCCAAGGCAGCGAATCAAGCAATACATCATAGGCTTTTGGTTCTATTTTGACTTTCCAGATTCTCTCATCTTTATCATCTTTTCCTACAGCCCCCTCCCTCAGGATAAATGCTTCCCGCAAAGCTCTTGATGAAGTGTTTTTCATCTTACTCCAGTTCATATGTACCGCATCGAACATAGTGTCAAGTAACGTAATATCTTCATCACTCAGTTGATAAGTACGAGGTAACACCACAGCATCATCATTGATTCCGGCATAGATTTTATTCAAATAAAGTTCCTCCTCACTCCATTCCCGTTGCTCACCATAAGCCAGATACTGCAATGCAAAAATAAAATGAAAGCGGTCGTCCATACACTTAAACGACATATTGTTATCCACTATTCCCATCTTTCTGCACATCGCAGGAAGGTAAGGACCCAGCAGCACTAAACCTGCATTTTTCACCATAACGTTCTTCTTCAAATCCGACCGGCTTTCATTCCTTTCTTGCCATTGACGAATCCATTCTAATTCTCTTTCAGACATTTCCATAATTTGTATTTTATTTAGTAAAACAATAAATCCGTGAGGTAAATTACTGCGCACACGCACAAACAAAAAATCCATAATTTCCTGCTCGGACCACGATAAATATTTTGTTGCGGTAAGTTCCACTACCCAAACAGATAGATATTCGCTCAACGATTCCAGGAAAACATACTCTTGGAAACGAGAACGTAATGCCGCATATATTGAAAGCCAACGACGATAAATGACAAGTAACCGTACATCTCCAATACGGCGAAGCCAAAGATTACGCAAAGTCCGGCTCCGGTTGACCAGCCTCAGCAACAATATTTCATTCATCCGGCCGGATTTCCATAACGCCTTAAATAGCCCATTTTTCTCATCCAGAAAAAAGACAAGCCATTTCTCCATATAGGCTTCACGTGTACCGGACAAGATCACATCCGTACCGAACAAATAAATAGCCCAATCCTCCAGTTCCTTATCTGTTTTAGAACGCACCACCGACACATCAGCCATAGGCAAAAGATGTTCTTCATAAAGCTCTTTCAAGATACCTCCCAACTGCATAAACTGATGTTGCGATAACAGAGCCGTAAGTTCATGCAAGAAGTAACCGATCAATGCAGTGACTTCCTGATTATAATGGGCAGCTATACGCCGCAGAACGGAATATACAAAGTATTTCTGATGGAATGCCACAGTATAATCAGCAGAGAAACAAGAAAATATAAACTCCCACTTCATCGAACGGAACTCTCCGCCCGCTTTGCCTTCAAGCATTCCCGAAGCATGCCCCTTCTCAAGTAAGGCAGCATAGCCGACTATAAACTCGCCTTGATGCGGAAACAAGCGGATTACCAAAGAGTCTATTTGCCGCTCGGTATGCATCTCGATGAACTTCCGTATAGACAATGAGGTTTGCAAAAACTGAGTCCATTCCTCAACAGAACGGATTTCATCCGGCTCCTTCTTCTCCCCGACAGCAAATATTTGCTGCAATTCTTGCACAACAAGGAATATGCCCGAAGAAGAAAAAAGCTGCTTCAGTTCTTCATCGGCATATAGCCAATGAATCAAATCGAGCACTGAAAGATTATAATGAGCCGCCAGATGCTGAAGCACAGACCAGACAAACTGCCTCCGACTAAATGCAGAAAACGGCATGGAAAACAAAACGGCAAAAATAAACTCCCACTTCAGCAGACGGAATTCACTTCCGGCCTTCCCTGAAAATGTCCCTGCATCTTTGTGCTTATCGAGCAGGCAAGCATAGGAAATCACAAACTCACTTTCCTGAGGAACGATGATCTTCACCAATTGATGAATCTCTCTCTCCTGCAGCTGCTGCAACAATTTCCGACAATATACCGCATCAGAAAGGATGCCGGACAAATGATCGCAGGAAAGAATGTATTCCGCTTCTTTCCGGGTTTCCCTGAAACGAAGAGCAGAAACAACCTCACGCATGAGGCAAATATGGTAATCACCATCCAGAGCCCAAAGTTCCGCCTGTATATCCTGCCTGATCTCTTTCAAGATACTCCATAGTTCCGGTAATTGTACAACCGTATTTTCAAGTTCCTGAAGTCCTTCGGTGAGCAAACGGGTCATCTCTGCCAAAGAATAATTCAGATGCGCCGCCACTCCTCGAAGCGTATGCAGGATAATCTGCTTGCGACTGAAATGTCCTCCACTCTCGGCAAACAGATAAGCCAACACAAGTATCCATACTACATCACGGTATTCACTCCGGGTTATATCCGATCGTCTCAAAGAATCATAAGTGCGTATCTGTACCCGCACATAAAGATTGACGAATATACTCTCAGAAGGCTGTACAATATGAACAATCTGCTCCAACTGCTCGTCACTGAACTGGTACACCAACCTGCAGCATAAGAAATCATAATGCCCGTAAGCATTCAAGAACTCCTTGAAGCGATAGGCTTCCTCATCGAGAACCTTTTTCAGCAGGTAGTCCAGATTAGTATATTCCTGATCTACTTCGAACGGAAAATAACCGTGCAATAAGAAGAAAGAGAGTGTCTCAAAGGCATTCCTGCCCGTAGAAACGATTCGCACGCCTTCCTTACCAGTATCCAGGAGCGGCTGTTCCCCAATCTTTTCCTCACAATATTTTTGCAATACCTCACGCAACCGTACAGGGAACTGTTTATAGAATTCCTCTTCCGCAATACTTCCCAAATCAAGAGGTAAAGAGTCTATGATAACCGTACGGTCCGGTTGATCATAGGCAGACAAAACCTCCTCCACCACTTCTTCAAAAGAAGTACGAAAGAAAGCATCCCACCCACCGTTCAACTGCCGGGCGAAGGGAACATCGTCCGCTTTAAAATCAAATTTTACTGTACCAATTGTTATCATCTTCCAAGTCTTTTTTCAATTTACCACATAACTCCTCCAGTCCATACTTCCGCTGGGTAGACAGAGAATATTTCCAGAAAAGATAATTAGAACGAAACGAACTTATCTGTCCCCGTCTTTGCCACAACAATGTCATTTTCAGATGGGCAGGCAGACGTTTTGCCAGCAGCTCTCCGCATCCGTGCCTGAAGTCACCATCCAGCAGCCATTTTTCATCCACAGCCAGCACTATCGAAATCCGGAATGCTTCTTTTTCCGTTACGGCAAACCTTCCATTTTTATATTCCAGAAAGCGATGCTCCAAAAGAAAAAACTCCATCTGATATTTCCCTATGTTCAGAATCTTCCTGAAATAGGCCTCAATCCCCGACTCATCCTGCTGGGAGGCATCCAACAAATTCATGCCTTTTCCTCTGTTCAGCCCCCATAAGGGAATATCCGCCAAAAAAGTAATCCTGCGTTTACGGCGTTCAACTTCACTTTCATATTTCCACAGAAAAGGCAGGTTGCTGTCTTCCCCGTAAATACTCTCAAGGACATCTACCCATTGCTCTTTTTTCTCCGATAACTCCGTCTCATCAGGTTTCATCCAGGATGGAAGCTGTCGCAATTCATCCAACGAGTCTTCCGTCAAGCTATCAAAAATATCCAGATATGCGCCGGTCTGTTCATTAATATTTGTCCGATAACACACAGGCAGATCATTACGCAAAGAGTAATGGCTGAATATTTCTCGGTGTACTCCCTCCGGCACAGCATCCAGCACTTCTTTATCAGTGGTACGGTTCTGAGCTCCGTAAAGTGCGGCACGCATAGAACCAAAATGGAGTTGGACGGCATCCCAGAGAATGAGCACAGACCTACCCCTACGCGTCAGTGATACTTCATGCTTTCTATACCCCATCTCAGCCAAGGCATACCCCTGAAAGATGCTCTTTCTTTTCAGATTGCCATGCAGCACATTCCCGTCCTCCTTAAAATAAAAAGACGAAAGGCGGGAAACTCCGGGCAAATCGCGAAGCTTCTGATAAAGCCAGGCAACATCATACTCTTCCCAGTCCGTACACAACGAAGCTTCATCCACTACCATGCGTGCCTGCTCAGGTCCCTCAAGTATCTCATCCGGTGTCCAGCCTTCAGCCAGCAATTCATCGACTCTGCGGAACCGTACACCGGCCCTAAGAAACTCTTGTATCTCAAAGAAGATTCGTGCCGTCAGCAAATTAGAGTCTACCGTGTCGTTTATCTCTATCTCTGCACATATCTGGAGGATATCATATTCCAGAAAACGTATGGAGCTCACATCTTCGCACAAATTACGATGGGTATGATACAACCCATACACTTCTTTGAGAATCTGCTTTCTTCTTATATCTGAAGTATCGGGCCACACGTCAAGTACAAAATCATACATGCCCGTTTCCGGATGAACAATAACCCGTACATCCGACAAATCATCGATATTCGAGATGAACAGTTTCCTATAGTCCGTCACCGTTACCGGGTTGACCGAGAATATTTCCGAAGGGGCAAACAGCCCATGTTCCCGGGGAGCAAATTCTTTTTGCGGCAAAGTCAGATAATCGGGCAAGTCAAACCCCATACGATAATCGGTTTCGAGCAGCACATAATTCAGCACGTCGAGCAGCGTGACTCCCGGGTCGTGCAGGTTATAGTCCGTCCATACCTTACCCGCAATGCGCTGGACATTCTTCAGCGCTTTCTCCTGAAGTTGGGAATAAAGGTCCTCCCCTTCAGGCTTTCGAGTAATAACAGTATGCCCTTCCATATCTTTCTTTTTTTGCTATCGGGAAATAAAGTCCATATCGAACAATCGTTTGATACAATAATGCACCCAGACATCTTCACCGTAGTCCGAACGGGTACGCATCTGCAACCTGCAATTCAGACCTTCGCTATACCAACGGAACTGTATTTTGTTGAAGCGGCTACCGAACCAGGAATGAGTGGAGCGCACCTTGGGATGTTTTCCAAAACAGTGCATGGCCGTAACCTCTGCCAATGCATACCGTCCTTTCCCTTTCAGCCCACAAGCAGCCTCAATCCGGTATCCTATGCAACCATAGTCCAGATTGCCGATATTTTGCCACTGACCATTTGCCGGAACTTTGCCTTGCATATATCCTCCTATGAAACTATCGGCACGCACCGTACCGTTTATCTCAAGTCCCACTTTGCCTTCCGTGCCCAGTGAGATCGTACCGTTCTGAGAAAGAGTAACCAAAGGCTCCGCTTCCAATCCCCGGCGTATATGCAGTTCGCCCCCCTTACCCAATGCTACAATCCATGCCGGTTCGCTGTCCAGGATGTTTTGGCGGATTTCCATGACAGCCCCCTCATCATCAAGCGGAGAAAGCTGCAAACCCCTCTCTGCCGACTTATTGAAGCCGTCGTCCACGATGTTCAGCATCGAGTCTATCAAATCGGCAAATTGCCCGCTATCAGGCTTTTTCCCTTTGCCGAAGTATTCTTTTAAGGTTCTGCGATTCGTTTTTGCCATATCCGCTATTTTATCACAAACGTATTTTCTATTTCAAAATCTCCTATTTCAATTTCCTTACGCCACTCCTCCTCCGTAACAAGCTTTACGTAATGCCGGAGAGCAGGAACCAATATGCCCCAGGGAACGGAAGGAGCAATAACCAGATCTTCCCCGTCTGCCGAAATATACTCCCGAAGGCTATATCTACCTTCATCCGAAGAGACTACCTGCAATAACTTTATGCCATGTATCGCACTGACTCCCTTGCTTTCCTTTATCCGGCTCAACAAGTCGCGCATGGAAAACGAGTATCCAAAGACCGGCGTCTCTCCTATTTTATCCCATGGTGCAATACAAGCCCTCACTCCCTCGTGCACCTCCTGAATGGCAGTACCTGCCGCTTCACCGTTTTTCAGACTTATACCGCAGAATATGGTAATTTCTTCATAAACCGGATTAATCACATCTATCTTGACAAAAGGAGAAGAATACTGTCCCAGGCATTCCTCGATCCTACACAATAGTTCGTCCGTGCACAAAGGGTAAGAGTCTCCACTGCGCGTATGCACGGCAGCCAGAGTAACTAATGTATTTCTATCCAGTCGTTTGGCATCCATCCCCGGAAAGCATTTCACTTTTGCTATATCCGGAAACTCCTGCAACACCATCCGCTCATACTCATCCGGAAGCAGCAGGCGGTGCCGGTGTGCAATGCGTTCACTGACCCGGGTACGTACTTCAGCTTCATCCTCAGCCGAACGGGTTCCTACAAGAGGAGCTATCCTTTTGTAGCCAACCAGTCCGGGAACCGACAAACCGGTTTCTTCACTCATCTCCGGCTTTGCCTCTACAACATTCAAATATATCTCGCGCACATTAGAGCAATTTTCCAAATGGGCATGCACCGCCACACAAAGCCAAAATACGCCGTCCGAATCAGTCATATCCGACGTTACACAGAAAGGCAACTGCAACAGTACCGCCCCACTATGCATCAACCCGCCAGTATCGTCACGAAGAACACAAACCGCATCCATCTGTACCCAATGAGAAGCATCCTTGTAATACCAATCCGTACAAGGCAGCAAATCATGATCTATTTCCCGTTGCAACAATTCCATATCCAGGTACATGCCTATCAAATTCTCTCCCACAGCATCTCTGATTCCTATCATCAGATTGCCTTCATCTTCCGGACCATCCAGCAGAGCTACCGGATGACTATGATCGGCCAGCGGGTTATTCCTGTTCGATAAAGGCCGGATATGGGAAAAATGAAAACCGGAAGCACTCCCCACATTAAAGAAGTACTCTTCTTCCGCTACATATCCCAACTGAGGAGCATCCATCAGCAGGGACAAAGGAGTCTCCGGCAATAACTTCTTTTTCCGGGCATGACTATTATACATCATAGCTTCTGCAAACAACCTGTGATACTCATGCATGCCGAAGCCCATATCAGGTTCAGTCAACATCAAACGGTAAAAACCGGAACGTACATTCGACAGCTGGAATTTATCAGCCATGCCCAAAGGCAAAACAAAATTTTCCGAGACAGCGAAATGTATGTTGGTATGCTCTATCAGAGGATCTTCTTTTTGCGGCACCGGTTCAGCGGAAGTACGAAACAAAAAGCACGATTCAGAATCCGTCAAAGTCTTCCATCCCCTGCTCCGAAGCTGGTCTATCCGTCCTCTGAACGAACAGTTATCAATATCTTTGTCATAGGCTTGGTAATATTCCTTCAAACCGCCGTTACAAACCGGCAGATGTTGCCAGTTAAAAGTAAAATCAACCGTCTTCACCGGCTTGCATGCCATCTCATAGGAGCCAAAGGCCAACCAGGCTCCCTTCTCTCCTGCCGTGCCAAAAGGAGAAAATGCCTGATGCACATCTATATTTCCCAGATCATTATATACCTGAATATTACGGATACCCTGAACACTAACGTTTATTTTCACAGACCTGACAAACATCTTACGCGCCCACGAATACGGGAACAGCCAGGCTGTAGAGTTCACCAACAAACGGAAGGAAGGTTCCAGCTCTCCCTCCAAAGCAGCAACCGGAGGAAATTCTTCATCCAACCGGAAGATTAATCTGAGCCCTTCTTCTTTCTCAAAGCGGACGTAAAAGTTTTCTACGGTCTGTCCCCCGTCTGCTGTACTGACCCAAAGATGAAATGCATCATGAAGCACCTTGAACAAAGCTTCATCCCAACTTATCTCCTGCACCCGGGCAACTTGTCCTATCGTATCGTTCATAAAATCCAATGAGTCGGCCGTCAACACAAACAGCACATTCACCTCCCGCTTCCCCTCTCCCAACAGCAGCATAGGCGAGTGCAAGCTAAACCCTATCGGCACGGAAGCATAAGCCCTTTCCAACGTCATTCTCTGCTTCACTGCAGTAACATACCCCAAAGCAGCCTCAGGATAACGCTCCTTATTCTTCTCCACTATTATCATCTTTATCCCGGCCAATGACATCTGCGTCAACCTGATATCCGATAATAACTTATAACCGGGAATAAGCCCGTCTTCCTCCGCTTTCCAATAAGTATCTTTATGTAAAACCGTACCGACAGCTATAGCGGTACTTTCAAAAGCCAGCCAGGTAGTACCGTCAAATTGTTCCCGACGGGAAACCTTCAATATTTCTCCCAGATAGAACATGGGAAGAGCCCGCCAACGGGTATTAAAAGCAACAGCAATGTCCCTATAGTTATGCAGAAAAGCTACAATGATTGCCAGCGAAGGGTCCATCTTGCCGGAAGAATAGATTTCTTCCCTATACTGCTCACATTTGGATTGCAGCAAACGGACAGATGCCAGTAACAACAGATAAAAACGCCTGGGAAAATCATCTGCAAGCCCTTCTTCCTTACTCTTTCTCCTCGCAGTCAGCCATATTTGCCTGGGAGTCCCCTTCGGATAATTGCCATATTGCTTATAAAAGACACTGAACATCGGACTGATGTTCGTAGAGATCTGCCCGGATAAATCCTTCAAAAGAGCAATAGGCTTACCGGACAAACAAGCATACTCCAATCTTTTGCACCAGTCATCCATCTGTAAAGCCAGTTCATAAACAACCGGAACAAACGTCTCTGCTGTAGAAAACTGCACAAAAGCTTTTTCTGCCCCATCGGCATTGAACGATTCTATTTCGAGCAGTACAACAAGCGACTGAAACTTATAAATAGAGGGGAAATCGGACCGGTTGAGCGCACGGGCCAGCAATACTGAAAAGCGCTCTTCCAGTACCGACAAAGCAACCGGAGCCAAAGCTCTCTCCAGGCGCTTCTCCCTGCTCAACCCATCCAATTCAGAAATGTTCCTCATAATAAAATGGATATACCATATTGCCACGTGAGTTTGTCTGGCGTATAGTATATTCCAGCAAAATGTATAATTTTCCGTCCCTTTCTTCACTCATATCAAATGACACATTGGTCAGCTGGATACGCGGTTCCCAATAAAGAATTGCCTCCTCGATAGCAGCACGAAGCTGTGTACGCGCAGTCAGGTCCATATTATGGAAAACCAGATTGTGCAAATCGGTACCGAAGTCAGGGCGCATAATTCGCTCTCCTTTGCGGGTAGAAAGAATAACCCGCAAGCTTTGCCGGATATCTTCTTCCTCCGCTACCATCGAAGTAGGATTCACTCCCCCCTCAAAATTGGGAGGAAAAGCCCAACCACGACCTAAAAAAGAATTTTCCCTTTCTTCATTCATTCAGTTATCCTCCTATCTGAACTGTAGGACAACCTGCCACAATAGAACCGCCATGTGCAGTTATATCTCCCATGCGGGCAGCCGGTTTACCACATATCATCACTGTAGCCGATCCTTTGATAATAGAATCCGGAGGGCCCACACAAACACAAGTATCACCCATTACGGCGGCCGGCAGATGGCCTATCATCACCGTTGGTGCTCCCGGCCCTATAATTGGTCCGCCTACATGAGGTATCGGAGACGGCCAGGACGGTGTCTGCATAGGACAACTATGCATATCTGTCAATCTTGCTGCTGGAGGCATAAGTACAATTTTTTATCATTTATAATATAGTTATCGGTTCTCAATTTATCATTACCATAGCGCCCTTCACGGTTGTTTGTCCGGAAGCCGAAAGCTCTGCAGAGGCAGTGCCCGTCACCTTCAGCGTAGTCTGTGCCTTTACAGTCACATTCATGCCTTCAATCGCAGCATCTTGCTTTGCCTTTACCCCGACTTTTCCGGTAGCATCCAGTGTGATGTTTCCTTTAGCACTCATTTTGATATCTTTATTAGATGTAATCTGAATGCCATTTGCTCCCATTACAATCTCATTCTTATTCTGATCTTTCAATGCAATGGATTTATTGTTATCATCTATCACAATCGAATTTTTGCCGGGAGTAGTTATCGTGATCACTTTCTTTTCATCGTCCAGTTCAATCATCAACTTTTCCGGAGAAATGAAGGCACGCTTATAGTTGTCATCCGTTATCTCATAAGGAGGAACATGCTTTGCACTATACAGGCATCCCAGTATGACGGCTTGATTAGGATCATTATTCAGGAAACCGAGTATCACTTCATCCCCTACCGAAGGAATAAAGAAACTGCCGACTCCCTTTGAAGCTGCAAATTGTGACAGACGTGCCCAAACCGTATCCGGTTTTGTATTCAGCAATGGAATTTGTACTTTTATGCAATTGCCGGATCCTGGATCTCCCGCCAAAGCTTCTACTATACCTATATGAAGTCCTTCAATGCCCGGATACAATCCGGAAGCGGCAGGAGCCACAACATCCGTCTGCTGGGTGATGTTCATTGGAGAAATGCCCATCTCGACTTCGGTAGTCCACGAACCATCCACAACCCGGTGGGTCACTGCCCCGACGAATGCATTGCCATTAAAACGGGCTCCCAATCCCTGCAATTCAATGATGCATCCCGGCACGGCAGCTGCATTTCCACAAAAAGAGAACGAACCTCTGAAACGGGACAATCCGGTCTTCAGCAAAGTAGCATCGGACCATTCTTTCAACACTCCGCTATCTGCCAATGAATCTGTCTGCAAAGTGACGGTATCAGTACCGGCTGCAGAAGACAGATTTCCGGGAGTCAGGTTACCCTGGCTATTGAGGGAAGCCGGAGAAGAACTTTGAGCAACCACCTTCTGTGTCACCGGATTCCATCCTATACTCTCTACCGTGGTGAACTGATCTTCCGCATAAACCTCGCCATCAAAAGAAAGCAGGTCGGTTCCGTATTTCACAGTCAATACGGGAGCTGCCGATACTTTGGGCTTCTGAATTGTAACTTTGGCACCATCCGTAGTTACCAACATACCATACACATCTGCACGCGACAAGGCGAAATCCCAGTCCGTACAATAATACTGTACCAATTGGGTGTGTACAATCTTCGTATCATCCATCTTGACGGATAATCCACAATCACCCAAAGCAGTAACTACAGCCTGGCTATCCTTTTTATTTTCATAAACCCGGTTTTTCCGGGCTACCGTAGCTTTTATCGCCTCATCCCTGCATTCCACGACCAATACCGGAGAAATACTGTCATTGCCGGGAATGGATATCTTCTGCGATACGACAATGCCTTCAAAAACCTGCCTATTGTCCGATTCATATCCTAACTCTATTTTTATCTGCTGTCCCGGTTTAAAATCATTCGATTCACTTTCGGGCACATTCGCATTCGGCATATCGCCTGCAATAACTTTCAGCACAGCACGCCCTATACGGTTTATTTCCCGATGTACTTCTATCGAACGGAACTGATATGAATCACTCACTTTCTTGCCATTACTATAAACTGCGAACGTAACCAACCGTCCCGTATTCAAACTTGGAGAATCTGCCATCTTTGTTTCTTCTTTTTTTTAATTGTTAGACAATGGGGGAAAAAGCAACTGTAGTCCCGGCTCCAAATGCCGAAAACCAGTAAGGCCGTTTATGCGTGCCACTTCTGCACAGTAAGCCGCACTCTTATAAATATGCAGGCAAAGAGCCGGTAAAGTATCACCCTCCTTTACAGTCACCAAGTGCGAAAGGTCGGGAGAACTTTTGTTTTTCAACCTGCTTTGCGTAGCCTCGTCAATATACTTCAGCATATTCAGAGTTATCTTCGCCCGCAAGGGTTCACCTTCGGTATTGAAAAGCATATAACTGATATTCATGCTTTTCAACCGTCCCTTATAGTTCAGCGTTCCCCATGTTACGCTCAAGAAAGGAGGTTCGTGCGCATCTCCCACATAGGTATAGACTGTGGTCTCAAGAATCTTAATCGTCTCAGACAATGGCCTTACCTCTTCCGGACTCGGAGCATTCATCCAGTCCACCAATACCCCCGTGGTATCAAGGATAAATTCGAACTTAAGGTCCTCATCCTTATAGCCTTTATAAGCAGGCATGTTTCCTCCGTCCAAGGCTTTCTTCTCGTCATATTCAATTTGCTTGTTTTCGTCATAGTTGCCGGGATTTACCATCACCGTAAACTTATTGCCCGTTTCCGACGAGAATTTCTTGTCCGCATAAGCTATGATTTCCAATTTCTTCAGTCCGGCCATAATGCGTTTACCTGTCTTTTTTATATTTCCTTGTATGCTGCACCCGGACATCTTCTGCCAGTTCAGCAAGTATCTCCTGCTTCAGTGCTTTCAAAGCATCTTCAGCAGGTTGCGACCACTGTAGAGTTTTACGCTCCACAGTGGTCTTTACCATTACTTCTTTTATCACAATCGGCATATCCTATTACATTATCCGTCTATTAGTATCATACGCGAATTCAATGGTTTCCAAAGCCACTTCATTCTTCTTGGAATCAAATCCGGCAATATCCCATTTCACCGGATAAGCACCCTTTATATACCACGCGCATTGGGGATTTCCAGCAGCATCGAGCAGTTTCACGATCAAGTCACATGGTACAATCGCTGTATTAACCCCTTGGTGCATCACACTGTCAACCCATGAAGACAGGTCGCTCATAAATACTTCATGTAAAGGACGCTTACAGATAAAATTACCATGCTTCTGACGTACAGGAACGACTCTTTTATGCCCTCCTCCCATATCTATTTCTTGTGTTTCAAGTTCCATTGTCAAGCCGGAAACTTCCATAAAAGCCATATCTTTTATATCCAAAGGACCTACAAACTCTACTTGGAAATAAAAAGATACAGGTGGCGGTATAATATGATCTAATTCCATAATACGAATATATTAATTGTTTACAAGTAAATTAAGCATTCTCAATCACCAAGCCCTCATGAGCCATATCCAGCTGTTCTATGGCAACTTCGTTTCCGTCCGATTTCAGACTGACACCGGTCACCTTTGTCGGCCATGCATTAGTCAACTTCCATACCATAGTAGGGTTGCCTTCTTCATCGAGCAGACTGATAGTTACCGCTTCACGCTGGATGGTATTCAATTTGATCGTGTTGAACCAGTCGAACAACTTATTATCTTTTGCAAAGACTCCTTTCTTCAACTGTATATTGCTATACTTCTTGATACCCGGCATTTTGATAGTTGAAAACTGCGGACTGTTTCCATGACGGTATTCTATGACCTGCGCCTCGGCATCCAATCCGGAAACTTCCTTAAAAGCAATTTCACCCAAGCTGCCAATCTCTACTTTGAAATAAAACGCCGGCATAGGCCATACGTTATCTTGTTTTTCTCCTGCCATAATTTCTTAATTTTTAGTTTTCATTTTCTTTAATTCTCGTCAACTCTTCTGCATCTGTTGCTGGAAGGTGATCTCGATAAATTCAGCCGGGCGCACGATGGCAACCAATACTGTTACACGCAATATTCCTTCCAATATATCTTCGGGAGTCATCGTATCACCAAGTCCCACATGTACGCTAAAAGCATCATCAGGAGTAGCACCGGCAAGTCCGCCACGCTTCCAGATTCCGTTCAGGAAGTTCTGGATCATGCTTTTGATATTGATCCAGGTACCGGCCACATTCGGATCAAACACATACGCACGGGCAGCATTCTTCACCGATTCCTCAAGCATAATCATAGTACGTCGTACATTGATATAGCGCCAGTCAAGTGAGTTGCCATCCAGCGTACGCGCTCCCCAGACCTTGATGCCTTCTCCTACAAAAGTACGGATGGCATTGACAGCCTTACCACTCAACGGTACATTCAAATCTTCCTGTTCGTCATGAGTAATACTTACTGCAGGAGAAATCACCGAATTTACCGATACATTGGCGGGAGCCTTCCAAACACCACGAGTATTGTCTACCATTGTATAGATACCGGCCATGGCAGCAGAAGGTGCCAGGAGATTTAATATCCGTTTGGCTTCTTTCAACACTGCATTGTAAACGGAAGAAATCTGCGAAAGGGTTTTATTCAATGTATCTTGCTCAATAGCATCCAGTTCGGTACCGATCTTGTCAATCTGCTCCTTGATAAGCGCTTGTTTTGCTTCGGGTTGTTTCTTCAGTTCTTCCTCCAACAACGCTTTCAGAGATTCAGCATCGAAATTAAGGAAAGAAAGATCACGGTCCTGAACGATGGAAGTATTCACCCAAGGATAATAAGCCGCACCGAAGTCCAGGAACGAGCTTCCGATCTTTTCACGGAACTCATTCACCACGTCACCAGCCGGGTCACGTCTGTCCTTATATCCATCATAGATATCAAGGATAGCTATACGGTTGCGCATCTTGTAGCCACAATGGCTCAGCATCTCAGTCTGTACGCTGAAGCACAACTCCTTATCCTTAATGCCTACCGCCTCGGGACAAAGCACCATTGTCGGTTCCTGCTCTTTCAGAAGCGTTTCAATACCGGCCTTAAAGGCATCTGCACTCAGTTCTTCCGCTTTATAGTCACCTATGGATACAATGTAACACGGACCGCCGCCATTGCCGAAAAACATCAGCATCTGGTAGTAGAATGTAAACGGCAAACTGGTCTGTTTCACCATTACTTTCTTCTCTCCGCATACCAAAGTCGGATCTTCTCCTTCCTCAGCATCAGGCAAAGCAAACTGAGGTATAGGGGCTCCTCCAAAATAAGCATGATATTCCGCCATAGACGTAATGCGGAAAGGCTTGTTAAGCAAAGAGACATTGCCATTGACGGCCCTCTCTGTGTAGCCAATAAAGGCAGGCACTGCGGTAGCAACTTCTACTGCCGAATTCGGGAAAGCGTTTTTCTCTACGATATAAACGCCGGGTGTTTTCATTGATCCCATAAGCAAAGTAAGATTTAATTATTAATTAGGAAAACTATAATTATCAATTCAAATATAAGTAATAGTTACTACTGTATCTTCCTTCTCAGAGGGATAGTGCCCACAAACCGGTAAAGGCATGGAACGCATAAGCGGTCTTTTGATTCCGGAAGGCAATATCTCATACAGTGTAACTCTCTCCATTCCGTGTTCCTGAACTTTCAGAGGTATAACTGTCCTGAACTTTATCAATGGTAAATTTATTGGGTTGCTGGAATCTTCGCATTGAGTACAGCCAATCTCTTTATCGTCACGTCTTATCTCAAGTTCCAGCTTTCTGTTTATATTTCCATCACGCGGAATTAACCAATATTCCCAATAAAGACTTTTGGCTGTAAAAGTCAATTCAGTAACAGACATCTTCTCATAATTTACTCCTCTTAGCGAAACGACCAACCGGAAAAAGACATGCGGTTTAGAAGCCACCCTTTGACCGGGAAGTGTCTCCATATAAATATGTGTATCAGAGTCTACACCTACTTCTATCTGACGACAAGTGTTATTTGCCTGCCAATCCCATTGCGTATTATGAACCAGACTTTCATTCTCACAAATAAAGTCAAGCTCCAACTGATCCGAGTCATTTAATGCATCAGCATCAAAAGTAATCAGCCGCCAATCTGAAATTCCGGTTTGTAGCAGTCTGCATCCACGCCTACGTAACAACAATTCTGAATTCTGAGACAAATCCAGTCTTAATCCGGGGCAATTACCATCTCTATAAAAATCATGTCTGATTCGCAAATTCCAAATTTCCTTTATCTGTGTCATATCGGTTTTACATTATTTTGACTTCCGGATACTTCTATAGCTACACGTTTCACTTCGTCTGCATCAAACGTCAACCTTCTGATTTTACAGACAACCGACGGATAATACTTCCCTCCCATCTGTGTCCAGATATTACTTTGGTCTTGTAAGGTAGGAGATAGAAGTTCAATGGTGTATTTGTTGCCATCTGCCATAAATGCGGAAGTCGTTTGCAAGAAGGTGATAGCTTGAGAGAGGAAAGAAAGTCCTTCCTTGTATCTTTTGTCACTGAACACAGCGGCAATAAGTATATTCAAATTCGCACAAACCGGTGGAGACGAGATTGTCATGAAGTGTCCGGAGGCATGGGCCGCCGAGGTTGTCATCCCCTGAGTAGCTTCACGCTCCACACTCAACAGAGAGATCAGAATCTTGCACGGTTCTTCTTCTCCTTGAGTGCCGATTGCCCCTACTTCCACCAATCCTTCCGGTTGATGAAAGAAAGAAGCCATGTATTGCTCCATGAGTTTGGCGTATGTTGACAGTACCAGATATATCATATAGTCTTTAGTCTTACACACAAATTACAGAATTTCCCCATCAAATTTGTATGCATCATTTGTAATTTGTTTCGTTCAAATGTAAGCAGAATAAACGATTAAAACAATTCTTTTTTCTAAACGACATAAAACGCCCCATGAACGACATTTTTCAGCCTGTGAACGGAAAATTCAGTCTGCAGTAAACAGTCATTTTCCCTACGCTCTAAAACAAAAAAACAGCCCGCCATGGAGCTGTTTTCTAAAATAAGCTTATAAAGAGCTTACAATATTCTTATTCTATCTATTCCCGTTTTTCCAGTGGAGATACAGGCATCCCCATCCGCCATATTTCACTGATGCCATATTTCTATCAAACAGCAAGTCCGCGTTCCCTTGCCCAAGCATTTATAGTACAATATAAACGAGTAGAAAAAAAGTCTTCTTGCGAGTAAGCATTAAGCATACATTGAAGAATAGCTTTATTATTATATTCACGATAAATCATCATATTTGGAAGTAAGCGAATTATATCATGCCCGCGGCAAACATAAAAGTAAGGCTCTTCCTCTAACCGTTTCGTTAGAATGAAATTATTAAAATCTTCTTCCTCCACAAGTATTGGACATGTATTCTTGTATCTATCAAGCAGCCGTTCTTTATAGTCCGTATTTATGGAATGAGTACTAAAATTCCACACCAATGAGATTTTTGTCAGATTATCATGGAATGTACAAGACGTTTGATAGATTTCATTATAAATGCGTATGTATCCCAAATATCTTACAACATCGGCACACGCTTCTATTTTTTCAGGAAATGTATTATTCCAAGCTTCTAATGCCGCCTGCACAGAAGGAGCATTGAACATCATCATCTCGATGTCACGACAATCGGTCAAAAACACATTAGCCGGACAAACATAGTCAGTAGCATATCGGGTATAGTCACAATCACGAATACCAAATACCCGCGGATTTTCCTCTTCCACATAAAGTTCAGTTACGATTTGCTCTACGTTACGGCATCCCCTCTTGCCTTCTTCATCCTCAGAAGAGATTACTTTAACTACATCAACATTAAACATGCGTTCATAGATATCAACATCATCAGCGCCTTCGACTATACACCATACCCGCATAGAGCCTGCCGACGAACGCAAAGCCAACTTTATTATTCCCTTAGTAAAAGTAGGCTGAGCGATAGAGTTTCTTAAAGATTGGGGCATACTTTACTACAGATTAACCTGGGACTGCTCATACAGATCGACAGTCAAATCCCAATTCATATTAAAAATCTGTGGAGAATGAGTACTTACAATACATTGCAAATTTCTCAATGCTGTGATTGACCGTAAGTTAGCTAAATAATCCACCTGCCACATCTGATGAAATGAAATTTCCGGTTCATCTATCAGCACCAATGAGTCATCAGGAGCCATAAACAGTAATTCGAATGCCATGATAAGCATTTGTTGCTCTCCGGAGGAGAGTTTGTCTACAGCAAGAATAGTACGTTCTTCATTGTCCGCTATAAAACGATAACCATAACGTGAGTGAATTTGCATTGTTTTATGAGCAAAATCAGATCTTCCAATGATATCGCTAAATACTTTCAAGCGGTCGAGAAACGACTGATTCTCCGAATCTGTATTTTCCCTTAACAATTCTTTTAGTATATCTACATGCTTCTTCACAGTAGGTATCCCATCCGGAGTCTGCACACGGCCATCCCGAATGTAATAAAGAGGATGGGAAGCAAAATAAAGAGACAATCCTATATTCCCCAAATCTTCTTCACCGTCATCTTCCTCTTGACTATCCCACTTTATGGAATAGAGAAACCTCTCATTTCCGCTTTTTCTAAATTCTATGTCCAAATGCACATTGGCTAATGCTTGTTCGTCAGCATCTTCTTCGGCAGCATAGTCACGCCGCTGTACTACAGCAACCTCATAACCATCATCGAACGTGAGCAACAAATGTTTAAAAGGAATAACTGCCAATTCACGTATTTTACTCGTATATAGAGCATTCAAGATGTTCAGAATCGTTGTTTTTCCATATCCGTTAGGTCCTGTGATAAAGCGGATAGGCACATCATCTGGCTTTATTTCCAGTGTATAGGAATAAATATCAAACAATGACTCTATGGAGATGTTTTTTAGCATATTCAGGCATTATTATAAAGTTGCTTTAGTTTTTCGCGCAGTTTCTTATTAACGGTAAGATTTCGTTCATCCATAACATTTTCTCGTCCGTCATATTTCACCACTGCCGTATATGAAGGATAATCACTGGCCTTACTTAGATTGTTTTTATAGTGCAATGCCCTTAGATTCAGCAAATTGTCATCGCCTCCTAACGATATTGGCAATATATGATCTATTACCCATCCAAAAGGATTGTTTTTCCCAAATTTATCCCACATAATCAATGCCCCGCAAGCATCCTTGCGAAACATTGAATTGTCCAATCCATCCACAGAACGGGCCTTCTTCCACACCAATAACTTTATATCTTCATCCATTGTAGAACCTCCATGTTTGCGCAAAGATAGAATAATTTGCACACAAGAACAAGTCTAAGTACTCAATTTAGAGCATACACTTGATTTTAGGCACTATATCTGACTTATAATCCCGATGCCCCGGATGAAAGGCCAACGAAACGGGGGAATTTACTCATCAAGATTGATGCAACCCAAAATATTTCTTCATAAAGCAGATATAAAGAAGACTAAGCACTAGAATCGTCCCTGCCAAATACCAGTAACCATCGCTCAGACACATTATGTATCCTATTATTATGATTACTTGCACTACCATATAAACAAACGAAACCATTACATGAGGAACTTTCAACTCATTCGCCATTATCTGATACAAATGCTTCCGATGAGGTAAACCGATATTCTCATGAAGCAGCAGCCGATGAATGATAGTCAGAACACTGTCAACACCATAAACGGACAATAAGACAATCCAACTGAAATCCTCTGTCCGAATGATCAATTTACCAATCAGGAAAAGAAGAATGAAAGCGATACTAACAGAACCAACATCACCAGCAAAACACTTAGCTTTCTTACGGAAATTGAAGAAACAGAATACAAAGACAGAACAAAGAACCGTATAGATAAAGCCTTCTTCTACAAAAGGAATTATTTCTCTATTGATATAAGCCAGCGCAACAAGGATAACCAGAGAATAACCACCTGTGATGCCATTAATCCCGTCCATGAAATTATAAGCATTGATGATGCCTGTACAAACGATTAACGCAACTATTATCCACCACCAGGATAAAGAAAACAATCCCCACTGATAGAACATCAAAGCCATTGCTGAGAAATGGAACAGTAACCGTAACTTCTGAGAAGTAGAACGGATGTCATCCACAAAACTGATAAACGAAACCAAAGTTAACGCCAACATAAACCAAGGATATTCAAAACCACTCGTCAGAAAATAAGCCAATGCTCCGAAATAGAAGATGATTCCCCCACCCCGAAGAGTTATTCGTGTATGAGAACTACGCTCATTAGGTTTATCGATGATATTACATCTATCAGCTATCTTAAAATAAAAAAGTTCTGCCAAAAAGAGCAGAACTAATACGATCAAATAATACATTCAAATAAAGAGTTTACATACCATGCCTATTCATCCGCACGGCAAATTGTACATTGTAAATTGTCAAATTGTAAATGACTCGATTGTCTTCTTTATCCCATCTTCTGCCCTTACAGGCATCCGTTCAATTCCCAAAGCAGCCTTAATCTTCGCATTACTCACCACATAGTTTTCCGTCAACTTACGCAAACGTTCCGTATTCAACGGTAAATGGAGTAAGGTGCCCAATCCTGCACAACCTTCCATCATACGCTTATTCATCTTCCAGATATGTGGCTTGCGCCCCAACACCTCACACATCAGGGCTATCAATTCATTCGTAGACAAAGCTTCATCATCACCCATGTGATAAATGCCACTCGGAACATCCTTCGTCAACAATCCCTCCACCACATAGCAAAGATTATCAATCGAAGTAAAGGATCTCCTGTTCTCAAAGTTACCCAAAGGCCAGGGAATACCTTTCTTCACTACATTATAAAGCAAATTCAGATTCCCCTTATTGCCCGGACCATGAATCATACAAGGACGCAAGATATACACCTGCTTATCCGAGTGTATCTCATTCTCCTCCTTCGGGAAGGAGGAGTACCCGCAGGGGGAGGTGGTAGGAAATAAAAAATGTTCCTTTATATAATCTTCCGCAGCAATCTTACTCTCCCCATAAGGTCCAACCGGTGTCGGTATCACCTCCTCCGTCAGCACATCCCCCACTACACTATCCGCAGCTGCTTTCACCGAACTAAAGAAAATAAACTTCTTCGCAGAAGATTCCAAAAAGAAATCAAATATCTTCTGAGTCAACCCGGTATTAATATCAAAATAAACCTGAGCAGCAGACTGATTCTTTGTATCATGAGCTTTTCCGGCCAAATGAATAATAGCATCCAACTTCGGAAGATTTTGCAGTGGAAAAGAAGCAGGCTCAATATCCTTCCAAGAAAAAGTCTGTATCACCCCTACCTTTTCAGGTGCCACAATATCCAGCCCATAAAGGCTATGATGTTCCTTTAGAGCAACAACAAGATTAGAACCCACAAAACCGTGGATTCCAGTAATAAGTATGTTCATGGAAATAGTCTATAAAATATACTGACCGGAAGCATGATTATTGGTAATATACCTGACAAAGTAAGATTCTTCTATGATGGAGAAAAACACATACCATGTTGTATTAATATTACGTTGATAAGTAATATAATACATGTCCTTACCATATCGTTCAAAAAAAGCAGGTGCTTTTTTCTTCAATTTAGAATGAATATTTTGTTGAATATCAGCAATTAAATCTTCCACATACGAAATAGCGAAAGGATAAGTACCCAAATACTCCTTTTCTATAAGTACTTCTATAAGTTCATATAAATCCTCTTCAACTTCAGGTGCAAATACAACTTTCATTTAAACAAAGCCTTTATACGAGGACGAAGTCTGTTCAATAATTCTTCACCTGAAATAGCACCTCCGATATCATCACGCTCCCCAATCGTAATACCGGAATTTATCTTGCATTTAGTGTAAGCAACCATAGGTTCGTTTACCTCCTGCCGCTTAGATTCCTGTTCTTTATATGCTCTAGATTTACTCATTCTGTTCAGCTATTTGCTACAAAGGTAATTTACAGTATTGAAATATCCTAATAATCATTCACATATTTGTGCTTTCAGATTTTCTACAAACTCGTATATGCGGCTATCGCCTTCCTGTTGATTTCCCTCCTTTCTTTATCAAAAAGCCAGCCCCATTTATTCAGATAATAAACAGCTGCCTTTACATGTATCAAAAACAAGCGCCAATTTTTATGTGAGCCCTTTTCAAAAGCATGGGTAACCGTTACCTCGGGATAATACATCGTCCGATATTTCCGATGAATTCGACGATTCAAATCCGTGTCTTCCCCATACATGAAAATCCCTTCATCAAAAACGCCGACTTCCTCTACCACCGATTTGCGAAGGAACATAAAGCAACCGGACAGGAAAGGGACATTCATCTCCCGGTCATAATCGGCAAAGCGCATTTCAAAATTATCATTTATACGCTTCTGCACCCACGGAAGCGGTATGAACATACGCCCTATCCAATCCATCGGGGTAGGCAGTAGTTTGCACAAATATTGCAAAGCCCCATTCGGATAAACCACTTTAGGGAGCACGTTGCCCACGTCAGGATTCGCCTCCATATAGTTATACAACCGTTCCAGCACCCCTGCCTCAAAATGAATATCCGGATTAAGTACTAAATGATATTTCCCCATTTTCTCCGGGCAACGCAATATCACATTATGACCGGCTCCGAATCCGTTATTGCTATTCATAAAAATGTACTCCCCCCGTTCATCTAACGTAGCCAACGATTTCAACTCGTCCGTAGGCGAATTGTCCACCAGATAAATCCGCACTTTCAAGTTTGTGTTCAAAAAGCTCCGAACAGCCTTTTCCGGCTCTTCCGGTTTGTTTTTATATAGCACGATGGTGGCGGTCAGTTGATATTGATTATTCATATTATAGTTATTGACATTCTATTTTACGGTATACACTATCTGAAGCCACTTTACAGAGGTTTCTTTTCACTGATTGCCCCAAAAGACCAGATGTATTAATTTTCATGTGATAAGATTCTGATGATCTGAAATAACAGGGTTCCATAGTCAGTACGTCCCCTGACAATTTCACAAAAGAATTTCTTCTGACAATCTAAGATAACTATACTGTTTACCAAACAAATGGCATCAATAATCGTTACCATGTTTCCGCTCCAAGTCTGAATAAATCATCCTTGAAGCCGCAACAAAAATAGGTAATTGTATGGAAGTGAATAATACGTCACTTTTGGACACTTACAAAATATTTATATCCTAAATATATAGGCTTTAACAGAATCATGAACAAAAGATATGGCAAGCGGAGTATCAAAGAATTCAAACTAAGATTTTTCGTATCAAAAAGTTGAATTTGTTTATAATAACTACGGCATTCTTCCTTACTTCCATCAAAATTCAGTAACAATAAAGCTGCATTGAGCCTATAAAAATCGAAATAACACTTAAACGCACCAAGATGCTGCAAAGGTATTTTACCTTCTTTTAAATCAGAATCAAAAATTCTGAACAACAGCAACATACTTTCAATTTTTTTAGAGGAATTAGGTTGAGTCGTAGTACTATTTGAACGTATTTTATAAATATAGGTTGGTTGACTCACCACACTAATCGCGCCGCACTTTTGAGACAGTTGATAGCACCATAAAACATCTTCAAAAATCATCCCTTCACGAAATGTAAAAGCATACTGTTCCAACCACGTTCTTTTATACAATTTGTTACAAGCACTACAAAGCCACTTCCGTTGTAAAAATGACTTAAAAGGAACTGTTGTATTTATAGTTGAATCGATGACATTTATGTGTAAACTTTTAGCACCCTCCAATTGGATATTGCCCACTGTAAAATCTGATTGCTTTTGTTCCATAGCTTGTACATGCAGAGCAATACAATCAGGTCTTATTTCATCGTCACTATCCATAAAGAACAAATAGTCACCTTTAGCAACACGCATCCCAGTATTCCGAGCAGCAGATAGTCCTTTATTGTGTGTATGATGTTCTATCCTGATTTGCTCTTTACGAGTACTATTTTCCACCATCTTACACACTATTTCCATAGACTTATCTGTACCACAATCATCCACCAATATAAATTCAATATTCTGATAAGTCTGATTCAAAGCAGAATAAAAAGAGGCTTCTATATAAGACTCCACATTGTAAATAGGTATAATAATCGAAACCATAACTATAATCTTTATCTGATTTTTTACACCTGAAGCATTTGCCGACGATAGCAAATAATGAAAAGTAATAAAAAAAAGGAATTCAAATCAGCCAATCCCTTAAATCCTAACACGACAAGATAAATAAATGAAAAAATAAGATATTTATTCTGTAAAGGGGTAATGCCCAATTCCCTAATTCGCCGAATGATATACCAAGAAAAATAATAAAAAGCTAACATGATGGGGATTCCTCCGTAAAAAATAAGCCGGTAAAAACCTATATCAGTTCCCATATAATATCCTCCACCAGGCATATTATACCGACCATCACCTATCAACCAAGTCTTCATTGTAGTGGGCATAATAGAATACATCCTTTTTAAATCGTTAGTAGATGCTGACTCAAAGCTACCTGTTTCATCCATATTATACCAGAATTCAAAAGCAAAGCGGAGTAATTGTTCATCAATCACCGCAAACGACACAGCCAGCACCACTACCATCATCAGAACCATCAACACTCCCCATTTAAACTTCATGCGAATAGTGGGAATATGTAATGGTCGCCATAAAGCCAACAGCAATATGCTAATAGCAAATCCCACAATTGTAGTACGAGCCATCAACATACCAATCAAGAAAATAAACATATAGATAATCGACCAACACCATATATGTTTGAGCCTGCGAGCTAAGTAAAGATAGATAATCGTAATCATTGCCAGCCCATTGATTACACCTGCACCAAAAAAAACGATACCCAACCCCATCAAGCGAAAGCCTTGCAGCCTTTCCACTCTACTATCATCAACAGGAAGAGGAAAAATGGTATTCAATACAGCATTTAATTCCGGTGACAAAAACATCACCATAGCTAAAAAAGACTGCAAGCAAACAGTCCAAACAAATAAATATAGCACTATAGAGAAACAATCTTCCTCTTTCATTAAATTAGGGAATACCAGAGTAAAAAGGTAAGCCGCCATAAAAATCAAAAATACCGATATTACATAAGAGGCAAAGAAAAAGTCAAAAGTGTAATTTAACAAAGCTGAACATATTGAAATAATAACGATAAATGCAGCTCCTTTAAATATAGAAAATAATGAAGGGAAAAAGCGAAATCGCATAAAGCACAACAAAAAGCCCAATACTCCCAATATAACTCGAGTAGAGAAAGGAATGCCAAAAAAATATAATGGATAGATATAAAAGAAAAGGAATAGGAACGGTAAGAAGTAGAATTTAATGTTTGCAAGCATACCTATATAATTTTTCATATTCACCTACCATACTTTCTACTGAAAAGTCGAGACTTCTTTTACGAGCAGCCAGACCTAACTGCTTCCTCAGTTTTTCATCATTGATAAGTAGTTTTATTTTTTCCTCCCAATCTTTAAGATCAGATAGTGGCACAATATAACCTTCTTTACTGGAAGTAATTACTTCCTTAAAAGAAGGTAGTTCTGAAGCCAAAACAGGTAAATATGATGCCATTTTTTCTATCAAAGATAAACTAAACCCTTCATAATCTGACGGAAAGAGTGCAAAATCACAAACAGACAAAATATGAGCAACTTCAGATGAACGTCCCAAGCAAAGTACCTCATTAGATAGATTTTTCTCTTTTATCATCGCCTTTACTTTTTCTATGTTATCGCCATCTCCCACCAATACAAGCTTTGCAGTATTCACTTTCTGTACTTTCAACCGGTTCCAAATATCCAATAATAAGAAGTGATTCTTTCCATCTACCATCCGAGCCACGTAAACCACAAGAAGTTTTTTATTATCCAATAATTTACGGCGAAGATTATCATTATGATTTTGAGAAAAAAGAGATAAATCCACACCATTGTATATCATACGCACCCCTACCGCTGTCCGAGAAAAATGGCACAACGCTATCTGATACACCTGTTCACTGATACCAACCACATAAGTAGTATTTAGAGCTGTAGCCTTTTGTTCCACCCACAAACGGAATCGGTCAACATACCTACGAGATGTATAAAATAAACCACTAGTATGAATGGTCTTTACTACCTTAGTTTGCTTAGAATAAAAGTGCACAGCCAATGCAATAAGTAAATACATAGAAAAATAAGCATGTACGTGTACCACATGCGGTTGTTCACACCTCAACCATTTTCCCAATTTCAGTAATAAAGAAATACCCTTAAAAAACAATGATATTCCTCTTAACTGTCGAGTTTTATATCCCATCGTAACCACTTTAACTTCAGGAGGAAGATTATTAGCCATTTCCATATCAGTTGAAAGAGAACACGCTATTACATCAAAACGTTGAAAGTCAATGTAACTACACAACTGCGCCATCATTGTCTCAACTCCACCCACCTCAAACGATTGATTTATCTGAACCACTTTTATTTTATCCATATCATTGTTAACTCAAAGTCACTACTTGCTCATTATCACACGCATTGTAGTAGATAATAAAGATAAAGCGCCACAAAAAGCCTGAAATCGTACTAATAATGAATTTTGTCTTGATTTTAGACAAGACAAATAAGCTCTGCAACGATAATATGCTATACATTTCTTTAATACCTTTTGATTAAATTGGGCATTTTCTTTATTTTTCGATATAATTTCTTCAGATGCTTGAGTAATATATCTAAAATCTTTGGCAGAAGTTTTCAGCCTCCAATTACCCATAAAAAACCTTAGATTAAAATTATTCCAACTATTTTGGTTCAAATAGAAAGAGCTGTATAATGAGGATAACTGTTTCAACTTTTCAATCTTTTTATAGTCATTTTGAGTTGATGTAACTTGTAAGCTATGGTGTCTGTAACGAAGCAGCACATCTGGAAGATTAGCAAATTTATATCCAGCAATAGCCATACGAGTCCAATACTCTACATCTTCCACGGGCATCATATCAGCATACCCACCCAACGAATTATAAATACTCTTTCTAAACATCACCGTAGGGTGAGCAAAGCAAGAATCGAAAAGTAACAAAGTCTTAAGGGCTTCATCAGACAAAGGGTAAGAGATATGACCAGTCTGCATGCCATGCTCGTTTATCACATCACATTGCCCCCCACAAATAGCTATTTGCGGATATGCTTCTAAGAATTTCACTTGTTTCTCTATTCTATCGTGAACAGCAATATCATCTGCATCCATACGGGCTATATATGTACCAGAAGTATGTTCCAAACCTACATTTAAGGCAGCAGCAATCCGCATATTAATAGGATTACTATACACCCGTATACGATTATCAATAACTTCAAACTCACGAAGCATTGAGAGTGTATTATCCTTAGAACAATCGTCAATACACAAAATTTCAATATTTGAATAGGTTTGATTAATTATAGAATCAATCGCCTCTCTAATATATTTTTCTGCATTATAGCATGGTATAATGACTGATACTAAAGGTGAGTTCATATTCTTACAATACTACATAAACTATTAAACCTGTCATTTTCCCCAATAATACTCCACAATCTCCTGTTGTTCATCAGAAATAACTGTAGTATATGTACCAAATAGCCTCTTGAAGGTAAACAGTCGTTTTTCATAAATACCTTTATTACAGTTTTGCATTTCTTCCTCAACCTTATCGCCTGCCCAAGAGATATCCTGTAAGAAAAGATAATGAGGTTTTCCCAGTGAGATACAATAGCCTAAATGAGTACCTAAAGTATTAGACATAGTCATATCCGAAAGCCAAATCAGGTCTTTTAATCGAGAGAGAAAATACGAATCACTACGATGACCAGCTGTGACAACTGTAAATCCACAATCAATATATTCCTTTTCTCTATGATCAAGAATATCCTTCCAATACAGGCATACTAAAACATTATCAAACTGTTTTGCCCGATTTTTTATCTCATTGATAAACTGCCTTCCATTGAACACCGCATCCACTCCTTCAATTGAATGTGAGGGAAAAACGAGTAAAACCTTTCCCAATCGCTTCTTAACCTCCTGTCTCTTGTTACTAGAATAAAAATAATTTGCGTATTTAATAAAAGGTCCTATTGCTATACAATTATATCCATGACTATTTAAAAAATCTTTTCTTTGCTGTCCCATAGTAATAATCACAACATCTCTACAAAATTTTAATTCCGAATCTCTTAAATCATCACTCCAAAAAATCCCATGTTCAACGACATATTTACGTGGAAGCCACCACCTATGAAATTTCTTTTTCAATGATTTATGAATGCCATAGAAACGATTTGCAGGATAAGAAAGAAGAATGGGTACCTGAAAAAATTTGCTCAATTGTATATAATTAAAATAATCAAAGTTTCGCCGACGAAAATTCTCGTAGAAATAGTTCAAGCTCCTACACAATCTGACAAAAAAAGAGCAGGATTTATAAAATAAATTCCCCATAAAACAATTTTATTTTTTACATTTACAGAATCCCACATTACAAAACAAATCAATCACCATTTGGCTTAACACAAACATTCAGCATCCTTCTTGAATACCCATATACCCCCATAAATATCAGCATATTACTAAACAACGAAATATATGCCGTATAAATCACTCCGTATTTCGTCAACAAGAATGATAAGAAGCAATGCAACAATGAACAAGTAAAAGTGATATACATCAATTTTTTTGTCTTTTTGTAGAAGAACAATATATTGACATACACCAAATAAAAGCATTGAAACATGGCACCGCCACACAACGGAAACAAATAGATGATACAGTCACTATATTTCGGAAAGACTAAAGGAATCAGCATGGAAGCAAATAAACAGACAGCCAAAGTCAGAAGCAAGTAAACACTAAGCAAATAGCGGCAATTACGCCGAAGTATTCTCATACTGTCGGCATCTGCCGTAGCTAAGGTCTTATAGATGTTTACAGAATAAGACGCATTGAAGGCGGAACCTATAATCTGTATGATATTGGCAAAATTGTAAGCAAAACTAAAAAAACCAACGGCCGACTGCACAAAGAAAGCATTGATGATATATCTGTCCAATCCTTGCCGCAACCAAAAAGAAGTACTGTGAGGTATCAACGGTAACCCGAATTTATACCCCTCTATAAAGTCTTTCTTCAAGGGAAATACACGCTTTAAATAGCCTTTCTTTACCAAAACGATGAAAGCAATAATCGAAAACAACACACACGTTAGTACTTGTGCATATACACGTCCTTGCCAATCCAGCTTCATCAGTGCCACAAACAAAACAGTGAGTACCAGGTTGGAAATGACCATCAACATGGAGAACACACCGTACCTCCCCACTTTCTCCTCCAATCGCCAAATATCCAGTAAGGACGAACTGACTACTTGCAACAAACATACCGATATGGCACAAAATTGAAACGCTGTGTCCAATCCCATCCAATCCTCAAACTGAGATTTCATCAAAAACATACCGGTGAGAAAAAAGAGGTAAACGAGCAACGACGTTATCAAAGTAACGTTCAAAAATCTTTGAATAACATCTTTGGATGCAGTGAAGAAATTCACCCCTATCATTCCATTCGTATTCAAGCAAATAAAAATGGAAAGCAAGGAAATCATAGTTGTAAAAAGACTGAGCTGCCCATACGACTCCGGCTGTACATAACGCGCCATCAGCATCATGATGAGGAAACTTATCCCACTATTCAGAAAAGAGAACAGCGAAAAGAAGATTCCATTGCGGAAACTCTTGTTCCGAACGATACGAGAAATAAGATGTCGGATATTTATCATTTTACAAAAACTAAATTCCTCTTTTCCATCTCTTCCACCCAATCACCGGCAATATGCTCAATGCTACAGTAAGTACCACCGTCAATACAACGCAAACATATTTATCGCCCACCATAGCCATGAGTCTTCCTTGCGGGAAAAACGTGAACACAAACATCTGCAAAAGAAAAATCTCATAAGAGTATTTTCCCATCAAACAGATGAATAACTTCAATTTCTCATTTAAATGATTATAGCAGAACTTCAAAAAGAACATAAAAAGATAGGTTACATAAAAATAACATATCCAATGATTTATCCTCCAATCGGTCTGAAAGAACAGTGGTTCTAAATTGATAGAAGTATAAGTAAACAGCAGAATGAAAACAATACTAATTACAGAAAGCAATAAAGTGTTTCTATTCAAATGAATACCTTTCGTCACCCACGAATATCCCAGATACACCAGGAAGAAATATCTAAAAAACAACAAACGGTAAAGCCATTCGGGAATATGAGTATAGACACACATCCATTCCAACAAGCAGCTCAGCATAATCATTAGCAAACATATTTTACCCACCCCTACACGTTTTTCAAGCTTCCGGAACAAAGATGCCAGCACCGGCAAGATGAAAGCGAACTGGACATAGATCCAAACGTAATAAGAACCGGGGCCAATGCCGCCGGAAACAGCAACCGACTTCAGCATGGAAACAGGATCACGTCCGAACACTACAATTAGCAAAAACAGTTCGACCAACAGCCAAATGAGGAAGGGCCTGAATATCCGGGAAAACAGTTTCCTGAAGCGCGGCATCCCGACCGCCTTATCCATCCCGCATTTATAGACATGAAATGTCTGTATCAACAAAAACAGAGGGACAGCCTGTGCTCCCCAAAGGGAAAACAACATATATTCTTGCCATGGCAAGCAGTGAGTCAATATCACAAAAAATATGCAAACACCTTTGAGGTAGTCGATGTAAGGATCATATCCTTCTTTCTTTAAGGTGATAACTGGACAACTATTTCCTTCTCTGCCTAACCCTAAACCATTCCTCCAGCCACTCATTAACCGCCTGCTTAATTTCTTCATCATCCAGATCCTCTAAAAACCAATAAAGCAGCGATTCGTAAGCACTAAGTCTGGCATCACGCCTTTTTTTATATTAGCATACGTTTTTGTACTAATATGAGCCTCAGAAGTAAGGTCTTCAATAGTAATCTGATTTTTTCTGCGCAAACCTTCGATGAAAGCACTCAACAAAGGATGCATACAATTTTCATTCATTGTTATTATTTATTATTTAATTTATGTAAAAACAGCAATTTCTTACGTTATAATATGTTCCCCAACCTTTCGTTCCTTTAAAATCTTTTCCGTATACGGAAAAGATTCAATGAAAAAAGCAGCCTACCTTCGGCGAAAATTTAAGAAATAACATAATGAAAAACATTATCAAAATGTCGCTATTCATGCCCCCTATCTCACCGATAAAGGACAAAACCACCGGAAGAACCCTGAAAAGCGCCACAATGACTCCACTGCGAACAGTGGAACTGGGCGAAGTATACAAACTGATCACTTCCAATGAAAAGCTCGCCGCACTAACCCTCGAAGTACGAAACGCCTCATTACAAGGCGACATAGAAACCTACCGCCGCCTGAAGCAGCAAACACTTCCCTACGTGACACCCTGCGGAGTTTTCACCCGTCGACGAAGCGACTGCCTCGCAGAATCATCCGGACTGGTAGTAGTAGACATCGACCATCTCGATTCTTCCAAAGAAGCAGAAATCTTACGACAAGAATTATTCGATGATCCCTATTTAAGCCCCGCACTGGCATTCATCAGTCCCAGTGGGTTAGGCGTAAAAGCCTTCATTCCTTACCCCTCCGGGCAAAGCACCTCCGAAGGATTCCGCTGGGCCATGAACTACGTACATTGCATGTACGATGCCGACCACCAGCAACCCGGGAAAGGAGTAGACACGTCAGGAAAAGATCCGGTACGGTCCTGCTTCCTATGTCACGACCCAGGAGCACGACTTAGGGAATGAAAAGTTAAAAATGAAATATGAAAAACGAGAATTATAATTTACACTTCTAACAACCAATGGAACCATTATCATCATTACACCTTCTGACCGAAGTCGTCAGGAGTGCAGGAGCCGACATCGCTCCCACTTATCAAGAGTATATACAACTGACCTTTGCCATCGCCAACGACTGCG